>JACCDX010583136.1_pt1 | contig 10199 bp, 13 predicted proteins | sample 7449681 | NCBI WGS metagenome assembly JACCDX01 (sample SAMN15323450, study PRJNA562643) | freshwater metagenome | isolation source: river surface water | place: USA:Blue River Watershed | collected 2017-08-18
CTGGTACAATGGAAGCACTGGAACATCTAAAAGATGTAGCTAGCGAAACCGGCAGCAAGAGTCTCCGTATGAAGTGGGACGGTAATCCGCAGATATACTGGGGCAGAGAACGTGCAGGCGGTCCATTGATACTTACTGGTCATAATGGATGGTTGCGTGGAGCCAAAACAGACAACCCCAAAGACATTATTGATTTTATAGCAAACAAGAGCGGCAACCCAAAGACTCCAGAAGAACAAAAGCAAAGACAGAATTTTGCACAGCAATTTGCGGCACTATATCCTTTATTTGATCGTGCAACACCTAGAGATTTTGTGGGATTTGTCTATGCTGACGGACTATTCTTACAGCGTCCTCAGATTGATCAAGACGGTAATTACACATTCTGTCCTAATCCCAAGAGCCAAACTTGTTATCACGTAAGACCAGACAGTCCGCTGGGACAGCGTATTGCTCAAGCACAAGTAATGGTTGTTGGACACGCATTCTTTCCCGAATTTGGTATGGATGACAGCGACCAACAGCCCATAGACGACTTTGAACAATTTAACAGCAACCCTGCACTAATTGTACAAGGGCCTGTTTATAACTCAAATCCTGTTAGTTTAGATACTACAGAAATTGATCGAGTAGAAGCATACTTAAAACAAAACTCAGCTACTATTGATAGATTCTTACAGGGCACTGCTGGACTAGGTGACCTCAAGAATATATTGTATACCTATGTTAACCAAAGTGCTAAAGCCAAGAATTTGGATCAGTTGGGCACACAGGATTTCTTTACTTGGCTTAAATCTAGTAAAGTTAGCTTGCCTAAACAAAGCAAAATTGAAACTCTAGCCGCACAAAATGCAGGTGCGCTAGATGCTATATTTGGCCTAGTAGGCCGTATTATGACCCTAAAAGACAAGGTTATTGCACAAGCTGAACAGGGACAAGGTGAGATCTGGGATACACACGGTGAAGGCCGTGTTCGTTATGCAGATCCTAACAAGCAATTCGGTAATGTTAAGTTTGTGCCACGTAAACGTTGGACCCCAAAGTAAATTTATCTGATCAAAAAACGGCCTTTGGGCCGTTTTTTTATGTCTTTTGGTAAATAATTATACAAAGGCTCACAGGATGTGAGTCCCCCGTAGAGAACGGGGAAGACATACGAGGAGAAATATTATGTCAGCAACAACAAGAGTAAACGGCTTAGGCCACGTTCGTGATGTATTATACAGCACACTACAATTAAAAGTTTTCAAGATTGTTTTAGACAACGAAGAAACTAACCTAACAACAGGTATTGGTGGTATCGTTGAACAACTAGCACAAGAGTTTGGTACTACCGCAGCTTTGTTAGAAGCAGATGCTGAAACTGTTATCTTTATTGGTGACGGTCATGCTCTAGACATTAACGTTGTGGCTTCACGTGCCGGTCACGTAGTTTACGGCGACGGTGTTTTAACTGGCGACGGTACAACTGCTAAAGTAACAGTTACTAACCCAACATCATTATTTGGTATGTAATATTCCCCGGGATGGGAAGGGGCCCTGCATAAAGCGGGGCTTTTTTACGACTTAAATAATGTATGTTTGAATCATTAGAAAAATTTGATATATATAGATCTGTCATAGAAATTCCAAATTATATGATAGAAAAGATTTACGAACTTAAAGAATACGACAAAGGAACTCCAAAAACAAATTACGGAGGATGGCATTCTAAAACATTTACTCCTTATAAAGATTATTACAACGGAAAATATAAGTGGACCGCTGAATTTATAGAAACTGTGCTTTCTATTGTAAACACAAAATGGCCCAATACTTCCTTTAACCGAGCGTGGTTTAATTTAGCACACGAGGGCGGAACAAATCGTTGGCACGATCACGGAACACATCCAATTGTTGGCGTTATCTACATACAAGTTCCTCCTAATTCTAGTGCTATAGAGTTTGAAAAAGATATAGAAAACTTTGTTTATAATCCCAAAGAAGGCGAATTTTTAATTTTCCCGGGTCATTTACGGCATAGGGTGCTATCACATTCTTCCAGCATTGATAGAATATCAATGGCAATCAATTTTGATTAAATATAAATATTAAAAAGGCAAAAATTAGGCATATTTAGGCGTGTATTTTTATATTACAGGAGTTCTAGGTAATGCCTACACAAGCAGAACGACTAGCAGTAGTCGAAACAAAAGTTGATAATATTGAAGAAAAAGTTGGTGAAATCAAGACCGATTTAAAAGATGTACACGATTGCCTTGATCGTACAAGAGACCTTTTGGATTCAAAATTAGAAACTATGCTAGCAGAGTACAGAGAAAATAGAGATAAATTCTATTCTCACGCCGATACCTTACACAAAGAAAACAAGGCTGAGCATTCAACACTGGCAATCAAGATTAATGAACTTGAAAAGCAAAAAAACAAAATTACCTTAGCAGTAGTAGTTGGACTTGCTTTCATTGCAGGTGCAGGTTGGAGCGGCGCAATCAACTTCCCAATGCTACTTAAATTCTTTGGTCTTTAAACAGATCTAAATTTCACAGACCTATTTTCGTGGCTGTTAAATAGCTAATGATTTACAGCCTTTATACTCTAGTAGATATTACAGCCACGGGCAGATATCAATCTAGAAACGATCTTGAACGTTGCCAGCAACAAAACTTTGACACAGTACTCCAAACAATTGGACTCGCTGGTAACCTAATGTATGATTATACCCCTTCAGCTTTAGAAACTGATATATTTGGTAAGAATCAAAAATGCTGGTACTTTGAATGGCGTATGGAGCGCGAAAAGGTTCTAGAACATAACGGTGACGAAGTGGGAAGATTAAAAGAACTTTTTCAATATGTGCCCGTGATCACAGGTCTAACAGAAACAGCCAAGTTTGATAAGCCAGTATTCAAGTTAGATCATAACATTGTTTTCGATTTTAAGCAATAAATATAAGATGCTACTAAGAGAGTTTAAATTAGATAATATTGTCAGTTCGGCTGTGCAATTTCACGACCAGCTAAATCCTAAACTTTGGCAGGGCAGATCATTGGATCCTAAAGTTAGATATAAGTTGCTAATGATAGCTAAACATTTTATTAACTTTATTAATATTCCTAGCATACGTTTGCGTGATATTACGATAAGTGGTTCAAATGCAGCCTATACATATACAGAGCATTCGGACATTGATTTACATTTAGTAGTTGATATTCCTAGGGCTGCAGAGTTTCATTTGAAACCGCTATTTGATGCTAAGAAAAATCAATATAATTTTAGTCACGATGTTAAAATACACAATATAGATGTAGAAGTTTATGTTCAACCTAGCACAGATAAACATCATAGTGCAGGTATTTACAGTGTGTTAGACAATCGTTGGTTGTCAACACCTAAGGCAGTTAAATCTAATATTGACGACAAAGACGTAGAGCTTAAGGTTAAAAATTATCTAAACAAAATTAAAATAGCTCTAAGATCTAGAGAGCTAGAAACAGCCAATACAGTCAAAGACGAGCTTAACAAATTAAGAAAGTCTGGATTAGAAAGAGCTGGAGAATTTTCAGTTGAGAATATTGCTTTTAAAGCTCTAAGAGCCAAAGGTTATATTGATCAATTACGCCAACATATTTACGATTTAGAGGACGAGGCCCTTAGCCTGGAGAATATTCAAAATGAAACGCAATGAAATTATTGTACACGAACATAAAAAGGGCGTAAGAGCCGTTAAGTATAATCAAAAGCCACAGCCTACAATTGAGCCGCCAAAGCCTCGTAATCCTGTGGCTAAAAACTCAGGTGCAGCCATCGGCGGTGGTGCAGCCGGCGCACACAAGAACGAAAAGAAAGCTAGTCAAAGTGTTCGTGGACAAAAGCACAAGAATGCAGAGTTGGCAGAAATGGACAAAAGCCAAACTCCTCCAGGGCGTGATGGTGGATCATCTGGCGGCAAGGAATATCGTGGCAAACCATTAACAGCTAAACAAATGATGGATAAAGCGCATAAAGCTATGATGAAGACAATGAGTGATACTGAGAAAGTAGATAAAGGTTGGCGCAATCCTAATTTAAAAGAATACGGAGATACTGCCAAAGGTCAGAAGATGCTGACTAAAGTTCAAAAGCGTGCCGTGGATCGTATGATCAAAGCAGCAGATAAGGGCGATGCTAAGAATGCCGGGAAGAACCAAGACACTGCTAATCGTGCTTGGGAAAGAATGAGCGACAAAGATGTTGAAGAAGGAAGGTTTGGTCGTAGTGGTTACTATAATCCAATGGATTATGAACGCGACCAACAACGTCAAATGGATTATGATAAGCGTGAGTTTAAACGTCAAGAGTTGCAACACGAACTAGGACACGAAGACGACCCTGATTTTGAGCGTAAGTTACGTCAACAACAAATGGATAAAGATCGTGGTCCTTGGTATTTAAAAGTTAATGGAAAAATTCTAAAGGCCAAAGGCGAACCTAAAGTTTTTGATTGGAAAAAAGGTGCTAATAACTATGCACTAGCTATCCTTAAAAATAAGCCTGAACTACAAGGCAAGATCTTCCTAACTAAAAAGAGCGAAGATGATGTAAGTGAAATGGGCAACGAAGTAGGTAAGATTACCAAAGTTGATCCCAACACAAAGAAAGCCACAGTAACCAAGGCTGACGGCTCATCTATGGAAATTGACAGCACATCTCTTAAGCCCACAGCAGATGGAAAAATGCAAATGGACACTCCAGATACTGATCAACTAAAAACTGGAACATCTGTAGTGAGCACGGAAGATATGATGGAGCCTCCTACAGATAGTCAAAGTCCAATCCCAGGCGACAACGATCACGATGAAATCAGTAAGCTGTTAGTTCACAGATTAAGAAGATTGGCTGGACTATGAAACTTAACGAAGTTTTAAAACAATTTGAAATTTTCACTACTAGTGAAGAAGAGCGTCTGCTAAGTCAGCTAACCTATGCAAAACCGCTTGGTGCATTTAGCGAAAGAGATCAATTCATTATTGAAGGCCTAATTAGAAAAAGTTTGGTAATTAAAATTGGGGACATTAATCCTCGAGTAATAGCAAATGAATTTTAAACAAAAAGCCGAGCAGTTAGAAAAGTTTTTAGAGGAAGAATTAAAAAAACTTCCTCTAGTTGTTTTACCAGATAAGACAATAGTATACAAAACCTATAAAATCAAACAAAATAACATAGGCGATTGGATATTAAAGCACAGCAACGGCGATATTATTGATTCTTTTAGAATTAAAGCTACAGCTAGCTTGGCAGCTAAATTCTACGAAAAATCTAATATTAAAAAATACAATGAAATCAAGATTTTAGACAGCCAGTATTGGAACAGCTCTAATGATTCTTTATTCTTTGGAAAGAAACTTGAAAGGACTAAAGATCCTGAGTTGCGAGACTTGTTCGCAGCCAGATTTCAAGTAGCTAAAGCTAGAACAGAAAAATATAAACAAGAAATTTCAACAATGTTCAAATCGAACTTTTGATAAATAAAAATAACAGTCTTTTAGGGATTACTTTAAAATGCAGATCAAAGAACTTTCGCACCCAAAAACCAGCAAGGCGCTAAACGAGAGCGTAGCAAAAAAGTTTGGCTATAAACTAAACTTAGATAGCTTTACTATGGAGCAACTTAAAGGTGCTCGAGACAAAATCCTAGCACAAATAAGTGATTTTGAAACTAACAAAAGTTACGACGCAGTCTATGAAAACAATTCATATCAGCGCGATCGTGCTCTATTAGACGTAATTACACTAGCAATTTCAGAGCGTACACTATCCCCAGGCGAAGAAGCAAAGAAAGAGAAGTATGTTAAGGGAATGAAAAAGAAGTCAGGCGAATTTAAAAAGCGTTATGGCGAAAAAGGCGAAGAAGTAATGCACGCCACAGCTACTAAAATGGCTAAGAAAGAAAGTATTGAAGAGGCAATGGATGTGTTACGCTCTGTTCTATCTGAAAGAACTCTAACAGAAGGCGAAGAAGAAAAGGCCGCTCTAATTATGAGCGCAAGAGACATGGTTGACAAAGTTACTGGTTGGTTGGAAGATACTGCTAGTCTTAAGTCTGAAACTATGCTAGAACTAATTGACTCTATAAGAGACGAATTAGGCAGTGATATTAGCGCACAATTTGATGGCAAAGTAAAACCAGCATTAGAAGAACTTTATACTTCATTAGAAACAACAAGAACAAGCCTTGCTCAAGCAGTGGCAGTATTAACAGGCGAAGAAGCCCCAGGCATGGGAGCAGAAGCTCCAGAGGCAGCTCCAGCAGAATTAGGTGCAGAAGAATTTCCGTCAGGTGACGAATTTGCAGCCAGCGAGCCAGCCACAGGCGGCGAAGAAGCTGCTGGTCGCGCAAAGAGAGAAAGCGTAGAATACAGCCGCAGACTAGGCACAATACTAAGTTCAAAAAAAAAGTAACGGAAGGTGCGGATAATTTAATCCGCATCCTCCACGCTCTCAAGAGTCGTTCTGACTCAAAAGGTACTCCGGGACAATTCAGCTGGGAAGCTATTAGCAATATGCTTAAAAACTTCTCTGGCTCTGAAATGGACTATGAAACTTTCAAAACACAGTTTGATGCAGTACCACAACTCAAAAATATTGTAGATCGATTTGATGGCAACGGGCTAGTACTCAAAACTAAAGAAAAGCCAGAAGCCACACGATCAGACAAGGACAAGACCAGTTTGGATCAATCAGCTAGCAGAGCAGCGGCTAAATCAATCCAACAACCCGGTTGACAATAGAGTCATAGTGCTATATACTGTACTATGACTTTACTTGTACAAAAATTTAATTATAAAGCACTTTCACGCGACGACTCAACTGGACGTAGATTATACCAAACTCCGGACGGATTTGCAGTTCCTAGTGTTACTACCATTCTAGATAAAACTAAACCTGCAGAAGCTCGAGAAGCTCTGGCACGTTGGAAAAAGGCAGTTGGTGAGCAAAAAGCTCAAGAAATTACCACAGAAGCTGCCGGACGTGGTACTCGTATGCACAAGTTCCTAGAGGACCATATCAAAGGAATACCTCTTAAAGAATCTGTAACTAATCCATTTGCTCAACAAAGCCTTGACATGGCTCGCAAGGTTATTGCAGAAGGATTTCCAAAAATCAATGAAGTATGGGGCTCAGAAGTTCCTTTATACTTTCCTGAATTATATGCAGGAACCACAGACTGTTGTGGAGTACACGAGGGTGAAGAGGCTATCTTAGACTTCAAACAAACTAATAAGCCTAAAAAACGTGAGTGGATTGACGATTATTTCCTACAGCTAACAGCTTACGCACTTGCACATAACGAAGTACACGGTACAAATATCCGCAAAGGTGTTATCCTAATGTGTAGCAAAGACTATGAATATCAGGAGTTTATTCTAGAGCCCAAGGACTTTGACTACTGGACAGAACGCTGGTGTGATAGGGTAAGCGAATACTATAGAATAAACAGCTAAATATCGTATAACGAGGATATTTTATGGCTGTTGTACAGATAAGCAGAATACAACTTCGAAGAGGTAAAGAACAAGAAGGAACCGGAATTCCACAACTTGCCAGCGGCGAGTTAGCTTGGGCTATTGACACTCAAAGATTGTACATTGGTAATGGATCAGTAAGTGAGGGTGCGCCGGCAGTTGGTAACACAAGAATACTGACCTCAGCAGATACCACAACTTTACTAGATGTTTTAAATTACAGCTATAAACTTGAAGACCCTGTCATCCAAACAGGTGAAGATCCTAACTATCCTACAGTAAGAACAGTACAAGAGCGCCTAGAAGATTATGTTTCTAGCGCCGACTACGGTATTGTTTCTGATGCCGGGGATCAATACGAAAAAATTCAAAGAGTCATTGACAACTTATTTTTAGAAAAGGCTATTGCAGGCTCTCCATCTAGAGTTGTGTTAACTTTTGCACCAGGCACTTACAATTTTTCACAAACTGTATATCTTCCTAGTTACGTAAGAATAGAAGGCGCAGGCAAACAAAGAACTATTTTCAATCATTCGGGCACTGGACCAGCATTTGAGTTCATCAACGATACTTCAACAACAACACTAAGAAAGACTGTAGTTGGAATTACACAAAACACACAAGCAAAGTTTTGTTACCTAAAAGGCTTCACTCTAAATACACAGGGCACTGCCGCTACTGCATTTAAAATGTATTCTGTTAGAGATAGTGTATTTGAAGATATAGAATTAACAGGGTCATATCTTGATGAGGAAGTTACATACACTAATATTGGCATTCATTTAGATGCATTGTCAACACTAGTTACTTGCCAACGAAACAGCTTTAAAAATATAACTGTTGACGGATTCAAAGAATTAATCTATGCCAAGAAAGATATCATTGATAATCAATTTTTAAATTGTAATTTTATTAATGCTAGACAAGGATTTGTACTTGGTGTTGGAGCCAACGGCATAGCCACAGGAGAAGAATACGGTCCTCGTAGAAACTTAATTAAAAATTCTCGATTTGAAAGAATTGAAAGAGAAGCGATCATTGTTGGTCGCGGATACGGCAATAGATCAGAAGCCAATAGCTTTGTTAATGTAGGCAACGACTATGCTGGAATTTTAAATGGACAGTCTCCTATTATAAAATTTGACGTCGAAGGTAATACTTCAGTACAAGATCATTTTGACAGAACCAATCCTGTTGACGACATTAATCTAGCTGTTGACAGCTTTGATGTAAAATACTACAAAGAAGTTTCTGGCAAAGTACACGTTGAAGAATTAGAAACTAGAACTGTTTTTCTAAACGAAAACATTACCAGCTTTACAGATTTAATTAGATTACCATTTGACACCAATTCTGGATTTGAAGTGAGCTATACTATTAGATCTAGATCGTCACAACAAATGCGTCGAGGTAAACTCACAATTGCTATTAACTCATCTAACAATGAAATTCAACTCACAGACGAATATGATTATGCAGGCACAGATGAAACCAGCGACAATATCAAATTCAATGCTATTGAAGGTAGTGGATATGGTGTCACCGGATCTCTTATCATTCAATATAAAAATTTCAATACCGGTGGAACCGGATCAGACATGAGATATACCTATCGTTCTATCAGCTAATGATAGTTGAAGATCTCCAAACACAATCCCTATTCTCTGCCTGGTATAAACTAAGGCAGAATCTTGAGTACAGTGAAGACCCGTTGAGGTTGGTAGTTGATTTTTTTGATCAACTACCTAGAGTTAAACTGTATACCGATCCATATGATCCTGATACTTGGCCAACACCTTGGGAACTCATTTCTGAAAATGAGTATTGTCCATTTAATCGAATATTGGGAATTTGCTATACACTTCAATTAACCGAGCGTTTTAAGAATTGTCATCCAAAGATAAATGTAGCAATTGACATTATCAATAAAACTGTGTATTATTTGCTTTTTATTGAAGATAAAGTATATGGATATGACGACGATTGGATTGACGTTTCCAAATTACCTAAGTCGTTGAAAATACAAAAGAACTACGATATGAAAGCTCTTCACTAAATACGTCCTATACTTTAAAAAACTACCATGACTAACATAATTGTAACAAAAAGAAACGGAAAAAAAGAACCATTAATGATTGAAAAATGGCAAGCTCAGGTAGCAAAAGTTTGCAAGGGCATTGCTGATGTTAGCCAGTCAATGATTGAAATCAAAGCACAGCCTCATTTCTACGATGGTATTACCACAAAAGAAATCGATGAAGTTACACTACGAGCTATTGTAGATCTTATCGATGTAGAATCAAATCCAGATTTAGGACATACTAATTATCAGTATGTTGCTGGCAAACAGCGTCTTTCAATGTTGCGTAAAGACGTTTATGGATCCTACGAACCCCCTCGCCTTTACGACATAGTAAAGAAAAATGTAGAAGTTGGATTGTATACTCCAGAACTGCTTGATTGGTATTCTGAAGCAGACTGGGATAAAATGGATGAGATAATTGATCACGAAAAAGACGAACAATATTCTTATGCAGCCATTGAACAACTTATTGAAAAATACCTAGTAAAGAATCGTTCTACAAAACAAACTTACGAAACACCGCAGGTACGTTATATAATAGCCGCGGCCACTGTGTTTCACAAAGAAGAGCCTAACAGTGCTCGTATGCGTTACATAAAGGAATATTACAATGC
>JACCDX010185397.1_pt1 | contig 10196 bp, 6 predicted proteins | sample 7449681 | NCBI WGS metagenome assembly JACCDX01 (sample SAMN15323450, study PRJNA562643) | freshwater metagenome | isolation source: river surface water | place: USA:Blue River Watershed | collected 2017-08-18
GGCGGGTAGTTTGACTGGGGCGGTCGCCTCCTAAAGAGTAACGGAGGCGCCCAAAGGTTCACTCAAGACGGTTGGAAATCGTCTGTAGAGCGTAAGGGTATAAGTGAGCTTGACTGCGAGACCTACAAGTCGAGCAGGGACGAAAGTCGAGCCTAGTGATCCGGTGGTTCCGAATGGAAGGGCCATCGCTCAACGGCTCAAAGTTACCCCGGGGATAACAGGCTTATCTACCCCAAGAGTTCACATCGACGGGGAGGTTTGGCACCTCGATGTCGGCTCGTCGCATCCTGGAGCTGGAGTCGGTTCCAAGGGTTGGGCTGTTCGCCCATTAAAGCGGTACGTGAGCTGGGTTCAGAACGTCGTGAGACAGTTTGGTCCATATCTGCTGTAGGCGTAGGAAATTTGAAAAGATCTGCTCTTAGTACGAGAGGACCGGAGTGGACATACCTCTGGTGTATCAGTTATCCTGCCAAGGGTAAATGCTGAGTAGCTACGTATGGAAGGGATAACCGCTGAAAGCATCTAAGCGGGAAACCCACTTTAAGATAAGATTTCCCATCCCCTCGTGGGAGTAAGACCCCTTATAGACAATGAGGTTGATAGGTTGGGCGTGTAAGTGCAGTAATGTATTCAGCGGACCAATACTAATCGGTCGAGGTCTTAATCAAATACGGTTTATGAATCAATAGCTCGGTTGGCGACTACATTTTATCATTGTGTGTACTGTTCTTGGTCATTATAGCGAAGATGGTACACCTGTTCTCATTCCGAATACAGAAGTTAAGCTCTTCAGCGCCTATGGTACTGCTGGTTTCACTAGTGGGAGAGTCGGACGTGGCCAAGAACAGTGCACACAATCAAAGATTAAAATAGATTTTTTTTTATAAAGCGAGCCTGGTGCTCGCTTTTTTTTTGGTTTTTAAAACGGGATGGTGAGTTGGTTGCAGGTTCCGGCGGTTTATTCGGGGCTATGTGCACTTTTTCCTACTTGCTTACAAATCGTCATTGCTTTAATTTGAGAGGTTGGAATTCTCCCGTGTTCTTCTGTGATGACATGACCCGACTTCTTATCTTTAAAGCGTCCGATTAATTTGCTTCCGTCTTTTAGTATAATCAGTATTCGTTTGCCCTTGTACGTTGATGTATGTAACGTCATGCGGTTGCATTTTGGAATAGCAGTCGGAAGACTTTCGCTGGGAGTTTTCTGACGGTATCTTTTGCCTCACGAATGGTTGTGATTCCATATTGCGACAGTTGAGACAAGACGTGATGGTCACCTAGACTGGCGCATGCAATTGATATGACCTCTCTTCGACCATTGACGGTTAGCGGTGGCATCATGCGATTTAAATTTCGTTTTTGATACTTCATAGACGGAGTATAGCAGACCCGGTCGTTGTGGTACCATGTAACCCATGAGTGTTTTGATATCCGTTAAAGAATTGGACTTAATGGGGGGCGCGAAGCCCCTTTTAAATTCGGCGTCGTTTTCGTTGCACGAATCGGAAAGGGTCGCGATTGTTGGTGTAAATGGTTCGGGCAAATCGAGTTTGCTTGATTGGATTTACAAGGGAATCAAAAATCCGGTTCCCGAGATGCATATAAAATCCGGTACAAGGGTTTCTTTTTTGGGCCAATCCGTTGCATTTGATGGCATGGCTACCATTCGCGATTACTTGTTAAGCGGGGATTCTGCCCAACTTTTTGCGATACGGGCGTATGAGCAAGCGATTTCTGCCGCTGACTCGGAGCGTATCGAAGATGCCATTCGCCAGATGGACGCCTCGGGGGCATGGGTTTATGAGGATCGGTTAAAATCGATTTTGCTGGAATTGCGGATTCCACCGGTTGAGACGCTGCTTGGTCGTTTGTCGGGCGGTATGGCCAAAAAAATTGGATTGGCCAAAGTGCTTTTAGATCCGGGTGATTTGTTGATTTTAGATGAGCCGACTAATCATTTGGATGTTGAAACGATTGGATGGTTAGAGCGCCAGTTAAAACGAATCGATGCAACGTTGCTGATGGTGACGCATGATCGGTATTTTTTGAACCAAGTATGTAATCGCATTATTGAAATTGATCAGCGGGCGTTGTTTAGCTACGACGGTAATTATGAGCGGTTTTTGGGGCTGCGGGATGAGCGTTATCGCGTTCTGGAAAACGCGGATCAACGGGTTCAGTCGATACTCCGTGGGGAACTTGAATGGCTTAGACGGGGACCCAAGGCCAGGTCGACGAAACAAAGGGCCAGAAAAGATCGTATTCAACAGATGGTTGATCGAAAGCAATATGTGAGAGATCAAGCATTATCGCTTGAGATCGCGCATACCCGGCTTGGAAAAAAAATCGTGGCCTTTAAAGATGTCAGTAAAACATTTGGGAGTCGGATTATATGCCAGAATTTTTCATACGAGTTTAAGGCCGGGGAAAAAATTGGCATTCTGGGGCCCAACGGATCAGGAAAAACCACGTTGGTTAATATGATGGTGGAGCGATTGGTGCCCGATTCGGGGGTTGTTGATGTGGGTGTTAATACTCAATTCGGGTATTTTGAGCAGTCTTCTGTTGCATTGGATCCTGATCAGACCATTTATGAGCACGTTAAGGCAATTGGTGAGCAAATTCGGCTTTCTGACGGCACTAGCGTGTCGGCCAGTCAACTGCTTGAACGATTTTTGTTTCCTAGCCAGCAGTTAAAGACGCCAATCCGTCAGTTGTCTGGCGGTGAGCGCCGTCGGTTGCAATTGGTGTGTTTGTTATTAAGCAATCCGAACTTTTTAGTATTTGACGAGCCGACCAATGATTTTGATACGGTTACCCTTGCTGCCTTAGAGTCGTTTTTGTTGGAGTTTCAGGGGTGTGTGGTGGTGATATCCCACGATCGGTATTTTATGGACCGAGTGGTTGACCACCTGGTTGTTTTGGATGGACAGGGCGGTATCGGGCATTTCTGGGGTGGGTATACCGATTATATTCAAACGATTTCCGATCTAGAGGCTATTGAGGCCCAATTAGCAAGGTCCTCGGCTCTGGTGCCGAAGCGTCTTCATGATGGACCCAGTCGCAAAGCCAATAAATTGTCGTTTAAAGAAACGAGGGAATTAGCCCAACTCGAGGTTGATATCGCCGCACTTGAATCGGAGCAGGCGACATTAACAGCATGGTTGAGCGGAATCGATTGTCCAGATGGCTTAGCGTATGGTGAAATCGGGAATCGGCTTGGAAACCTGGAAGACGAATTGAATATCAAAATGACCAGGTGGGAGACGTTGGCAGAGCGAGCCCAATGATTACCAGGTGCGCATTTGGCCCGCTAACCCTACCGACAATTTAAATTTCGTCGAGACGGCGTAAAATTTCGTCCAGCTTACGATTGATGGCGTCAAGGTCTTTTTTAGAGATTCCTAGATGCCCTGCAGCCGGCGCGTGGGGCGTTTCGACTTGCCGCGTGGGGCGTCGATTTGTTACGGATTTTCCGGTGCCACTAAGCTCGAAGCAGCTGTCACATAGCACCCCACGGCCTGGATGTGGTTTAAATGGAACAATACATGCTGCACCACATTGGCTACAGTTTGCTTTGTGAAGTGCGGGTGCTGATGCCGGAGCGTTGCCAAATGATTGAGGCTCAGCAAATCGCGAAGGGCCGGATTTAGGACGAAATGGTTTGCGTGATGGTTTCATAGTGTGTACATTATGGCGCTTTTTTTTAAAAAGCGCCATTGGTCTATATACGTGGCCCACCCAGTTATCGGGGTAAATTCCGTCGCATCTGATTAATTTGTCGGGATCTAGAACGACTTAAACGGCGCCCGTCCTGCTAAAAAGCCAGTGGTCCAGGCATTTTGAAAATTAAATCCGCCAGTGATGCCATCGATATCCAAAAGTTCTCCGATAATAAACAATCCTGGGCATCGCTTGCTTTCAAGTGTTTTGAAATCAATCTCCGATCGTTTAACTCCACCACATGTTACAAATTCATCCTTAAACATTCCTTTGCCCGATACGGTATGTCGCCAATGGGTAAGATGCTGGGCTATTTTTTGAATTGTTTTGGGGGCCAATGATTTCCAAGTGTGGTCGCCCCACTTTGTGATCAAGTATTTCCATAATCGATCTGGAATTGTCGGATATGGCGTTTGGGTTCGAACCAATTGGTTGGGGTGGCGTGTTTGAAATATTAAAAGGTCGCTGGTGCAGGTTTCCGGGGTTTTGTTGGGTATCCAATTCATTACAAGCGGGGTTTGATATCCGCATTCGTGGAGTGGTCGGGCATGCCATGCCGATAGGCGGATAATACCGGGGCCACTCAGTCCCCAGTGGGTAATCAATATGGGCCCACTTTGAACAATCGAACCACAGTCCGGGAGTTTTACCGCCACATTTGGTACCGACAGACCCATTAACGCCGTAAGGTCTGGATCTGCGACAACAAATGTAAACAGCGATGGGACGGGCGGGATTATCGTGTGACCCAATTGCGTTGCAAGGTGGTATCCACTTGGGGCACTGCCAGTTGCCAAAATCAAGCGGCGCGCTGTAACTGTATCCCCTGAGCCCAGTTGTACCGAAAATAATCCAGTGACAGAATCAACCGAAACGGATTGAACGGATACCTGGGTTTGCAAGATTACGCCTAAATCGGAGGCGGTTTGGGATAAGCAGCGAACGATCGAGTCGGATGAGTCTGATGTCGGAAATACCCGGTTATCGGCCTCGATTTTGAGTGGCACGCCCCGTGATTCAAACCAATTCATGGTGTCCTTTGGTTGAAACCGATTAAAAGGGCCCCGAAGTTCTTTTTGGCCCCTTGGGTAATAAGTGACCAGTTGCGCCGGATCAAAACAGGCATGGGTAACGTTGCACCGCCCGCCACCTGATCGGCGTACTTTTGACAAAACGTCGCGGCTTTTTTCCATAAGCAAGACGGTTTCGTCGGGATGGGTTTCTTTGGCATGGATGGCTGCAAAAAAGCCTGCCGCGCCACCGCCAATTATGATGATGGTCATCTGGGATTCCTTGAGTTTTAGATTTTGATATTGTCCCATATACTAAATCCCATGAATACGACTCAAAATCGACCGGCTGTTTTAGTGTCCGGTGGGGCAGGATTTATTGGATCTCACGTTGCAAAGGCGTTGGCTGAGGCCGGGTACCTTCCGGTGGTATTGGATGATTTAAGCGCCGGCTTTGAATCATTTGTTAACTGGGGGCCGTTTTATCGGGGATGTTGTTCGGACCAGCAGCTGGTTCGGTCGATATGTGATGCCCATGCGATTCAAGCCTGTGTTCAATTCGCTGGCCGCATTGAAGTGGGGCAATCTGTGGTTGATCCGGTGTCATTTTATCGATCAAATGTGATGGACGCGATCACGCTTTTTGAAACGCTATACGGTGCGGGTGTCGGCCGAATTGTGTTTTCATCGACTGCGGCGGTTTATGCGCCGAGCGCTGTTCCGATACGGGAATCGGCTTCAATTATGCCGGGGTCTCCGTACGGACGGACAAAATGGATGACTGAACAATTTTTGGCGGATTTCGGCGTGGCATCCGGGTTGCGGTCCGTGGTGTTGCGGTATTTTAACGCGGCAGGTGGCGATCCAGATGGTCAAATTGGAGAGGCCCATCGTCCCGAGACCCATTTGATCCCTGCCGTATTGGATGTGGCAGTGGGTCGCCGGGGTGTCTTTAAACAATTTGGATCCGATTACCCAACCCCTGATGGAACCTGTGTTCGGGATTATATTCACGTAATGGATTTGGCTGACGCCCATGTGCGGGCTGTCCATCACCTGATGGCGGGTGGCGACTCTCGAACGTATAACGTTGGAACGGGGCATGGATACTCGGTATCGGAGGTAATTCGAACCGCTGAACAAGTAATCGGAAGGCCTATTCCGATTGCCCACGCACCTCGACGGGCTGGTGACGTGGCCTCATTGGTTGCCAATTGTGACGCGATTCAGACCGATTGGGGATGGACTGCCATTCGATCCGATCTTAAAACCTTAATCGGAGATGCCTGGCGTTGGCGGCAACCCGGTAATCGATTATTGGATTAACCGAATGTCTGACTGTCCCGACTGATCGACAATGGATCGAACCGCCTGGTCGGCACACTCGATCGCATAGTTGATGCCCCTGTCGTAGGGGTAGGTGTGGTGCGTTGAAATCCAAAACAATCCGGGGTGTGGGGTGGTAATAGTGGGCGGGGTATAGCCAACTGGTACAATGGGTTGGGCGTTGCGTTGCCGAAACAATTCAGAGCGAATGATTTGGGAGCGGTTAAATGTTGGAAACATTTGGACAAGCCCATCGATGAATACGGATAAAGTTTCGGCCGGGTCTTGGGTAAATAGGGCATCGGATTCGTCGAGGTAACGCGATAAGTAAATCACATGATGACCGTTGTAAGTTGCCGGTGACACCCAATTGGTATGGGCGATCACCCCACCAAAGGGGATCGTCGGATCGCCAACGTTGATCCAATACAACGGAACTGGATTCTCTGTAACCACCAACATGGCGCAGATGGCCGCCTTGTACCGGTAGCGTAAAAAGTGGGCTTGCTGGTCGGCGGTCCAAACCGGAAACGTTGCAATTGCGTCGCTTGAAACGGTGGCGATTACGGCATCAACCGATTGTGTGTTAACCGTCCATCCAGCTGCCGTTGGGGCGAGTTGGGTCACGGCGGTATTGCAGTGGATGGTGCCCCCCAATTGGATAATATTGGATTGAAGCGAATCAGAAAGAGTTTTAAAACTGCCGCTCATATAGGCTAAGGTTTCTTTGTTGCCGGATTGTCGGGATGTGCCCCTGGTTTTGAGTTTTCCCCACAACCATGTTAACGAGACGGTATCCGCGTCTGATCCAAATTTGAGGCGAAATAATGGCTCCCAAATGACATGCCAGGCGGTTTTAAACCCATGGTGGGCAAACCATTGTTTAGCGGCATGGTGTTCGGATTGGGGGCGGGTCATTCGGAATGCGATCCATAGAGTGGATAGGACAAATTGTATTCGGCCGAGTATCCCGAGGGGGTGAAATCGAAGTAAGCTACTTGGGGTACCAAAGGGGTATAACGTGTTGTGGGTATAGTATCCCATGGTGCTAGGGATCCACTGAACGGTATGTCCAATATTGAGGTCGCGGCACAAGTCCCAAAGTGCAGTGTCTGACGTAAACGCATGGTGGTAGTAATGCTCAATGGGAATGCCGTCGATGGCGGTGGTGGCCAGTTGTCCGCCAACCTGAGGGCCTGCCTCATACACGGTTACAGCGTGCCCAAGGCGCAACAATCGATAAGCGGATACTAAACCCGCAATACCCCCACCAATAATTGCGATTGATTTAGAATCCGATTTCATCTTGTATCACATACAGTGGTCGATGTTTGGTTTGCATAAACATTCGCCCAATATATTCCCCTAAAATGCCGATGGTCATCAATTGAAGGCCACCGAGTAATAAAATTGCGATCATTAATGATGCGTACCCAGGAAAGGTGTGTCGGGTTAACCAAAGCCCAATGACCACGATAATATAGAAACCCGCAACGACCGAAATGCCAAACCCCAACCAAGTCGCGTATCGAAGTGGTACCGTCGAAAATGAGACGAGCCCGTTTAGGGCAAATTTTAACATTTTTCGAAGCGGATATTTGGTTTCGCCGGCCACCCTAGGGTCCCGGTCAAAGTAAATTGGAACTTGTTTAAATCCGACCCAAGACACCAATCCTCTAACAAAGCGTTCGGATTCTCGTAACGCACCAAGGGCATGAACGACCCGGCGACTCATGAGTCGAAAATCACCCGTATCATGGGGAATGTCGATGCTGGAAAGTCGATTTAACAGGCGATAAAACCATCGGGCGGTTTGTTTTTTAAAGGCTGTTTCCCCGTGTCGGGTGCGCCGAACTGCATACACAACATCGGCACCGTTTTCGTAATGAGTCAGCATATCTAACACCAACTCGGGGGGATCTTGTAAATCGGCGTCCATCACCACCACTACATCGCCACTTGCGCGGTCGACGCCGGCTGTTATGGCGATTTGATGGCCAAAGTTTCTGGAAAATCGAATCAGCTTTAAATGAGAAAATTGCATTGCTAAATCACGTAATAAGGTAAACGATTGGTCAGTTGAACCATCGTCTACCATCACAATTTCTACCGTGTAGCCGTCGATCGTGGGAATAAACTGTTGCAGCCGTTGCCACAATTGTGGAATGCACAATGCTTCGTTATATATAGGAAAAACGAGTGACAGCGTGGAAATCTTCGAATTCATAGAGGGCGTAGTGTATCATGTTCCGCTATTTGACGCGAAAGGGTATCTTTATCAATGAATAAACGATTACAGCTGATTCAGCACGTGGGTGTACGGGTGGTTGCTGCCTTGGTGGCGGCCGTTGTGATTTCGTACGGGTTTACCGCCGTTGATTCAGGACATCTGCATGATTTTATTTCTTATTATTATGGCGCAGTTGCAATTGCAAAAGGATTAAATGGATATTCGGCGGATGTGTTATCGGGCTTAGTTGGCACTGATCTTCAGGCCCACTTGCGGTTTGTTTATCCGCCCCAGATGAGTTGGATTTTTTTACCATTTACGTTGCTGTCGTTTGAGCATGCTCGCTTGGCGTTTATAGGGATCAAGGTGGGGATTGCCCTTGGGTTTTTGGCAATGGCTGCAACTGTGTTTCGCCCAGAAAAAGGCAATCGGTTCCTGTTTGGATTGATTGCATTGTTTGGGTTTCATAGCACGGTTTCGATTGATATTGCATCGGGTAATATTGCGTTACTAGAGGCAGCGTTAATTTGGGGCGGCATCGCACTATGGTTAAAAAATAAACCAGGGTGGGGCGGGGTGTTAATTGGGATCGGCGCCTCGTTTAAGTTGACGCCGATCGTATTGCTGGGAGGGTTGGCGTTGACCCAACACCCGTTGCGGTGGCGGGCGATGGTGTCTGGATTACTGACCTTTTTTGGAATTCAAACCGTCGGGATTTTGGTGTATCCAGAGCTGTATCGTCATTTTTTTTTCCTGAAAAGTCCCATGGACAGTAGTGGGTTTGTGAACCCATCATCGCTGGCCTTGATTCGGTTTGAGTTGGCGCCCCAATTGGCCACTTTGGTTGGGGTTAGCGCCACCTGGATTGAGCGTGGGTTATATGGCGGCATCGTCGCCGTTGGGATTGCGTTGTTGAGCTGGTTGGTAATGCGACGCCAATCGTTTACCCCGGTCGAGCTGATCAGTGCGGTGATGTTGATTTATGCTCTGGTGATGCCGCGCTTTAAAGATTACACATTCGTGTTGTTGTTGATTCCGGCATGGGTGATTGTGTCGCAAGTGGAAAACCGATGGCGGCGGTGGGCCTTGGTGGCGTTGTTGTGCGTATCATTGTCGCCGTACCATCATTTGGTGATGGTGGGGGTACTGTTGGCGACATTATTAATCGCCAGAGGCCCTGGATCGACGACGATCCGCTTGTCCCGACGCCCATTGCCCAATTTGCGGCGGTCTCGGCATTAAAAAGGATGATACAAGAAAGCAAACTGGGCATAACCGGTCAGGTGTCGCTGGCCAAGGCGGAAGAAAAAATCAGCAAACAAAAAGCTAAGCAGTTGTTTGAAAACGGCGAGATTAGCACCTTTGAGGTGGGGACATTTGCTGGGCTTGAGAAGATTCATAACGCGTTGTTTGCGGACAGTTACCCCTTCGCCGGTGAAATTCGTGAGGTAAACATTGCAAAGGGTAACTTCTGCTTTGCCCCAGAGATTGTCTGACCCATTGGACTGGACTTTCGAGTTATCTGACGGACGGCAGAATCGAAATCGACAACAACGCCACGGAACGGGATATCAAACCCTTTGTGATTGCCCGCAAGAATTTCTTATTTTCTTGTACCCCGCAGGGAGCTGATTCGTTGGGGATTCATTTTTCGTTGGTGCTGACCGCACGGCTTCATGGGCTTGATCCGATGGCCTATTATACGGGCATGTTGAAACGACTTCCTTATTGTGTGACATCAAGCGACTATGCGGCGTTGTTGCCTTGGAATTGGCAGGTAGATGCTGCGTGATTAGAGCAACCGACCAAGTTGTGCTTCAATTTTTCTGTAAAATTGGGTTTCCGCCGAAACCCATATTTGGTTAGACAACGGAAGTGAGGGAGAGTGTCCAGACCGGCTGAAAGCC
>JACCDX010587253.1_pt1 | contig 10195 bp, 6 predicted proteins | sample 7449681 | NCBI WGS metagenome assembly JACCDX01 (sample SAMN15323450, study PRJNA562643) | freshwater metagenome | isolation source: river surface water | place: USA:Blue River Watershed | collected 2017-08-18
CCTGCCAACAGCGTGAACTACGATGACATTGCTTTGTATGCCGATGAGTCGCGCCAATCGCTAGTGCTCACATGGCATGGCTTGCGTCAACAAACAGAAAAGCAGCCTGGCAAGCCCAGCCGCTGCCTGGCCGATTTTGTGGCGCCATTGTTAGATTCAAAAGGACAAGCGACAAAGCTGCAAGACTACGTCGGTGTGTTTGCTGTGACGGCAGGCATTGGCGTAGAAAAACGCGAACAAGCTTTTGAAGCTGCGCACGACGACTACAGCGCCATCATGCTCAAAGCATTGGCCGATCGCTTTGCAGAAGCCTTTGCTGAGTGCATGCACGAACGTGTGCGCAAAGATTTGTGGGGCTATGCCGCACAAGAAAATGCATCACTCGAAGATTTGATTGCCGAGAAATACCAAGGCATTCGCCCTGCGCCTGGTTACCCCGCATGCCCAGACCACTCGGTTAAAAAGCAAATGTTTGAACTCTTGCAATGCGAAGAAATTGGCATGGGCCTCACGGAGAGTTTGGCCATGACACCTGCCGCCAGCGTGTCAGGTTTTTACCTCAGCCACCCAGACAGCCAATACTTCAACGTGGGCAAAGTGAGCGAAGACCAAGTGCAAGATTTGGCCAAGCGTCAGAACCTCAAGGTGTCAGACATTCAACGCTTGTTGGCGCCTAATTTATAAGTGCTAGGTCTCGCTTTGTTAATTTCAAGTGCTCAATCTTTGGTACTTGAGAGGGCGCTCTTTTGCGCCCACCATAAGCAGCCTACACCCAACAGCCCAACTACCAATAACCATCTCAAGCCCGTGGTGTAACCCGCTTCGGGCGTCCACATGAGGCCCAAGGCCCAGGGGGCAACAGCACGCCCCATTGCCAGCGGCAAACCCAACAGGCTATTGAGTAGACCCACATGTTCACGGCTGACGTACTGGGCCATCGCCGTCCCTTTGACAATGGTGTTGAGCCCGTTGCCCAAGCCATAAAAAGTCACAAACAGCAAAGCAGCCCAAGGCGCCAAGCCGCCTGCGACTAAAAATACCAAGCCCAGCGGGACCAAACAAGGGATCCACTTGTTGGCGGCATGAACGTCCAAATGCTTTTCAAATAGAAAGAGCAAAAACCTTCCCAAGACTTGAATCACACCGATAGATGCCGGTATGGCGATGACCCATACTGGCGAAAGGTGAGCCTCTTCAAGCAAGCTCACCATGTGAGCCGGCAAGGCAGAACTGACAACGGCCGTCATCCACATAAAGCCCGCGAGCAGCCAGAAGGGTGCGCGTTTTAAATGCTCCCCGATGGCAGACTTGGTCGGTTGATTGGAAGCATCCGAAACATGCGAAGTACTTGGTGGTAAATGATTTGAAACAGACGCGCTAGAATTTTTACGCGCACCTCTTAGAAACCAAGCATGCAAAGGCACACAAATGAGCCATTGCATCAAAGCCAACACCCACAAGGCATGGCGCCAGCCTAAGGATTGAATGAGCCACGACGAAAGCGGAAAGAACACCGTACTGGCCAAGCCCCCGAGGAAGGTCATGATGATGATGGCGCGCCTGAAATCGTTCGGAAAACGTCGAGTGACAACGGCAAACACCGGGGCATAGAGGGTGGCGGACATGCCCAAGCCGAGACCTATCCAAACCGCATAAAAACCACTGAGAGAGTCGACAAAACTGTGGGCCACCAAGCAAGCGCCAACCCATGCAGAGCCCCATGTCATCACCTTGCGCTCATGACCTTGGTCAATCCAGCGACCGACGGGGTAAGCCATCAAGCCGTCGGCCAAGAGCGCCAAGCTAAATGCCAAAGAGACTTCGGCACGCGTCAGACCTAATTCGCGTTCAACCGGCCCCATCAACAACGAGAAGGTGTAGAAAACGCTGCCCCAGGTGATGAGTTGTGCCCACGAAAGCCAAACGGCAAATGGTCCTAAGTGAGGCGCATTGGGAGGGCTGTGAGAAAGATGCCAATAGGGACGTAAACGTCGCATGAAAATCAGTTGATGTTGCCGTGAGTGGTGAAGGGTTCAACCCATTCAACAGCGGGATTGAGTTGAAGTTGTTTGACAAGGTTCACCATGGCCGAAGGCGTACTGACCATCATGATGTAGACATCCGGTGGCACCATCAACCGAGCGTTGGTGCCAGTGCCGCTGAGAGCGTTTGCTTGAAAGCCAGGCTTTAGCTTGACGCTCAGTTCACCCGTCAAAAAAATGGGTCCTCGCAGTGGGTAGCTGTAAGCCACGCCCAAACTGTCCCGCGTAAAGGGCTCTGAGGCTTCCGAGCTAATGAGCTTGTATGCGCCAGACGAATTTCGAATGCCACGCTGTGTCGGTAAGACTTCTAATTTTTGACCATTGAATTGAATCAGCATGTCTGTGTTGACAACGGCTCTCAAAGGGGCTGGCGAATTGGGTAAAACAATCTGCGCCATGACCGAAGGCGCTAGGCACACCAGACTCAAAGAAAGAAGAAGATTTTTCATAAAGCGACTCAATGACCTGTCAAGAAAAGTGATTGACTGTCGGTCGACAAGAAAGTTGTCCGAGAGCCAATGCTTGTGGGGCAAAAGTCATAAAACTTTAAACGCCAAGTGCCTCCGGCAGTTTCGCCATAAAACGCATTGCTAAGAATGCGCGAATTGGTGATGGATTGTTGCGGCACGCCATTGCTAGAGTAGCCATTCAGTGCGTGCATCAGGATCGACTTCGTGCCGCTGGGTGAGATCAGTTCAATTTGATTGCACGCCAAGCCAGGGCTGTCGTTCATATTCAAAATGACCATGGCATGCTCGACAGTGGAAAAGGAAGGGTTCACGTTGAATGTCAGTGTAGACCCCGCCGTGCTGTATTGCGGCACATTTTCTGTGCTTAAAAAATTGTTATTGACGTTGATGGTTTGCATGCTGGGCAAATAGTCCGTGTAATTTTTGGCAGCGTTGACCGCTGCAGCTGCATCCACAGCGCCAAACCCATACCAATTTGAGAACCAATAACCCGCTGCGTTTCTGACCCAGCCTTGATCCAGTGTGACATTGGCGCCACTGATAAGGGTGTTTGTTGTAACACCTGTCCTTGTTGAGTCAGTTTTCTTGGCAGTTTTGGCAAGGATGTACTTGACGTCGCGGTAGCTCAGGTTGGGATTGGCGTGAAGCATCAAAGCAATGACACCAGAGAGATTGGGCGCCGCAGAGCTGGTGCCATTCATGGTGGCGGTGTACTGGCATTGAGCCGCCAAAGGGTTTGCGCCCAACGCGTCGAGGGCATTTGCGCGATTTGAATAGTTGCTACAACCACTTCGGCTGCTTGTAATGATGGCCGGCTCTATAGCCGTGCCAGTTGCGCCAGGCACAAAGCTAGAGTTGTTGCCAAACTCGCCACCAGGCGCGGCGACCCACAAGGAGGAACCTGCGTTGCTGTAAATCGATTTGGTGCCGTCTGCTGCAAGGGCCCCCACTACAATCGGCAGTGTGCCGTCGCGCCGCGTATCGCTTGAAGTGCTGCCGCAACTCACGCCATAGGCTTTGGCTTGCGTGCAAACCGAAGCGAAATTACCAAATTTGGAAAAGCTATTGCCGGCCGATTGAACCAATATGGCGCCTTTGCCGCCTCGAAGGTTGAGGGCGTTGGCATTGATCGCGTTGTAGCTGTTGACCTGTGGGGGAAGTTGCGTAGACGATGAGCCAAAACTTTCGTTGAAAATATCGACATCCGACGAATAAGGGGCCAGTCCCAAGGCGTTGCCAAAATTGGTCAAAGAAGCTGCGCCGCCTGCCAACAAGTTGTAGCCTCTCAACGTCGCTTCATAGGCAACACCTCGTCCCCCTTTGCCATTGAAGGCGGCAGAACCAATGATGCCTGCAACCGCAGTGCCGTGATCAAATCCCGAAACAGAGGGTGTGGGGTCATTGGTGCCGGTTAAGAAGTTGAATGATTTTGCGGCGTCGACGTTCGGTGCTAAATCTTCATGGCCGATTTCTAAGCCGCTGTCGACCACGGCCACTTTAATGCCTTTGCCTGTGTAGCCTGCACTCCAAGCGCCAGCCACATTCATGTCATTGCCCGAGATCGGAAGAACGGAGGCAAATGCAGAAGCGCCGACATTTTGCAAATGCCATTGAGACTCAATCAATGGGTCTCCTTTGAAGGTGATGGTGACGGTGACATTGGCGCTTTGCAAGCCGTTAGAAACGCCAACCAAAACGATATCTTGCGCACGACTGGTATGGCCTGGCACGGTATAAGTCATTGCGCCTGAACTGGCGTGAATGACGGCATTTCCAGCCACACCGTCTTGCACGATGCTGTAGGTGATGGGCAAGCCTTGAGGGTCGGTTGCAGAAATATTGCTACTCACGGTGGATGGTGCAACACCAATGACATTCAGGGTCAAATCTAAGTTGGGACCGGTGGGGGGCAGTGCATGGATGGTCAGACCCAAGTTGTTGCTGGTCAGGCCCAAATACGAGGCCAAGACAGAGATCACACCCGGTGTGGTGCCTGTGATGCTGGCGGTGTTTGCTGCTCGATCAACGGACACGCTGGCCATCCCGTTTTGACTGACCGAAGAGACGATCCAATTGACCATCGCCGAAACAACTTGGGTTGTTCTGTTCGAAAAACTCAGAATGGCTTGCACAAAAGTGCTTGCATTTTTGTAAATACTTTGGAGGCCATGGGTCACGTAGGAAATCACCACGTTGAGGGGGGTAGGTGCCAGAATGGTTTCATTGAAAGTTCCAACAACGGCCGTGTTGGTGCCAGGCGGCACATAAGTGGCGCTTACAGTGGCCTCGCCTTGAATCAATCCCGTCACGACGCCATCGGCGTTGATCGTGAAAATCCTTGTGTTGGCAGAGACCCAGGCAACCTGGGTGGTCAGGTCAGTTGTGGCGCCATCACTGAAGACGCCAGTTGCCTTGAGTGCATCTGTGAAGCCAGCCGCGGGGCTGGCCGTGTTGGTGATGTTGATCTTCTGAAGGATGGGATCTGTGATGGTTTGAAGCAGCGCGCCTTTAATGGCGGTTGATGAACCTGGTGGCGCATAGGATGCCGAAACCATGACCGCACCTTTTTTCCGGCCCAACGCCAAGCCAGACGCGTCAACCATCAACAGAGATGAGTCTGCGGAAGACCAACTCACCAAGTTGCTAATGTCTCTCAGACTTCCGTCACTGTAGTAACCGATGGCCGTCATTTGCGCGGTTAAACCAGCGGGGTTGCGATTGGCAGAAGACAGGATGCCAATGCTATTGAGTACAGGTGTCGCATTGACCGAGATGGCGCCGCAACTTAAATCAACGGCCTTCGATGCAATTTGCTGATCTAAGTAAAGCTTGGCTTGCTCGGGTGGCACCATGGATTTGCCCGCCAGTGCCAAAAGGCTTTGCAATTCCGCCTGAGAAATATTGCCGCTAGTGGACGTAACCGAGATGGCTGGCGCATTTGCCAAGGAAGACCGTGTGGCGGCAGAGATCACCAGCTTGCCCGCGGAAGTGCCGCTATTCAAGCTTTGTAAAAACTGCGACAAAGTTAAAACCGACGGTGCAGCAGTGGCCGATCGGATAACACGCGCAACATCTTGCGGCACTATTTTTCCGTTGCAGGGAATCGAAGTCGGCGGACCTAAAGTCAGGTTGCCAACGCTGAAGACACAAGTCTGACTAGCTCGATAGGAAAACGAACCCAGCTCGTTGGTCAGTCCTGAAGTTGCATTGGCACCCGTACCACAGGAATAGCCCAATCCAACAATGGGCTCGCCGACCCATTGCCCCGTCAGTTGGGGGTCGTTGTCACCACCTTTGCAAGCAGCCAAGATCAGGACCAACACAACGGCGAGGAAGTATTTCAAGAGGGTCATTCAAATGAGGCGAGTCAAAAAGGCGCGAGCGAAACGATCCTAGACTTAAAAACGACAAAGTTGCCAAAAATACTTATATATCCTTTAACATTCTAGCCATCGACTACAGGTTGAATATGAAATATCTCAAGCTCAGCGCTGTTGGAACTTTGGTGATTTGCATGGCTGCTTCTATGACGGCCTGCGTGAGTACAGACGGTGTCTCGGTGCCCGTCAGTTTTCCAGCAGCATCCCAATACAAACTCAAATCTGCAGCGCATTGGAAATTGATTGCCGAAGATGTGGCGGCTCAAATTAAGCAGCCTTTGGTGGCCCAGTCCCAGGCAGCGACGCCCATCTATATAGAAGAGCCCGCACAGCCGACCCCGTTCGAGCGAAATTTCTCTCCCATGTTGAGGGAGGCGTTGCTTAGCCAAGGGCTCAAGGTGAGTTCGCAAAATAAAGATGCCGCCATCTTGAAGGTTCAACTCAACAAGGTGTCCCATGTGGCGACATACCGAACAGGCACCCTCACATTTTTAGGCGGCAGTTTGTTGGTGGCGCGTGACATCATCACCCACGACTCTAGTATTTTGACCAATGCTGGCGGCGCACTGGTCGCCATTTCGGCAGACATGGCCATGACGCATCTCAGACCCCCACCAGATTTGGAGATGGTTTTGGCCGTCAGCGTTCAAAGAGATGGTCAGTACTTGGCTTCGAGTACGCAAATTTATTATTTGCTGTCAGAAGATCAATACATGTACCAAAACCCACCGGTACCGGCGCCTACCAGTAGAGATTTTCCTGTTAAGGGAACAGGAGAAAATAAATGAAAAAATCTTGGATGGGCCTTGTCATGGCGGCCTTGCTGTTGACGGGATGCGCCAACAAACCGGATGTTATTTCTGGCACTGAAGAGCAAAACCCTTTGATCTCCAGCAGTTATGCGGCAGCCGATCGCTTGCTGACAGCCGGGGCCAAACAGGACTTGATCAGCAAAAACAAGCGTGTTTTGGTCGCTTCATGGGTCGACGTCAATCAAGTTTCAAGGACCAGTATTTTTGGCAAGATGATGGCGGAGCAGTTGGCCAGTCGCTTGGTTCAACAGGGTGTTGCGGTCATGGAAGTGAAGTTGCGCTCTAGTCTTTTCATCACTGAAAAAGGCGGCGAGATGCTGCTTTCCCGAGAAATTAAGGAAATCAGCCAGCAGCACAACGCGGAGGCCGTGATTGTGGGCACTTACGCTGATGCAGGTAGCTCAGGCGTGTATGTCACGGTCAAGTTGGTTCGGGCAGTGGATGGTTTGGTCTTAAGTGCTACTAACTTCATGGTCGAGCGTAAGTTGGTGGGTAGCATCATCAATCAATAACTTAAGAAGCCCAGCAATGAAACTTCTGGCCTTGATGATTTGTTTATGCGCCAGCATGTTGGCGGCCTGCGTGGGGCCTGACTCGACGCCAGATGCAAGTCCACTTGTATCAGCCGATTTGGCTTCATTGGGTGTTGGGGATAAAACCTTAGGGACTGCCTTTAAAGCCCCTCCTACCGGTATCGGTGACGGCGATGGTTTTGCGCCACAACCCTTTGTGAATGGCGATGGGCACCCTTCTGTGATGGTCGTAGCGCATCACACTGCAAACCTAAGCATTGGCGCATTAGACCTTCACACGGGTGAAAAAATCACACCTTTGATCCTGGGTCAAAACATCAACACATCGAATGCCTTTGGCTATGCGCAAGATCCTGCGACAAAAAGGTTTTATGTGCCGACATCGACCACATCAGGCGTTTTTACATACAGCTGCATCAATGGAAATTTCAAACCGAGCTTACAGGAGAGTCCTACACTCTGCCAAGAAGTGACACCGCTATCAGGTCAATTGGCCAATTCAGGATCTGGCCTTTCAGCAGATGGACTGATCATCGACAACAGCCTAATTTATGGCGCCGCAGGGACCTCCAGCAACCAACTGTTAATCACATGCGCCAGCGTTGGCAATGTCAATTGCACGGGCTATCCCAAGACACTTGCAAGCGACTATGCAAGGGGTTATGGCAATGTTCGTGTCCAAGACCTTGGTGATAGAAAAATTGCGATTGGTTTTAATCGATCTGGAAGTGGCATGGTTTCTAGCATTTGCTTTGACTTGGCTTCACAAAGTACCTGCGGACGAGTTGATTCAAATGCAACAAGCACCACTTCACAACCCCTTGGATTATTCAATGTCAAAACATTGATTGGTTTTTGCGCCTTCAGCAATGAAGCAATGGCTCAAACAGTGTGTGTGGATTTCAGTGGCCAAGCACGCCCCGTCAACATCACCACGGGCAATATGCAGTCAGGTACTTCTGGCTTTGTTGTCCGAATGCCTGACTCTGGCAAGTACATCATTACGTCACTTGGTGGCCCTAAGATTGAATGCATTGATATGGCTCAAAATGGCGCAAGCTGCGGCAGTACAGAGAAGTTCACTGGCACTTCACCTTCGCCCTATGGTTCTGCATTTCATCTCAATACAAGCACAGGCGACATGTGTTTGCTAACCTACAACGATTCGAAACAACTTGGCATTTTCAGAGCCAACACCACAACCGGCGCGCTAGTTGAAGATTTGCGTTGCTTTGCTCCCGGTGGTGTGTCTGCAACTTGGCGCGTAGAAAATCCGGTTCCTAAAGTATGCAGCCGAGGCACGGGCACTCGGTGGGAAAGTGCCACCATCACGACAGGAAACCTAAGCTTGGACGATGTCGTGACAACGGAGACGTATGGGGGAGACATCACCATCGTGAACGCCAGTACGGGACAAGTTTTGGGCCGCCAAGTTTTTGCGCAGACGGGCATTCCAATTGATTTATCTTTGACGCGAATGGGTGTTAACTATGACTCGAACCCTTCACTCGACATCCAAATTCGCGTCCTTCAAAGCAATGGCAACAATTTGCGAGCGGGCTACAAAATAACAGCGCAACTGGATGTCAAACTGGTTTGCGGCGCGTGATTTTTTTATTCAAATACATGCCCCTTTGACATTAATTCAAGGCTTCAGTTTGGCGCCGGTATTGAATGGCTTCGGCAATGTGTTTGGTTTCAATGGCTTTGCAGTTTTCAAGATCGGCGATGGTTCTGGCCACTTTCAGCACCCTGTGCGTACTTCGGCCGCTCCATCCTAAATGTGCGGCAACCCGCGCTAGGTAAGTTGATGATTGAGTGCCTAAGGCGCAATGATTTTCTAAATGCGCACCACTCAATGATTGGTTGTTGCAGCCTTGTCGTGCAGCTGATTTGCGTTGAACAAGCAGGCACCGAGCGCGCACGCTAGCCGTGCTTTCACCTGCACTGGCATTGATCAGCAGTTTGGCATCTTGACTGGGTACCTCAATGTGCAAGTCAATTCGGTCTAGCAATGGGCCGCTGATTTTTCTCATGTATCTTTGAACTTGATCGGGCGTGCATCGGCAAACAGGACCTTTGTGTCCGCCCTGCCTGGTTTGACCGGCATAACCACATGGACAAGGATTCATGGCGGCAATCAATTGAAACCTGGCCGGAAATTCTGCCCGCATGGCTGCACGCGAGATGGTCACGCTGCCAGACTCTAGAGGTTCGCGCAGGGCTTCCAAGGCAGGCCTTGGAAACTCTGGCAACTCGTCTAAAAATAAAACGCCATGATGCGCCAATGAAATTTCACCCGGACGGGGTGGTGACCCACCACCGACCAATGCCACAGCGCTGGCTGAATGGTGCGGATGGCGAGTGGGCCGCATGGCCCAATTCGAAAAATCAAATCCGCCAGCTAGGCTGGCAATGGCAGCAGCTGCTAAGGCCTCACTGAGATTGAGAGTCGACAGCAAACCCGAAAAACGATGGGCAAGCATGGACTTGCCAGAACCTGGTGGACCCATCATCAACACACTGTGGCCACCTGCTGCAGCAATCTCAAGGGCGCGTTTGGCACCCGCTTGGCCCTTAACGTCGGCCATATCAAGCACTAGATGTGGCGCTTGACTGGGTAAAGTCTGCGGCACTAGTTTTGACCATCCGTGTTCATCTTGCGTGCCGTCGCTATCGTGATTTGCCACAGCATTTGCAAAACGCTTGGCCACTGACCTTAAGTCTTCTGCTCTGTAAACAACGACATCGGGCACCAGCGAGGCCTCTTCAGCGCTACCCGGCGGCAGAACCAGGCTACGGCCTTTGGGTTGTTGGTGCATGGCCAGGCCCATGATCAAGCCGCCTTTGACCGGACGCAAAGCACCAGACAAAGACAGTTCGCCTGCAAACTCAAATTGTTTGAATTCACGATCATCGATTTGCCCACTGGCAGCCAAGATGCCCAGTGCGATGGGA
>JACCDX011353617.1_pt1 | contig 10195 bp, 8 predicted proteins | sample 7449681 | NCBI WGS metagenome assembly JACCDX01 (sample SAMN15323450, study PRJNA562643) | freshwater metagenome | isolation source: river surface water | place: USA:Blue River Watershed | collected 2017-08-18
ACTTCTTACCTCTCACTTCTTACCTCTCACTTCTTACCTCTCACTTCTTACCTCTCACTTCTTACCTCTCACTTCTTACCTCTCACTTCTTACCTCTCACTTCTTACCTCTAATAAAGGACTATATCATCCGCATGCGCTACTTCCATTCCTTGATTAGCTTGTTGCAATTCTACTTTTGAATATCTAGCACGGGCAACGGCGATGGGATTTCTGCTCGCATCCAGGATTTCGATCACCTCACCTTTGTCGAATTCGCCGAGGTATTCGATGACACCCACCGACAATAAGCTTTTACGATTTTGGATGGCATTCGTGGCGCCTTTGTCTAAGACTACTTTCCCGGCGATGAGACTGCCGGAGGCTAACCATTTTTGGCGAGCCGAAAACGAAGCCTCCTCTGCCTCGAAAACGGTGCCTATTTCTTCGTGGAGCGCGTCTACGATTCCTTGACCCTGATCAAGTCCGAAAATCACGACCTTAATCCCCATCCGATTAGCCAACCGCGTAAAGGTCAATTTAGAAATCATCCCAGCCAAACCGGTACTCGACGTATCCGAATTAACGACATGTAAAATATCAGCATCAATGCGTTCCACATGACGAATAATCTGTCCTTGCGCATCTAGCAATCCACCCACCGAAGTAGATATCAATAACTTCTCTGCGCCAAATCCAGTCGCAATCAATGTCGCTAATTCATCATTGTCAGAAAACTTCAACTCCACATTACTCACGACATCATTCTCATTGGCAATAGGAATTACACCGCTTTGCCATAATTCTTGATAGGTTTCCTTAAGCTGCAAAAACGATTCCCGTTGCGAAAAATGATGACGCTCACATAAACTTTGCGCAATGGAAATACCATACTGATGGAAATAATGGCTGTATTTGGCAATCAAAATAGGATTACCTATAGCCGCGGCAGCTTTACGTTCAGATAGGGTGCCTTTGTAATTTCGAAGTGCCGATTTACCCGCGGCAACCGCACCAGATGAAACCAAAACAATCGAATAATGCGCGTGTAAGGTTGCGACCTGCGCAGCAATTTTCGCCAATGTTTGCTCATCCACCTCCCCATTCGCATGGGTAATGGAAGAAGAACCGAACTTGATAACGAGAATTGGCTTTGACATCTGAAAAAATATGAATATGCAATTTAGGCCTTTCGGGTGAAATTAGGGCTATATATAATTAAAAAACAAATTTACTAGTTCGATTAATCGCCTTAGCTAAGCGCTTTTCATAGGCAGTTCGCGAAATCTCAATAGCCCCATAACGCTTTACATTATCATTCATATATTGAGAATCCAATAACTCAAAATTGTTTTTACGTAAAAGCTCAATCAAATAATGAAAACAAACTTTCGAGGCATTCGAGGCACGCGTAAACATCGATTCACCAAAAAACGCAGCGCCAATATGTACACCATATAAACCGCCGACCAACTCCCCATCCACATACGCCTCCACCGAATGCGCAAATCCCATGCGGTGTAATGCTGTATACACATCAATAAGCTCCGTTGAAATCCAAGTCTCCGATTCATAAGGCCGAGGTTCCGCACAAAACTCCATTACCCGACGGAATTGTTGGTCTACCCTAATCTCAAAAATACCTTTATTCAATATGGGCTTTAACGATCTACTGGGCTGATATGTATCAATCGGTATAATCGCCCGAGGGTCAGGACGATACCAATGAATCTCCCCCGTTGCTGCATCTGCCATCGGAAAAACACCAGAGGCATACGCGTAAATCAACTGATCTGTGCTCAAGGAATTCGTATTTTCCATGAAATAATTGCGGGTTTATTGGGAATTACCCGTCGAATTAGTGAAATTTGGCCCTTATTGGCAACAAATTAGCGGCTTTATCCGCTGTTTAGCAAGCACATGAAGATAAATAATTCAATGAAATACGTCATTACCTCCGTCCGACGACGAAGGTTCATTTTCAGGGTTTGATACCCTGTACTGCAATTACGTACACATTTTTTTATTTTTCTGATTATCATTCATGAATTCATATACTGTTCAAGTCGCTAGTCAATCCCATTTTGACTTAGCGGAATCCATCTGCCACGAAATGGCAGAATCTGCCAAAGCCAGAGGCACAGGTATCGCCAAAAGAACTCCAGAATACCTTCGAGAGAAAATGTCTGAAGGAAAAGCAATCATCGCGACCGATGATGAAACCGGTGAATTTGTAGGCTTTTGCTATGTTGAAACGTGGCAGCACGGAAAGTTCGTGGCCAACTCGGGCTTAATTGTTAGACCGAGTCATCGTCAATTTGGCGTGGCGAAAGCTGTCAAAGAAAAAGCATTTCAATTATCGCGCGAACGCTTTCCCGACGCAAAAATCATTGGTATTACGACTTCGCTCGCTGTCATGAAAATCAATAGTGATTTGGGGTATGAGCCAACTACCTTTTCCGAATTACCTGTTGATGATAATTTTTGGAAAGGTTGTCAATCCTGTGTGAATTACGATATTTTGACCCGAACAGAACGCAAAATATGCTTGTGTACGGGCATGATTTTCGACCCAAACCAAGCTGCGGTGAAAGTTGAAAAAGACGAAAAGTGGATATTCTTGAAGAATATTGCCGACTTCATGCAGCTGAAAAAAATGAAAGAAAAATTATTAATGCCTTTCCACTCGAAAGGAAAAACAAAGTAAATATGAGCAAGCCGAAAGTAATTTTAGCCTTTAGTGGTGGATTAGATACCTCTTTTTGTGTCAAGTATCTAACGGAAGAGCGTGGTATGGAAGTGCACTCGGCGCTGGTAGACACCGGCGGGTTTTCTCCTGAAGAATTAAAAACGATTGAAGAAAAAGCCTATTCCTTAGGTGTGACATCCCATGTGACATTGGATGTGGTGGAATCCTATTACCAAGATTGCATCAAATATTTAGTGTTTGGCAATGTTCTAAAAAACAACACATATCCACTTTCTGTTTCTGCAGAACGTGTTTTCCAAGCAACCGCTGTCGCAAAATATGCGGCAAAAATCGGCGCGAAAGCGATTGCCCATGGCAGTACCGGTGCAGGAAATGACCAAGTACGTTTCGACGTTGTCTTTCGTATCCTAGCTCCTGAATGCGAGGTAATCACGCCTATCCGTGACATGCAATTATCACGTGAGGCTGAAATCGAATACTTGAAATCAAAAGGTGTCGTTCAAGAATGGCATAAGTCCACGTATTCCATCAATAAAGGTCTTTGGGGAACGTCCGTGGGTGGAAAAGAAACCTTGACTTCGGATGGTTATTTACCCGAAGAAGCTTGGCCAACGCAGTTGACCGAAACTATGCCAACTAAAATCTCGTTACAATTTGAATATGGCCAATTAGTGGGCATTGACGGAAAAACATTTCCAAGTACAGTTGATGCGATTCGTGAATTGACTGCTCGCGCGGGTGCCTATGCGATTGGACGCGATATTCACGTGGGCGATACGATTATTGGAATCAAAGGCCGTGTGGGTTTTGAGGCCCCAGCCCCATTGATTATCATCAAGGCGCATCATTTATTAGAGAAACATGTGTTGACCAAACATCAATTATACTGGAAGCAGAACATTGGTGATATGTATGGAACTTTGTTGCACGAAGGCCAATTCTTGGAGCCGGTAATGCGTAATTTTGAAACATTCCTGGCTGATACCCAAGATAATGTAACGGGAACGGTACATGTGGTGTTGTCGCCATATCAATTCCAGGTAACAGGAATTGAGTCTAAATTTGACTTAATGTCATCCGCATTTGGTGCGTATGGCGAAATGAATAAAGCCTGGACGGGCGATGATGTGCGTGGATTCTCGAAAATTGTTTCGAACCAAACCATGATCCACCGGAAAGTTAATGAATCAAACTAATGGCAAAGATCGGAATCGTAGGTGCAGCAGGTTACACGGGAGGTGAATTACTCCGCATTTTGGTGAACCATCCGGATGTAGTTTTGGCGTGTGTTATGTCAAAATCGCAGGCTGGGAAATTGGTTTCAGATGTACACACCGACTTACTGGGCTCGACGCATGCGCGATTCTGCGATCAACTATGTCCTGTAGATGTATTGTTTTTATGTTCGGGACATGGGGAATCAAAGAAATTCTTAGCGGCCAATGAGGTTCCTTGGCATACCAAAATCATTGATTTGAGCACAGATTTCCGGGATGAATCCGAAGGTTTTATTTACGGGCTGCCTGAATTTCAAAAGGAAAAAATCCGTACAGCCAACAAAATTGCCAATCCGGGATGCTTTGCCACATCGATCGAATTAGCCTTGTTGCCATTAGCCGCCGCAGGATTAATCAAATCAGCCGTGCACGTATCGGCGATTACTGGTTCCACGGGTGCAGGACAGGCATTATCGCCAACGAGTCATTTCTCCTGGAGAAATAACAATGTTAGCATCTACAAAGCCTTCACACATCAGCATTTAACAGAAATAGGCATGGTTTTGGGGTCCGAGTACCCTGCGCCTAAAGTGAACTTCATTCCATATCGCGGTAATTTTACGCGGGGCATCATGGCGAATGTGTATACCGATTTTGCAGGAACACAGGAAGAGTCGATTGAATTATACGAGAACTACTACCGAGATTCGCCATTTGTTTTTGTCAGCTCCCAAGCGGTAGATGTCAAGCAAGTGGTCAATACGAACAAATGCTTTTTGCATCTTGAAGTTCATGAAGGCCAAATTTTGATTAGCTCCGTGATCGATAACCTGTTAAAAGGTGCTTCAGGTCAAGCAGTACAAAACATGAACCTAATGCTCGGCTGGGACGAATCAGCGGGATTGAGATTGAAAGCAGCAAATTTTTAGACGTTAGACGCTGGACGTTAGACGTTGGACGCTAGACTTCGGAGCCAACTAAATTTATAACCCCGGGTTTTAACCTGGGGAATTCCCTAGGCTGAAGCCTAGGGCTAATATAAAAGGATTATGAAACTATTCGACGTTTACCCACTCTACCCGATCGAACTTGTGAAAGCACAAGGAAGCACGGTATGGGCCAAAGATGGGCAAGAATATCTAGATTTATATGGAGGTCATGCCGTGATTTCCATCGGGCATTCGCACCCACATTATGTGGCGAAGATGACCGAGCAACTACGCAACATCGGATTTTATTCGAACTCCATCATTATTTCGGGTCAGGAAGCATTAGCCGAAAAATTAGGTCGCGTTTCCGGCTATCCAAGCTACCAATTATTCTTAACGAATTCAGGTGCTGAATCCAATGAGAACGCCTTAAAATTGGCCTCATTTCATACAGGACGCAAAAAAGTAGTTGCATTTACCAAAGCATTTCACGGGAGAACGGCGGGAGCGGTGGCGGTCACCGACAACCCAAGCATCGTCGCTCCGATCAATGACACGTCGCATGTAAGCTTCCACCCATTCAATCAAATGGACGGTTTAGAACAGGTCATTACGGAGGAGACGGCAGCGGTGATTGTTGAAGGAATTCAAGGCGTAGGCGGAATTCAAGTAGCCTCTACCCCATTTTTGCAAGCGTTAAGAACACGTTGTGATGAAACGGGTGCTCAATTAATTTTAGATTCCGTGCAATGTGGTTACGGACGTTCTGGTAAATTCTTTTCACATCAATTTGCCGATATTCATCCGGATATGATGACAACTGCCAAAGGTATGGGAAATGGTTTTCCGATCGGTGGCGTATTGATTGCGCCTCATATTCAAGCGAGCTATGGTTTATTGGGGACGACTTTTGGCGGAAATCATTTAGCCTGTACGGCAGCAAATGCGGTATTAGATATCATTCAGGAAGAAAAATTAATGGAAAACGCCACCAAACAAGGGGATTACCTGATGGGGGAATTGGCGGGAATTTCGGGAATAAAAGAAGTACGTGGTCGTGGATTGATGATCGGGATTGAGCTTGAATCACCCGTAGGACCCGTGCGCGATGCTTTATTGAACACCCATCACATATTTTGCGGTTACGCTGGAAAACACACCTTGCGGCTGTTGCCAAGTTTAGGCATGGATCAAGCGATCGCGGATCGTTTCCTAGAAAGTTTGACAAAGACCTTGAAGGCATAGATTAGTTTAGTTCCGACTTGCTTTTTGAATAGAAATGTGATTATTTTGCGTTTCTTTTGTTCAAGAGAAAATCGGAAAACAGAGAGAGAGATTAAAACAATTATTTATTCATACCAATGGCATTAATTACAAAAATTAGAGAGAAATCAGGGATTGCAGCAGCGGCTATCGCGATCAGTTTAGTGTTGTTTCTCATAGGAAGTGATATTTTCCAAGGAAAATCAACCTTATTCGGTGGCAGCTCACAGGAGGTTGGCAATATTGCTGGAGAAAGTATTCTCATTCAAGATTTCCAAAAGAAAGTAGAAGAAGCTACTGCTAATTACACGGCGCAAACAGGCAAAGGTCCATCGGAGCAAGAAGCAACGATGATTCGTGACCAAGTTTGGAACCAATACGTATTGGATATCGCCTACAAAAAAGAATTTGATGCTTTAGGATTAAAGGTTTCTGAAGAAGAATTGATCGATATGGTGCAAGGGAATTACATTCACCCTTCGGTGCGCCAACAATTCACTAATCCACAAACAGGACAATTTGACAAAACATTCGTGATTCAATTCTTGAAGAATTTGAAGACGATGCCAGCTCAGCAACAACAAGCATGGGCTAATTTTGAGAAATCAATTTCGCAAGATCGTATTCGTACGAAGTATGAAAACTTAATGCGTTTGTCTAACTACGTGACACAAGCAGATGCGGCGAAAGAATACCAAGCGCAAACTGCGAAATTTAGTGCACGTTTTGTATACGTTCCTTTCTTCTCCGTTTCAGATTCAACGGTTAAAGTTACGGATGCACAATTAGAAGATTATTTAGCGAAGCACAAGGATCAATACAAAGGAACCAATACGCGTTCTATTCAATATGCGACTTTCCCAGTGATTCCGACGAAGCAAGATACGGCTGAGTTTTACAATCAAATTAAGAAATTAGCGAAAGACTTAGCTGTAGCACCGAATGACTCCGCATTTGCGATGTTGAATTCAGATGTGCGCACACCTTACCTGTTGCCTTATGCTGAAATTCCAGCAGCAGTTAAGACCCAATTAGCTACGTTCCAGGTGGGTGGTATCTACGGACCATTCAAAGAAGGTTTAACGTATTCGATCTACAAGTATGGTGGCGTGAAGAAAGATTCATTGTTCACGATGCGTGCTAGTCATATTTTGATTGCACCGGCCAACAAATCTGATTCGGCGAAAGCACAAGCTAGACAACGTGCTGAAGCTATTTTAGCGCAAGTTAAGGGTGGCGGAAGTTTTGAGACATTGGCTCAAATGAATGGCATGGATGGCACCGCACAAAATGGAGGAGACCTAGGTTATTTCAAAAATAATGGATCTATGGTTAAATCATTTGAGAAAGCCTTGTTTGGATTTAATGGCACAGGCTTGATGCCAGGTGTTGTTGAAACAGACTTCGGTTTCCATGTGGTGAAAGTGACAGATGCCAAAACAAATACAAGCTATAAGTTGGCAGCCATCAACAAAACAATCGCTCCATCACAAGCTACGTTAGACAAAGTATTTACGCAAGCAGATGCTTTCGCGAATGCAAATGGCACACAAGCCGCTTTCGAAGTAGCGATGAAGAAAGATAAGAACATCATCATGATGCGAGCTGATCGTTTATTGGAAAATGCATCTGCAGTCAATAATTTAAGCAATGCTCGCGAAATCGTTCGTTGGGCCTTTGATGAAAACACAGCAGTAGGTGATGGTTCAAAGAAAGTGTTTGAACAAGAAAATCAATACATCGTGGCCTATTTAACTGGCAAAACAGATAAAGATAATGTCACAATAAACGACTTCCGTGATGAGTTGACAGCGATGGTTCGTAACCAATTGAAAGGTGAGCAAATCTCTGCCAAGCTTTCGGGCATTAAAGGTTCATTAGAGCAAATCGCTCAGAAATATGGTGCAGGTGCTTTGGTAGAAACTGTGCAAGATTTAACTTTAGCATCGGGCATGTTAAACACAGCTGGTCCAGACGCGATTGCCTTAGGACGTATTGCTGGTTTGAAAAACGGAAAGCGTAGTGCGGTGTTTGTTGGTGATAATGGTGTTTTCATCGCTGAGAAAATAGGTTCAGTGGCAGCTCCTTCCCTAGCGGATTACTCTATTTATAAGAACCAAATTCAATCGATGAATTTGCAACGTACTTCATTCTACATTAATGAAGCGATTAAAGAAAATGCAAAAATTGAAGACAAGCGATACAAATTCTATTAATAGTTCGTTGTAAGAAATAAGGAAAAGCATTCTGCAAGGAATGCTTTTCTTGTTTGAAAGCTAAACATGAAAAGAAACCGTTGGATCTTATGGCTTGGATTAGGAATCGCCTTACTTGTGGCGAGTCCATTTCTACGTTTTCGTTGGGACATCAGTGAGGATAAAAAGTTTACCCTATCTGAGTCCACACGTACAACGCTGGGGGCTTTGGATGCACCGATTCGCATTGAGGTGTATTTAGGCGGCGATGGACTACCAGGTGGCTTTAAGCGACTCGAAAAAGCTACCTTAAGTATCTTGTCTGATATTAAAAGCCAAAGCCCACAAACCATTGATATCGAGCAAATTGATATGTATGCCGCCTATCCAGATGAGAAGGATCGGGAGCGCAAGATATTCCAGTTGGATTCGTTGGGATTACCGCCCACGAATATTGTCAATAAGCAAGATGGAAAGCAAGTACAGCAATTGGCCTTTCCGGGTTTAGTGATTACGAAAGGAGAACGGTCTGTGGGCGTATTGCTACTGAAAGGGGACCAACTAGCCAATCCGCAAGAGGTATTGAATCAGTCCATTGAGGGGTTAGAGTATGAGATTATGCAGGGGATTCAAAGCTTAGCGGAAAGGGAGCGCAAGAGGATTGGTTTCTTGATGGATTACAATCATGTTCCGGCTGTGAAGCAATTAAGTCTGATTGCGGCTTTACGTAAACGCTACGATTTATATCCGGTTGACTTAGGCGCTTCGGCGACATTGGACGGCTTGGATGCGATTTGTTTGATTCAGCCAGACCGAGTTTTCAGTCCATCAGATCAGTATAAGATAGACCAATTTTTGGTCAAAGGAGGAAAGGGAATTTTCTTTATGGAGGGAGTTCGTACGGATACTATTGCGAATCAGGGTTTGGTGAGTACGGCCGTAGACGTGGGTTTGCAGGCGATGTTGTATCGCTATGGATTACGTTTAAATAGTAATTGGGTGAAAGATGCACAGCTGTCGGGAGCTATTCCCTTGGCAGTAGGCAATTATGGAAATAAGCCAAGCATCGAGTTAATGCCTTGGCCAGCATTTCCTTTATTGCGTGGAAATCAGGCTTCGTTGATTACCAAGAATTTGGATGCGGTGTACGGTCGGTTTGTATCGAGTATTGATACCGTGGCGGGTGCGATGCATTTAAAAAAGACCCCTTTATTGCAGACGAGTACCTATACGCAAGTCCAACAGGCCCCAGCGACATTACCGTTTTCATCCACTGGAAAGGATTTTGATCCGGCTAAATATAAAGCTGGCGTTCAGGTGGTATCCTATTTATTAGAAGGTCGGTTTAGCTCGATATTCCAAAATAGACCGCTGCCAAACGACAGTTTGCAACAAAAATTTGTTGGCCAATCCGACCAAGCAGGTGGCTTGATTCTGGTGGCTGATGGGGACATTGCGCTGAATGATATTGACCCAGGAACGAAGGGGCCTATGGCCTTGGGATTTGACCCATTTTCGAAGCATACCTTTGCGAATGTGGATTTTATTTTAAATGGATTTCAGTACTTACTGGATGACCAAAAAGCCTTATTGGCACGTAGCAAAAATATCCGTCTACGTCCGCTCGATAAAGGTAAGATTCAGGAAGAAAAGGGTTTTTGGCAGGGCTTAAATATGCTGTTACCTATTTTGTTTGGTGGCTTGTTTAGTTTGGCGGTGGTGCTCTATCGCAGGAATAAATACAATCGCTAAAGGGCTTGGCTTTGTAGCTTAATTCTTTTAACTTCGAGGTTTGAAAACGTACGTCATAAATTAACGATAAGCAATGAAATTTCTAGTCGCCTCCAATGTATTATTGAAGCAGATTTCCGCCATTAATGGGGTTGTCGCAAGTAATCCAATC
>JACCDX010157526.1_pt1 | contig 10191 bp, 12 predicted proteins | sample 7449681 | NCBI WGS metagenome assembly JACCDX01 (sample SAMN15323450, study PRJNA562643) | freshwater metagenome | isolation source: river surface water | place: USA:Blue River Watershed | collected 2017-08-18
ACAGCCCATTTACAGGGAGCGAATTGATCGTGCTATTGTCTATGCCCAAAATGGTATTACAAGAATTACAGCCTCTATGTCCCAGTTTGTAAAAGACACCAAAGCACTTCAAGATAAGATTGATGATATGACAAGTCATACAAAGACAAATTTAGCCGCACAAAAAGAAGAGATTCAATCAATGTTAGCCATTCTGACAGGTCAAACAGTAGAATCGGAAGAAGTGGCTGAACCTGAAACTCTTCCCGTCGTTCACGAAGAGAAGAAACGAGGAGGTCGCAAGAAAAAAGAGACAACCATCTAACTTCTCAAAGACGTCTAAATAAAATTTTCTATATAGAGGTATATGACTTATACAAATTCGAGTCAGCAGAAACCAAGATGTGTAACAGTTGGAAAACCGTTAGACACCGTGAATCTTCTTGTGAAGGGACAAGGAGTTCTTCTCTTTGATGCATCAGGTCCTTGCTCTCTCACTTTCTGTGATGTAAGTGGAACACCTGGTCTCAAAGTGCAATTTACTGAGACCAGTGTTCTTGTAAATCTGGAGCCAAGTAATGAACCTCTCGTTGATACCAACAATACCAAAGGGATTGTCAAACAACAAGGTGCCTATTATTGGTTTAGTCTTGATGCGCAAAACCAGAGACTCTTTGCTGGAATTGGTGAGGCTAGAAAAGAGACAGTTATCTATTCCTATCAGTGGCCTTTCTCTCATACACGAAAACTCTTTTTGGAGACTCTTGCATCAATAACCTGTCAAGATCTTCACGTAAGACATTTGCTACGTGATCCTATTACGCGATCAGTCCCCCTTCTCGTCAAAGATAAAGAAGAACTTACTATGGATTTACTTGCTGCAGGCACATATATGCCCAAAGCAAATCTTTCCATTATTTCACAGAAACTCTATGAGTGTATAGCGGGGAAACAGTTTGTTCTCGATTCACCTGATTTCCCTGAGTTCTCTCAAGCCATAGAGCACAGCATCAATACCCCTGGACTCTGGTGCCACGAACGACTCAAACAAAAAGCAAACGAGTTTGATAAAGACAAGCCCAATGACAAGGAGACCTATTTACGTATTACGTTAGGTGAAAACAATGGAGAGTCTCCAGGAATTCCCTATGTGATGGAGATCTGGCCATCAGGCCATTTTTCGCCCATTCACAATCACGCAGGAGCATCGGCAGTAATTCGTGTTCTCCATGGCGACATTGAAGTGAGCCTTTTTCCTTTCTTAAGTGGTGATGCTCTTACACCTTTTGCAAAACAAACATTTGGAAAAAATGATATTACATGGATTAGCCCTTCTCTCAACCAAATCCACCAATTACGAAATGTAAATTCTACAGTGTGTATCACAATTCAGTGCTATATGTATAAACAAGATAATATAAAACATTATGATTATTTTGATTATCTAGATGCGGATGGCAAGAGACAGCAGTATGAGCCTGATTCAGATATGGACTTCATTGACTTCAAAAAACAGATGAAAAAAGAATGGCTTGAAACACAACCCCAACAAAAAACCTGGATCTCGTGGATGAAGTGTTAATTTTCTTAGTCTATTAGGCTTTCTTCTTCATAGCAACATACTTTGAGATATTGCTTTGAAGACCAAAGGATTTTGCAACGGTTGTCACTTGCACTTCGTGTACACCTGTTTCCTTTGCAATTTTCATATAACTAAACCCTTCTCCTAGCCATTTCCGAAGATTCGCTTCCGTGAGAAGACTTTCAGGCTTCACGCCTTTGGCGAGCAGTTCCTGTTTTTTCTTTTCGACTTCTTCTCGGTGTTTGGCTTTCTGTTGTTTTACATCAATGGTGGGTGGAGAAAGAATTGCAGGCTTCGACTTCTGTGGCTGTTGAATTGTAATTTCTTTTACAGTTGGATCCTTGGGTGTTTCAGGAACATCTTCGTCAACAAGACTATCCCCATCCATTTCATTGTGAACATCTACCTGTACAATTTCGGGAATTGTATCCTTCACAATTTCAACTGTAGGGATTACGTGATTGACAAACGGTGTTACGATTTCATTCTTTAATTCAAACACACATTGGAGATATTGAAAGGTATCGCGCATCTCTTTCATAAGACCTTCGTGCACAGCGCGCATTCCATATTTTCCAATTAGGGAACGTAATTCGGATTCCATTTCTACCTTCTTTCCTCTATCGTTCCTACTCAATTTTTTCAACTTGTAAAATTGAATAGTAAGTCAACAGGTTGACAAGTAGAAATGCCTCCAACATTTATCTTTGTACGCCACGGTGAAGCCAAGCACAATGTGGCCTTCCATCAAAAAGGAGAAACTGCGTTCTCGGATGAAGAAAACAGAGATGCACCTCTAACTGAAAAAGGGATTCAACAAGCCAATGAAACTGCAAAGAAACTCACAAATTACCATATCATTGATATGTGGTCTTCTCCACTAACACGGTGCATTCAAACGGCAGGAGAAATCTTTGAAGAGTGCGATGCAGGTGATCTCTATCTCCACGACAACCTTCTTGAATGTCTTGGTGGTGGTCATATTTGCAATACACGGAAATCCAAGCGCACCATTCAAAAAGAACATCCTATTTGGATTACCCGATTCCTCCCCGATTTCCCTCCAGACTATGTGGACAGAGAATCCTTTGACGCTCTTCATAAACGAATGCTAATGATGATCTTGTTCCTTGCTCACCTCTATAAAGATCAACCTGCTCAAGGACACATTGTAATTGTAAGTCATCACGATGCTATTCTTGCTCTTACCAAAAAGAGCCTATCCAATGCTGAGTTTGTAGTTCTCACACTAGAAGAGATTCTAAAGGCTTATGAATAAAAAATTTAATTTAGCCAGCCCAGATATAGAAAGGAAAAATGCCTCGGACTCAACACTCCTCTAAATCGCATATGATGGTTGCTAAACCTCATACTCCTGTAGCGATTCATCACTCAGCACCGGTTGCTGTTGCTGAAAAGCCCGGATTTGGACAACTCATTAAAGAAGGAATTGGCTTTGGTGCTGGCCAAGCCATTGCACATCGTGCAGTCAATGCAATTCTAGGGCCTACTGTAACAACAACTGCTATAGCAACACCCAATCAAACCTGTAAAGCAGAAAAGTACGCCTTTGAATCCTGTCTAAAAACCAAAACCCAAGAAGATCAATGCAATAATGAATTTCTTGCGTTTACTGAATGTATCAAACTTAATTAATCATCTCGTCTAAATCACGTTTTGAAAAGAGCGTCTTCTGCCACTCAATCTTATTGTCTTCCAGAAGTTGTTTGAAATAACTATTCATATCTACTTCTTTATTTTTAACAAATGCAGTTATGATTACTTGGATGATACTATTCCATCCATCTGTCATTGTTTCTTTCACAATTCCTTGTGTATCATCCTCCCTTTCTTTGAGTGTCCACGAAAAGGATGGGTCAGAATTTCCAAGATAAAAGTTTCGCGTGACGACAGATGCATCATCTTCTCCATCCCAATCTACCCATACACAATTGGCTTTTTTTGTACAAACCTTCTGTCGAACAATAGTCACCAGCAAACTATTGTCTCCATCCGCAAAGGCTCCACTCCAGGCTTGATACATATCCTCTTCAAGCGTATCGTTCTCATCAATGTCTTGCTTTGTGGTATCCAACGTATCGACTTTCTTTTTCAACATATACAAACAATATCCTACACCAACAAACGAGAGGAATAACGTTGTAGACAGTAAACCATTTGAAGATTGTTGTACAACCATACTCGCAGGTTCAATGGAATTCATTAGTTGTTTATACAACCAAGAGTTTAGGTAGAAAAAATTGAGTTTGCAACTTTGCCCAAAATTAGGTAATATGATGGAGTATCTTGATAAGTTTAACGATCGCATTCACCTGGGTGGCAAGTTCATCCTGTATCGGAATCGCTCGATTCCTTACAGTGAGGTCAAGGAGATCAGGGTGAAGGGCAACCGGTTTATGCTGAACCACTTTGCAACCAATACCTCTCATCCGAGGATGTGCATCTTCTTTGAAAGCAAGGAGAAGGCACAGTGGTTCCACGATGAAATCATCAACAAGATGTATTTCTAACTATATGCAAGAAAAAGAATGGAGCAAGAGCCTCATTCTTTTTCCTGTACTCCAACCCACAGAAACAGACACGGACAGAAACACAACTTTCGTTGTGACCCATTGTCAACAGACAATTTAGAGGATTTTCTCAATCATTTTACGAGTTAGTTGCTGTATAGATCAAATACTTGATCCAAAGTAAATCGATAAGGGTTAGTTGCTGTATAGATCAAATGCTTGATCCAAAGTAAATCGATAATTGTGTTGCTGTATGGATCAACTGCTTGATCCAGATATAGAAACTATATCAGAGTGGTGGATGTTGTTGCTGTATGGATCAACTTCTTGATCCAGATCAGGTTTCTTTGAAAATTCAAGCGTGAATTAGTGGATTGCTGTGAGAAACCTTAACATATAGCCCAGGGAACCGTAAATAATTACGATTATAAGAGTTGCTGTAGATTCCCTTAGAATGGCTCGTTAATTGACTCAATCTCAATTAACCACCATACTAGTAAACCAGGAGGAAAGTTTGATTCAATTTTTTACGCTTACTCATAGTCATCTTCACCATCCTCGTAAATGAAGATGGTCAGTGACTCATCTGTATAATTGTCACTTGAGAAGCGGAACTTGTCGTCCCTACAATGAACGCTCACATTTCCTTTAAATGTGTACATTCGCCCTCCATCGTACGGGGCTTTTGCAGGATCCAGAGTGGATTCCGCTGCAATTCCAATAATCCCAGCATCCACAGGATAATTAAACCCATCGGTGCCACGGAATTCACCATCTCCACCTGTGTCACCCATCATAAATGCGTGGGATGGTTCATTGGACATCGTATACTTTCCTGAACGATACTGGGGACCAAAGACTTTGTCATAGAGAGTGTCATCAAGGGCATAACAAAGGTCCCCAATGTAATAGCGACCAGGAGGGAAGGTGGCGCGAGAGGTCCGTTCAAAGGTCCAATCCTTGGAATTCTTGGAGAGTGGGATAGTTGCCTTGGCCTTCGTCTTTGTAGGATAAATTCGTCCATCCTCCCACGCAGCCACACTATAGTTGTAGCCTTTGCAAATGCACATTCGGTGATCATTTCCTGCAGGAAGATGGCAATAGCCGCACGTCCACATATTGTTTTCCACTTCTTCATCTTCTTCCTCCGATTCGGGATTCAGAACAGGCTTCTTCGCAGGCTTGACAGGTGCAGGTTCAGGCTTGACAGGTGCAGGTTCAGGCTTGACAGGTGCAGCACGAATGGGAATGGGCTTCACAATCTCATTTGCCTTTTGCTTCTTGGGCGGTTTGCTTTCAGTAGTCACAAACTTGATAGTGGGAATAAGGCTTTCATAAATGGCAGTGCGCCAATCAGCCTCAGACGCAAAGGTCTTTTTGTCGGGAAAGACTTGGAGGAACTGACCCTTCCAGATCTTCCCTGTAGCAATGCGCTTGTCGTTGACGTAAACACGAACAGTAGAACTCATTTTACTTACCAAAAAAAACGACTCCTGGGGAGTCAATTTTTTCCGTCGCTTAATACGCCGTCAGCATCTCTCGCACCTTGCTGCGCACCGGGTCATACCGAGGATCGTCCAACTGGAGACGGAGCGCCTGGTAAGGAGTCCACTGCACAATCCCGTCCGTCTGGAGCACCTTGAAGAGGCTAGGAGACCAGCCACTGAGCATCACCACACCCTCTGTATCCGCCTTCGCGTGGAAATCCGTGCTGCTTGCCGCAATGTTCCAGATGACGATCGTGGGCATCTTCCACCCACCCAGTCCTCCATCGGCCTCTGAGCCCCACATATCCTCGCCTGCACGCTTGAAGGACTCGCGGATCATCTCTACGTGCGTCTGCCAGGAGTCAGTCTTCACCACGTGACGGTAGTGGTTGCCCGTGTACGGATTGTAGGCGCTGGACGAGCACGCTTGGTCCCAGTTCATATCGGTGAGGACGATGAGATTCTCGGGCTCCTCTCCAGGACGGCAGCGGCTGGCCTTGAGTTTGGCAAGAACCAGGTCCATCGCCTTCTGGAAATCTGTGCTCGTACCCTGGCCGATGTGACCCTCAATGCTGGCTACGCGCTGGAAGATGTCTCCCTTGGGCAACTGGTGGAAGGTAGGAGTGGAGTCAAAGGTCAGGAAGACGTCCTCAAACTCCTTCGTCGTGACCTCCGAGATGAGCAGGCCCATAGCCATTGAGACCCAGTACGGTGTATCGCCATTGGAAGAAGAGGACTGCATTGAGCCGCTGAAGTCGCACATCGCCAAACTCCGACCCAGACCGCCTCCTGCCTTGGCATCCTTCACCATTTGGTTCCAAACTCCGATGATGGCGTCCTTCTCCTCCTGGCTCATCGCGCTGATCTTGGTGTCGCTTTCACCGAAGTCGTAGTAGCGCCGACCCATACCCGCCACGATCTTCTTGATGAGTTCGTGGGGGAAGACCGTCTTGGAGCCATTGACCTTCGCCTCACCTCGAGCCGCCTTGGAGAAGTGCGTAGCAAATTGCTCGGCGCACTGCACGCGGTCCGGATCCGTGGAAGGGCGAGGGTGCTCAGGAGTCTTGTAGGTGGACGGCTGGTTGAGGAATGCCTTGGTGTTCTTGGTCAGGCAACGCCCAGGGACCTTGCTCGGCTCAATGTCGGACCAGTGCTTGCCGCACATCTTGACCTCCGTGGTATCAAGAACCTTGTTGAGTTTGGACACGAGTTGGCGGTACTGCTTCATCGCGTACGAACTGGTGGTAGACCCAGGGAACATCTGCTCAGCCAGTCGCCGCGCCATAATCTTCTCGTAGGCGTTCGAGTGGCACTCACGAGGAGCATACTTCGCCGCCAGCGAGAGAGAGCCCTCCGCACCCATCAACCCCTCGTCCTTCACCATTTGCGCAGAGAAGAGATCCACAATGCGTGCGCGCGCCTCGAGACTAATGCTGGACTCCATTCCGAGCACCTTGAGGTCTCGCCAAGAGCCATACTCGGGAACCTGCTCGAGCAGTTCGAGCATAATGGGCTCATAGCGAGGATCGGCGAGCAAGTGTTGGATCATCGTTTGACTGACGTCGCGAATTCCCTTTCCACCACGGACATCCCGAGACTGAAAGAGGAGAACGAATGCATCCTCAATCATCTGGGTATCACCAGAGGCAAGAATCGCATCGAGACCACTGGTGATGTGTGCCGCATCACAACCTTGTACCAAGAGGACACTGAGAGCCACACGAGGGTCCTCGACCCCAGTTGCCGTGTAGACATCACTACCCTTGGTACCAATCTGTGTAGAATTGTTATTTTGAAAAGCCATAGTATTTCTGAATGAATAGATCAGTAGAATAGGTTTAGATTCAATTTTTTCCAGTAGCAGGAACCTGAACTGTTCGACTGACTACCTTCGTAAGGCCAAACTGGCGCTCAAACTGCCCAACTGAAAAATTTCCTCGTTCGGATGGACTTGCCACCATAATCGAACCACCAGGCTGTTTGTACAAGGTGAAGATATATCGGTGAATGCCTGAGGGAGGTGTTGGAGGACTATAAGGAACAACAATTTGCCCCTCCAGTACATCATTAGATTCTCCTGGGATATTGGTAATGAGCCAATGAAGCCACGATTTGGCAGCAGCATCTGGATCGGACATTAGCAGTGTATAGAGTGTTTGATCCTCACCAGTAAAGTCAATGACAGGTGGATTAACTGTATTTCTCCTTGACAGGGTTTTGCCATTGGAATTCTCCTGTCCGTATTGAACTGTCAACTTCACCATTCTGTTTACCCCCAATAAAACTTTCGTGGAAACCTTCTTCTAACCGTTGTAAGTGAAGAGATTCCTGTTCATCCACGACAACAAACCCATTCCGGTTTTGACAGGTGACAAAAATCGACAGGAAAAGAGTAACACTGTAAAAGACAGAAATACAGCAAAACGGTGAAAAAACTGTTTCTGAACAATACCGATAGGCAGTTCCTGATGTCAAAATCACTTTACAAATCCATATGACCTGTAAGAATTTACTCATTATTTATACTTTCAAACCACGTCTTTAATTAGATGGAAGTCGCCTTTCTACGCCACGCCCAGAGTATCTTCAATAGGGACGGAACATCTGAAAAAGACTGTCAACTCACTGACTATGGTATAGAACAAGCCAAAGAAATCAAGGGCACGTATGATATTATTATCTGCTCAACAATGAAACGAGCCAAACAGACCTTACAATATAGTGAATTAAGTAGCAAAGAACTCCATTTTACGGATCTTTGTCGTGAAGTCAGACGAGACATTTGTGATTTTTTAGAGGGTGAAGATGAGACAAAGTTGGAGACCGATCAGGAACTCCAAAGACGTATGAAAGAATTTAAACAGTTTCTCTATTCCAAAGGCAAACCAGGAGCCAAAGTGCTTGTCATTTGCCATCGGGATTTTATTCACGAAATAGGCAACAAAAAATATCCTGAACCGAAGAATGCAGAATTGCAAACTATTCGATTGGAATGATATTTCTTTCCCCAATTCTGTCCCCAGGTTCAACGTACTGCAACCCAAGGAAATCAAAGATATCCTGTTCCGTCTTCATTGGAGGCACCTCCTTGACACCTTCTTTTACAGGTTTCATTGTGTGCTCATTGATCGTATACCCCTTCTCTTGGGCATAGCGACGAAAGGCTACATTGAAGGCTTGGGAGCCTGTGAAATAGAGAATCGCATAGGCAAATTCAACCTGTGGAGTCATCAAGAGATCCAAGCGTCGTGCCTTTGCATCCTTGTCCAGTCGGACATATCCCAGAAACTTCTTGGGACCTTGTGCCAACGTATCCACAATATAGTCACTGTCTTGAAGGAGTTGAATCATTTCCAGAAAGAGTTCACCCTGTTCCTTCTTGCTCATACTGTCAGGAAGCATCAAGAGAACATCAATATCTCCTGAAGACTCGGCTCCTCGCCTATACGAGCCGACGATAGCCCCTGTAAATCGTGGATCAAGAGCCATTAGAATAAGGGTCTCGTGCATTGCCATTTCGTGACGGGGAATACGCTCAATAGCATCTTCATAGTATTTCAAGCCCATCTTTTGCACATCATTTAAGAGTTCAGGATCTTCACGAAGACTCTGGCGAAGATCGGCAATCGTCCGAATCCCCTTTGTCTCCACCAACTGTTTGGCTTTGACAGGTCCAATTCCGTGAACACCTTGAAGAATATCCAGGCTCTCTAAATTTGTTTCCTTCCGTGCCTCAGTTGCCGCCTTCAACGAACCTGTTTGGAGAATCTCTTCAATCTTCAACGAAATCTTCTTTCCAATCCCAGGAATGCCTTTCACATCATCGAGAGTCTGAATCGGTCCTTCCTTGGCTCTCAATTGTTCAATCACCTTCGCATAGGCCTTTGCAGAGAAGGGCTCCTTCTTTGCAATGTCGGCTCTCCGAAGAGTATCCAATTCTCTGATAATTGTATCTTTATAGTCCATAGTGTATGCTCTTTCCTAACAAAAAAGAAGTTCAATTTTCTTTGAACCTCTCTTTTGCTGCTTTTGGACTTTAATAGGCCTCGACGCAACAGTCATCCTCGTAGTCGTCGTACTCCTCAAGGCGAGCAATCTCATTCTCGCACTCCTGGATCTCCGCATCAATGGCATCCACTGCAGCCACGTCCTCGGCCGACCAACCCCGCTTCTTGTTGTAGCGCTCACGGGACTTCTCAAGAGTCTCGATGCGGCTCTCCCAGAAGGAGACGGAGTCCAAATCGGCGATCATATTCCGCGTGTAATTCTCGATCTGCCACTGGAGCATCTGCTGCATCGTGCGCTCGCGAAGGGCCTTATACTCCTCCTCCGTCATCCCCACCTGCTCCCACTCAGGAATGGGCTCAGGAATCGGCTCGGGCTTGGGTGCAGGAGTCTTCTTCTTGGAGCGAGTCGTGTTGGTAGTATTCTTCACGATGATTCCAATTGCACCCCAGTCATCGTCATCATTCTTTGCAGGAGCAGTTGCGTCAGCCATCGGCTTCTCGGCAACCTGCTTGGTCTGCTTGTTATTCTTGCGTGTGTTATTCTTAGGCATCTTGTCTTTGTTGAACACCTTTCGTTTCCGAGAGGTGTGAGTTCAATTTTTTTC
>JACCDX011418721.1_pt1 | contig 10189 bp, 9 predicted proteins | sample 7449681 | NCBI WGS metagenome assembly JACCDX01 (sample SAMN15323450, study PRJNA562643) | freshwater metagenome | isolation source: river surface water | place: USA:Blue River Watershed | collected 2017-08-18
TACTAGATGGTAAAACATTAATAGCTCAAAACAAAGAGCAAGCTAAAACAATAGTAACCGAGAAAGATAAAATAGAAAAGCAGAAAGTGTTAAACTCTATTGATGCTTACATAAACAGTGGTCTTATTGGAAATGAAGAGGAACAGGTTGTTTCATTTTTAAGAAAGAAGTTCGGAAATCAAGGATTTATTTTTGAAGAATCAGGAGCAGGAGATAATTTATCTATATCATATAGTCCTGATGGCATAACAACAACAAAGGCAGGAGAGATATCATTAGATAACTGGACAACAAACAAAGATGTGTCTGAAATGAATAAATTAAAAACATTCATGAGGCAGGCATATATGACTACATCAGAGAAAAAAGAAATATCTGAGACTGGTAATGTTAGAAAATTAGCTTCATTAATGGCTAAAAATCCTGAGAAATATGGTAACGAATTAGTTAGCAAAGATTGGTTCGATAGTCATGTTAATAAATCTTATAATACACTTACATTAGAACAGAAAAGACTTAATGAAGATTATAAGTCATTAGATGCTCAGATAATTAAATACAATGAAAATCCTACGCCAGAAGGTCTTAAAATTATACAGAATAAACAATCTGAATTAGACGTTAGAAAGTATGCTATTGTAAAAGAATATGGTGAATTAGATAAAGCTACAAAAGATTACTCTAAGGCTGTAGGAGTTTATGCTAAAGATAAAGCAACTAAAGGAAATTTTATAGGGATTATATCAGCAGGATTAGCTCAAGGTATAACAAATATAGAAAAGATGGGAGCTTCTGTTGCAGCAGATGTTATTCCTTATATAGTAGATGAGCCAGTAGATCCTATTACAAAGCAAGAATTTAAAGCATCTGGTTATACTGATGCTCAAATAAAAGATTACGCTGCAAAAGAATTAAAACAAAGAATACTTCCTAAAATAAAAGAAGGGATACAAAATGTAGCTACATTAGGTACTACTACTAGTGAATACGTTCAGTCTGGCGACAGAAATGATTTAGAGAAGACAGCTAATTTTTTATCTGAATCTATAGGCACAGCTTTATCGGGAGGTGGAAATCCTCTCCTTCAGAAGATAGCATTCTTTTCACAAAGCTATAACGCTATGGAGGATCAAATGATGAAAGGTCAAGATTTTGAAGGTCTTTCTGAAACAGAGAAAAAATTAGTTTCTGTCCCTTACGGCATAGCGATAGGAGCTTTAGAAAAACTTGGATTCGATATTAGTGCTGGAGCAAATGCTACAGTTAATAATATGATAAGCAAAGTTATAGCTAAGACATTTACACAACTTCCTAAAGATGCTTCAATAGAGCTTATTGAAAGAACTATTATAGAAAATGTAAAGTTAAATGTAACTAGAGGAGTTGCCAAAGTCGGAGCTTCTATGGTATCTGAGGGAGTCGTAGAAGGTATGCAGAATTTAGCTGAGACAGGTGAGAAATTTCTTGTAAATAAAATAGAAGGATTTGATTATTTCAAAGACGTACCTGATATAACAACTAAAGAAGGAGTTGTGAAAGCTCTTAATGCGGCTAAGACAGATGCATATTACGGAGCTTTAGGTGGTGCTATAATGTCAGGTATAAGTCAATCTAAAGATTATGTTGTAAATGGATACAACGAGAAACTAAAAGATGATGATTTTTATGCTTGGGTAGAATCTGTATCTGATGAGAATTTAGTAAGAGCTTCAAAGCTTGATATAAAAGACAAGTTCAGAAATGGAGAAATTACAAAAGATGAAGCTAAAGAACAGTTAAAAGGAATAGACGAAGCTATATCTATAGTTAATCAAATACCAACAGAGTATAAAGTTAGAGATAAGAGAGATTCATTTAATCTTATCAACGAAAAAGCTAAGCTAGAGAAAAGTATTGAAGGTAAAGATAAAGCTCTAGTAACTGCGCAGACAGATAGAATTAACGCTATCAACGAAGAATTAAAAGCAATTAGTATAAACAATAGTAAAGCACAACAAGATGCCGTTAAAGAAAGCGAACAGCAAGAAGTCCCAACAGAAGGCAGTACAGTCGAATATCAGGGAGCTGATCAAGGACAACAAGAAGTCGGGCAAGGAGAAGGGGGCGAACGGACAGCCACGCAGCCAGAAGCAAATATTGGCGATAGCGATATCGCAAGCGAAGTACAAGAAGAAGTAATTCCTTCAATAGAAACAAAAATAGAAGAACATGAACAAAGAACAGAAAACGAAGTTGTTGCTCCAAATATTGAAACAACAACGACAAAGAAAGCTAAGTCAATCCCAAGGACAAGAAAAGCGTTAGATGTAGAAACTAATGATTTACTAGATTTAGTTAAGAAACATTTCATATCAGGAGGAAAAGTAAATGTAAACTCTGCTATGCAATCTTTATTCGGAAACAAAGGAGATAAAAGTGTTGCTAGTGAGTACAGAAAAAGAATAGGTCTTCACTCAAAGGGAGGTCAGACTATCGATGGATTAGCTCATTTGTTATGGGAGCAAAATAGAGATACATTAGGTGAATCTATTACAACAACAGAATGGAGAGATGCAGTAGAGTCTGTTCTTACAAATGAAGTTGGTACTAAAAATATGATCGATAGTTTGATAGCTAAATCTGAAGAAAGCGTTACTGATGCAGAAGCTAAATACTGGGAGAATAAGTACGATATGAATGCGATTCAAGGCTTTGATGAGTCTGAATTGATGGATGCTGAGTCTGTTTTAGATAATATGACTGACGAAGAAATGGCTCAAATGTATGATGAAATCAATGCTTCTGAACAAGCTGAATACAATCCTACTTTAGATGAAGTGAAACAGATTAAAGATAAAACTTTATATACTGAAAAAGCTTATAGTTTCTTTGATGAATTATCTAAGCAGTTAGATAAGTTTGGTAAAGAAAATACAAGTATGGGTATTGCTCCTGCTATATTGAAACCTATTATTGAAACAATAAAATTAGGTCTTAAGGCAGGTATGACTATCGAGCAAGCTATCAAAGATGCTTCAGTTAAACATAAAGTTAAGGAGCAAGATATTAATGATGCTATTTACTCAATGTCAGAAGCTCAGAAAGCTAAAACTAGACAAAGAGTTACAGGTGAAAAGCAAGGTCCAACAACTCAAAAAACTGAAGCTAGTAAGGCTGCTAAAAATATCTCCAAGAAAGAGAAAACAAAAGTTACTGTTGACGAATACCAAGCATTAAAAGATCAATTAAGACTTGAAGCTAAGGCTGCTAGAGAATCTAAAGCAGATTTGAAAGCAAAACAAGCTGACTTAATTGCTAGATTTAATGCAATGAAGGTAAAAGGTAAAATGAATACCAATACAGTTACAGCTATTATAAACAGAATAAAAAATCTAAACTTAGACAATCAAGCTAAAGTAGATGCATTCTTAGATTATGCTGCAAATGTATTCAAAAATGTTAATTACGATACTGAATTATCAAAAGGGCTAAAATTAAAGGGATCTATATCTAAAAGTTTAAAAGGAAAATCAAATCCTTTCGCTAAGTTAGCTAGAGAGTTCTCTAAATTGAACGTTAGATGGGTAGAAAATATCGAACAATATAACGAAATAGCTCAAAAAGTTCATGACTCTGTTAGAAATAGTAAGTTTAAGAAAGATGCAGATGGAAATATTATTCTTGATTTAAAACAAGAAGCTGATATCCAGGAAATATATGATTATTTCATAAAGGAAAAAGATTCACAATCACAAAGACTTGAAGATAATTATAGAAAATTATACGAAGAAACAACAGGCAAGTCAGCTGATGGTAAAACTATGGCTGAGTTAAAGTCAGAAATGGCATTAGCTAAGATTGACTATACAGATGAAAAACGTCAAGCAATTGAAGATAAGTTAGATGAGTTTAAAGATTTAGCTAAATCAACTCCTGACGTATCTGATAAAGTTAAAGAAGCTTTGAATGTAGACTTAGATGTATTAGATATTAAGGAAGCTGTTGCATTATTAGATGCATTAGATACATACTTTGCGAATGGAACTACAGCGAAGATGTCTAATATAATGGGTAATTACAGAGGTAAATACAACGCAAAGAACTCAAAGTTAAGAGCTAGCAAGTTACGATTAGCAGGAAGTAGAAAGTTTGGTAAAGTAATGAATGAATACTTATCAAACTTAGGTATAACTGCCGAACGTTTGTTTAGAGGTCATACAGGTGGAGAGCAATTCCAAAAGGAGTCTGGTTTTACAAGTGTTTATAACGGTGCAAATAGAGCTGAAGCCGAGACAAGAAACAAGTCTGATGAATACACTAAACTTTTCAAGAAGAGAAAAGGGTTCGATACAATTGAAAATATATACGAACGAAATGTAATGGCATTTTTAGATCGTTCTCCTGAGATTCAAGAGGATGCTGACTTCTTTGCTATCAGAAAAAAACTTCTTCAGCAGTCTTATGAAACACTTATGAATGGATCTGATGCTGAGAAAGTAATGGGTGAAGTTTATAAGAAAGTGTTTGATAAATTAGATTTAGATAATGCTAAAGATATCAATGATATCATTAATAACTCATCTAATGATAATGTTGAAGCAGTAAGATATATTCAGCAAATGTTCTCTGATGTACATCCAGAATTATCTGAATTTGCATTGGATATGCACAACACTATGTTGGCTAAAGATAATAACTATACTCCAGACATATATAAGAAAACATCTGATAATAGAAACACTCCAGTTTTAGATGAAAGTAGTTTTGCATTTGGTAATTTCGCAAATATAACATTAGATAAAAGTGAAGCTGGTGTATTAATTGAGTCATCAAGACCGAAAGCATTGTCTAAGGGTATGTTTATAAGTCTTGACTTCGAGAACAATATGTTTAACGCTCATCGATTAGCTCTTACTGATATGTATACTGCTGAGGGTATTCGTCAGTTCGATAGCTATATGAAAAGTGATGACATTGAAACTATCATCCCAGACTCTGAAGATAGACAGATAATGAGGGATTCAATGAATGGATATGTGAATGATAAAAAAGGAAAAACATTTACAGATAAAGCTCTTATTAGTGAGTTCAAGAAGTTAACAAATTATTTTGGTAAGTTGGGAGCTTTTAGAGCTTTAGGTAGTATTAGACAGTTCCCTATACAGTATGCTTCAGCTGTAACAAATGCTTTAGTTGCCACAGGTTTCGGTAAGAATGGGGTGTATATTGACTTAAAAGCACCATTTAATAAGAGAATAAAAAAACTGATGGATGAGTCAGGAAGAAGTATTGCAAATAGAGGTGTAGAGTCAGCAATATCAGCTATGAATAAAGAGACTGATGTTATGCCTGTATTAAATACATCTGGTAAGGTAGCTAAGGTAATTGAATATCCAATTGATAAGGTAGCTAAAGCGAATGCTGCTATACTTAAACAAGTATTAGGTAATGCAGATAATTATGGAGCTAGGACAATGTGGTGGGCGTTCTATAAGAAATCTCTAGCGGATCAAGGATTGAAAGTTGATTTCGACAATCTTAACGAACAAGCTGCTGATTACGCTCAAAGTATGACTGATAGACAGGCTGAAGTATCTGATGTTTCTTTAAGAGGTAAGGTGTTTAAATCTAAAAATCCTACAACTGCTTTTGTTAAAGATGTGCTTATGCCGTTTGCTGGGTTCTCATTGAATCAGAAGAATAGACTGTACTCTGATTTCAGAAATATGGCTGTCGGACAAACTCAAGAGGATAGAACATTTGCTGCTAGATCATTTTTCGCTACAGCAGCTGAGGTGGCTGTAACTGCTAAAATCAGATTGTTTGTTGCTGAGATGATGGTATCAGCTGCCGCAGGTCTATTAGGATTAGATGATGACGATGAAGAAGTTAAAGAAATGTATGATAAATTAGAGCAGAATAATAAAGAGAATACTTACTCAAGAATTATTCAAGATATCGCATCTCCTAATCCTGTATTCGATAAATACACATTGAAAAAAGTAAATCAAATCTTAGATATAACAGGTTTTAGTGAGCCTGATATGAAGGAGTTTGATAAAATGATTAAGGATATAAATGATAAGAGAGCTTATAGAGGTGATGAATTACTTACAGATGAGGAGATAGCTGAAAAGAAAGAAGATTATATCTTAGATAATAAATTTAATTTCTATACATCTGATGATGCTGATTGGGGTTACTACGGTATTTTACCTAAGAAGATTGAGGAGACTCAAGAAATTATGAGCGCATATAATACAGGTAAGTTTCAAAAAGAATCTGGTGGTAGAATGGTAGATTACTATTTAACTGATTCAGACAGAAAGAAACTTAAAGGTGTTGTAGCTTTAAAGTTAGCTGCGAATGTAATCCCTGCTGAAGCTGATATGATATCTAATAAAGCTATGAAGATTATAAAAGAGAAAGGAATGTCTGAATCTAAGTTCAATAGATATGAACAAATAAAGAAAGATACAAAGATCACTCCATTTATCGAGATGCTTATTAGAGAAACAACAATGAGTAATGAAACTATAATCTCAGATAGTCAGTACGCTGAGTCAGATGGACAACTTACTGAGAAGCAAATAAAGGAATACAGTAAGCTGAGAACTATATATGGAAGCGATGCAATATCATACATATATGACATAAAGAAAGGCAAGACAGCCAAGCAGATAATAGGTAAATAAAAAAGCCCCTACTAAATTAATAGTAGGGGCTTTTTAGTTATAGCTTAGTTCTAAGTATGTAGGTATAAAAAACATGAAAAACGGACTGATGTATTATCTTGCTTATGATAAACATTGGGAGCAAATATACACTCAGTCCGAATTGTGCGCCTATTAGTAGTAGGGATGCCATTAGTGTAATCTTACTAATCATCTTGAATAAATGCCAAGCATCAGTAAAGCTTACAAGTATTGTAGTAGAGTATTTGAACTTCTCACCGAACGTCTTGTCTCCAAACTTATATTTATTCCTCCAAGACCAATCAGGATTCCAATATCCTGGTCTTTTTAGATACTTAAATACCGATTTGTAGTAATTATGACTGATAATGTCAATAATCGCTTCAGATATTGCGGCGATTACGAGCAGAATCGTTGCAGAAATTGCGGTGAATAGCATCATTTATTGTTCAAGTAATGAATAATTAATGCAGCAGTTGCAGAAATAGGAAGAACTGTAATGAATACAGCAAATAATGCTCCAGATGTTTCGACATTGTACTTAAAAAGATACATCATATTAACAGAAACAAATGCTGCGAATATAATACCTAGTATTGAAAAGAATTTACTCATGGCTTTTATAAATATCTCTAAGTGTTTTAATCATTCTATTGATTACTTCCTTTGTTGATTCACAATCATTATCAATTAATGCTTCATACAACTCATCGGTCATACCATTAATCTCATCCATTGTAGAGTTCACATAATTAACAAACTGTTCTTGCATTACTTATAATGTTTGGTCGCAAATATAACAACTTATTTTATATTAGTTATCCTAAACTTATAAGAAAATGCATTTATTTTGTCAGGTTTAATTCTGTCTCCAAAGATAGATCGGATTGTCATTTTTTTGTAACGCTCATCGATATTCAGATTTTCATCTATTGTAACAGGATGAGCTTTAGATAGAGCGACCAATTTGTCTGGCTTGTTTCTGAACATTCTGAATGCAGTTATTTCTACATCAGCTATTTTAAGTTGGAACGTTCCCATTTTAACTTCTGTATATATAGTACGGCATCCATTAGCTCCTCTTGTAAGTGCGACAGGAAGTCATCTGTATTGTTCTCATGTAAAGTAGTCCCATATTTCTTTATACCTACCTGACTTCTGTTATGAAATTTGTTTATAACTTCATCTACAATTGGATCTGTTTTTATATCTAACATATTGTTCATTTGATTTAATTCATTTTCTCTTTTCAGCCATTCGCAAAACTTTATATCACTCGAAGTCTCTCCATTCTCCATCATACCATCTTGTTTTAATTCCATGTTCCTTTAATTCTTTCGCTCTAAATTTCTGTAGAGGAGCAGGTTCTTTGCCCTTTTGCTTGACCTCTACGAATAATACATCTGCATTCTTTGGGATAGCTAGGATATCAGCGATGCCATTTTTGTTAGTAACCCCTAGCTTGATAACGTAATACCCTTCTTTCTCTAATTGTTTGATTAGTTTGGCTTGGATTTTACTTTCAAGCATTATCTAAGTCTTTTTAAGTAGTTCCAAAAATATGTTCTGTTCTTATCTTCTGTATAAAAAACTCCATCTTTGTATTTATAAAACTTTCCAAGTGACCATTCTATTCCACTATAACTAACCATAACTTCCTCTCCAACTTCTGGCAAATCGATAGGTCGCTCTTGAGAGAAACCTTCTAGTGTATATTCAGTGAATGAAAGCATTGGCTGTAATGATTCAGGAAGCTCTTTACCTGTTGCTAAAAAAGAAGCCTGCTCTATATGTTCAAATTTAACAATGATAGGAAAATCAAAAGCATAATCATCTTTTATTACTTCGCCCCATCCATACTCTATATGGAATACTCTATCTCCTTTTTTAAATACTGTTTTTTCCATTAAATTTAATATTTGAAACGCTAAGATAAGGCAAAACTTTTTCTAAATTAGCCTCTCTTACAAAATTATTTTCATTATCAACTACATCTATCTTATTTATAACGATTTGTCCATCGACATATCTATAGTCAGATATGAATAAGTTAGGTCGTTCGAGATCGAATATGTTTATTAGTTCACTTAATTCCATAGTCTTTTTTGAAAATATTACTACTATACTTATCCTTACTCTGTACTACTTTGTAGATTTTGTCCTCTATGCCGCCCTTACTGAATATAAAGTAAACTTTATTCTCTTTACGATCAATAGTTGTCAAGCGATCTCTGGCTTGGAGGTAGCTAACATTCGAATGTCCGATGTTATACATTATCAATACATCAGCTGAACGTAGTGAAATCCCTTCTCTCGAACTGACTACCTGACCAACGAAATGTTTATCTGTAGAATTAAATTCATCAAGGTCGTTCGTCAAGTTTTCCGCTCCAAAGACTTGTCTTAATAGATTCAGTTCTTCCTTAAAGATGTAAATTATAGCAAGCTTCTTACCTGCAAAATGACTCTTAATAAACTCGGCTTTGCTTGTATCTAGGATGACTGACTTTCCGCTCTCTAGCTTGACTGTACCTGAGTAAACTTGATGAAGTTTCTGCATTAGCTTGACCGCAGTGTCAGCTAATATAGTATCCGTTTTACCCTCAAATACCCTATCTCTGAGTAATATGTTAGCTATTTCATAAGTCTTAGGCTTCATCTGAACGTGAAGTATTTCTTCAGTTATCTTAGATATAAAGCCTGATTGTTCTTGAGTTTGAGTAGAAAGTAAATGGGTTATATCTGCCATTATCTTTTTCTCTATACCAAAAGAATAATCGTTATGCATATGTGCGCCAATTCTTTTCTGCTTTACATCAACATAGTCTTTAGCCCAAGCATAGAAATTTCTGTAATGACTCCATGGGCTAGCGTTAGATATTGAGAACTGATGGTATGCCTGACTGAATGACTCACTCCAAGGAGTCCCTGATAGAAATATCATTGGCTTGTCTCCATACTTATGTTTCAAATACTTAACTAACAATGGAGGCTTAGGGAATGAGCTTAGTTTTGAATGATTTTCATCTGAGACTACCACATCATAATCATCTTCATACTTTTGAACAGACTCTTTGTTAATAACTAATATCTCAAAATGTTTATCAAAACCAAAGTCATTATAATCCTCCATTATAGATCCGATAGATTTCTTTTTAGTTATAAACAATACTTTCTTAGCTCCATATAACCTACAAGTCTCTAACGCTGTTGCGCTCTTTCCGCTTCTAACTTGCCAGACAAAATAATGAATCTTGTATGTCTTTAAGTTTTTACACCCAACAACAGCTCCCTCTGACTGATAATCCCTAAGAACTTTCATAACCTAGATTGTTGGTCCGCTCTTCTCTTACGCTCCTCCCAATAGATATATTGGAAGAACTGATTGACTCTATCTTTCTTAAACAGTTGACGTAGGTACTCTTTATCTCTGTTCTTATGACGTTTCTTAATCTTTTCAACAAATCCATCATACGTATCAGAATAGATAGCATCAAGGCTTTTATCAATAGCTA
>JACCDX010248407.1_pt1 | contig 10187 bp, 9 predicted proteins | sample 7449681 | NCBI WGS metagenome assembly JACCDX01 (sample SAMN15323450, study PRJNA562643) | freshwater metagenome | isolation source: river surface water | place: USA:Blue River Watershed | collected 2017-08-18
AAGTGTTTTTCCACCCGCTACTACGTGGATATTCGAACTTCCTCGAGTTGCCGAAATTGTTAACTTCATATCTCCATCGGCTGGCGCAGGAACGCTCTCTGTTGTGACAGGTTCTGTGGCCAATGTCGAGGCAGCGACGGAAGGGGTCGGTGTAGCCGATGGCGTTGATGTAGCAACAGGAGTTACCGTGGTTTGCGAATTAGAAATAATTATCTGACCAAGTGCGATCGCTGCCAAAATCACAACCGATGCGACCGCCAATGATTTTGGAGAAATTGATTTCTTCTCAGTAGGAATTCTTGTGACATTATTTTCGACCAACATGTCGTGAATTTTGCGCGACTCAGATGAATGTTCTTCGTTATATAGATCAATCAAAGTCTGCGGATCAACTGAAATCTTTGCTGCGATATTGCGAAGGTGCCCTCGTGCATAGGTATCACCGCCGCAATTTATAAACATATTCTTCTCCATCTCGATGATTAATCCGGGACGGATACTTGTGCCAGCCGCGAGTTCGTCAATGCTCAGGCCAGCGCTTTTACGCGCACCTTGCATGAATTGACCTAGAGACATTTTTACTCGCAATTTTTAAGGGAGAACTTGCTGATGAGTAAAGTCTAGAACGCTATCGCCTTAAGAGATAGCCAAAAGGGTGAATATCCCGTGAAATCACCCCTAGAGGTAGTCCTCTAGTTATTACTCGGCGCTTAAATCAGTAATCGCGAAGCGTGGCCAAAACGGAATCGAGTTCATCTGGCTTAACCATCACAACTCGGGCCTTGGAACCTTCAGACGGTCCAACAATTCCGCGCGACTCCATCAAGTCCATTAAACGACCAGCTTTTGCAAAACCAACGCGAAGTTTTCGCTGCAACATAGATGTCGAACCAAACTGAGTGCCAACTACCAATTCGATAGCTTGAAGAAGAAGATCTAGATCATCGCCGATCTCTTTATCGATCATCTTGGAAGATTGAGGAGGAGCAGTCACGTCTTCACGGTAACGTGGTGAAAGTTGCTTCTTTACATGGTTGGTAACTGCTTCGATTTCACGCTCTGAAACGTATGCGCCTTGGATACGAATTGCGCGAGATGCACCCATAGGAATGAAGAGTCCATCGCCTTGTCCTACTAATTTTTCAGCACCTGGGCTATCTAAGATAACGCGGCTATCTGCAAGAGAGCTTGTGGCAAATGAAAGTCTGGAAGGGACGTTAGCTTTAATCAAACCAGTTACAACGTCGACAGATGGTCGTTGCGTCGCAAGCACCAAGTGGATACCTGCAGAACGTGCCAATTGAGTAATTCGAACAACTGATTCTTCAACTTCACGAGCTGCAACCATCATTAAATCTGCAAGCTCGTCAATGATTACGAGCAAGTATGGGTATGGCTCAACGACACGGTCGCTACCTGGGGGCGCAATAACTTTTCCAGCACGTACTGCCTTATTGAAATCATCAATGTGTCTAAATCCAAAGGTTGATAGATCTTCATAGCGAAGATCCATTTCGCGGACCACCCACGTTAGAGCATCCGCTGCTTTCTTAGGGTTTGTAATAATCGGAGTAATTAGATGTGGAATGCCTTCGTAAGCGGTTAGTTCTACTCGCTTTGGATCGATTAAAACTAAACGAACATCATCAGGGGTGGCGCGCATCAAAATTGAGGTAATCATCGCGTTGATCATTGATGATTTACCGGCGCCGGTTGCTCCGGCGACCAACAAGTGAGGCATCTTTGCTAAGTTGGCGCAGACGAAGTTCCCTTCGACATCTTTGCCGAGGGCTACCAGCATTGGGTGGTGGTCCTGGCCAGCAACAGTTGAGCGCATAACATCGCCAAGTGCGACGATTTCACGATCAGTATTTGGAATTTCAATACCAACGGCGGACTTGCCTGGAATAGGGGAAAGGATTCGTACATCACTTGAGGCCACAGCATAAGAAATATTTTTTGCTAGCGCTGTAATTCTTTCAACTTTAACAGCGTTACCAAGTTCTACTTCATAACGCGTAACGGTAGGTCCGCGCATAAAACCTGTTACTTGTGCATCGATTTCAAATTGTAAAAATACTTCGGTTAGCGCTGCAACAACGGTGTCATTCGCCTTCGACTTGGCTTTGGCTGCAGGGCCGGTGCGAAGTAAATCTTGCGGTGGAAGTGAGTATTGCGAATCAGCGGTCAAAAGTAATTGTTCTGGGCGTTTACCTGTCGCGGCAGGTGCGGCTGAAGTAGCGGGCGCCTGTACATTTCTGGGAACTTCAACAGTGAATTCTTCGTCAAAACTCTCTTCATCAATCTCTTCTTCTACATCTTCATCCGCATGTTGATTCCAGGCAACGACAGGCGTTTCAAATGGCGGTGTATCTGTAATTTCGAAATCAGATTCTTCGCGCTGCGGACGTTTTGACCAAAGCCAAATGCTTGTGTTTTTGATGCGGATTCCAACTGATGAAAGTGGTGTCGCTGTTGTTACGAGAAGACCGAAGCAGAAGAGCGCAATCAAGAACGGGTATGCCAAGAGAGAAGTCATTAAAGCTTCAAGCGGCATAGCGACTGCATAACCCAGCCATCCCCCACCATGGCGCATTGCGGTTGCACCTGTTGGGTTTATCGATCCGAGAGAGCCATTTAAAAGATGCGCCAAACCTGTTGCGCTTACAACCAGAGTGATAACTCCAACAACAATACGTGATGTCGCTTTGTGATCATCGGGAGTTCTAAATAAGCGAAAGGCGAAATAGAGAGCAAGTAAAGGTGCGAAGAATCCAATGCGGCCAAAGGCCCCGTAGATAACTGCATAAAGATTGCGTCCGACAAAGTTATCTGCGGCAAACCATGTTCCAGCAAAGGAAGCAAGAGCGAGGATTAGAAGCAGGAATGCCAAGCCATCGCGATGATGTGCTGGATCGAGATCACGTGCGCCACGGGCTAGAAAACGAACCGTTGAGCCGAGAGATTTTGCGAGAGTTCGCCAAAGCGCGCTTAGCGCACGCCCAATCAGCGAGAACGCGGATTTCCCAGCGCTGCTCGATTTCCTTGTTGAGGAGCGTTTTCTCTTAGCCACACCTTTAATCTTAGCGGTCAGACCTCAATAACTACGGGAACGATCATCGGACGGCGGCGATGTTTTCCACCGACCCAACTTCCGATTGTGCGTCGAACTACTTGTGAAAGTTGATGGGTTCCATTCATTCCTTCAGAAACCGCGTGCTTTAGGGCCTTTTCTATCTGCCCTTTTACTTCATCAAATAAAGCTTCATCTTCGTTAAATCCGCGGGCATGGATATCTGGCCCAGCAATAATTTTTCCGCTCTGTGACTCAATAACAACAACTACCGAGATAAATCCTTCTTCACCCAAGATGCGCCGGTCTTTTAAGGACGATTCGGTGATATCACCAATACTTTGACCATCTACGTAGACAAAACCACAAGGAACTGTGCCAGCAACTTCTGCGACGTGATCAACCAAATCAACAACTATTCCATTTTCAATCACAAATGCGTTCTCGCGTGGGACTCCAGATTGAATAGCCAATTCAGCATTGGCTTTTAGGTGGCGCCATTCGCCGTGAACCGGAAGCGCGTACTTAGGTTTTACGATGTTGTAGCAGTAGAGCAACTCCCCTGCTGCGGCGTGACCGGAAACGTGCACCATGGCATTGGCTTTATGTACTACTCTCGCGCCGAAGCGAGTTAACTCGTTAATTACACGAAAGACCGAATTCTCATTTCCAGGAATAAGCGAAGAGGCCAGAATAACTGTGTCACCTTCACCGACGCGAATTTGGTGATCTCCATTTGCCATTCGAGATAGCGCCGCCATGGGCTCGCCTTGCGAACCTGTGCAGATGAGGACTACGCGATCATCGTAACTATCTATATCTTTAGCATCAATCACCAATCCAGATGGAACGTTCAAGTACCCCATATCTTCGGCGATCTTCATATTGCGAACCATGGAGCGACCAATAAAGACCACTTTGCGATTATGCAGAGCTGCGGTATCTATAACTTGCTGAACTCGGTGCACATGTGATGAAAATGATGCGACGATTACGCGCTTCTTTGTCGCTGCAATAACGCGATTTAGCGCCGGCATGATTTCGCGCTCTGCTGGTGTAAATCCTGGTACGTCAGCGTTGGTGGAATCAACAAGGAATAGATCAACTCCTTCATCACCTAAACGAGCAAAAGTGCGCAGATCAGTAATGCGACCATCCAGTGGCAACTGATCCATTTTGAAGTCACCGGTGTGAAGAACGGTGCCTGCCTTGGTGTGAATTGCCACAGCTAAGGCATCAGGAATCGAGTGATTAACGGCGACGAACTCAACTTCAAATGGTCCAATATCTTCGCGCATTCCCTCTTTAACTTCGCGAGTAAGAGGTGAGATGCGATGTTCCTTCAACTTTGCAGTTACCAACGCCAGAGTGAGTGCAGAACCGTAAAGCGCGATATCGCCGCGTTCGCGTAGCAAGTAGGGAGTTGCACCAATGTGATCCTCGTGGCCATGTGTCAGCACTAGGCCAACTACATCATCAAGGCGATCGCGAATATAACTAAAGTCCGGCAGGATTAAATCGATACCTGGTTGATTCTCTTCGGGAAAGAGCACGCCACAGTCAACGATTAAAAGTTTTCCATTGGTTTCAAATACGGTCATATTTCGACCGATTTCCGCAAGACCACCAAGTGCGACTATGCGCAATCCCCCAGCAACAAGTTTGCCTGGCGTACCAAGATCAGGGTGGGGATGCGTCATTATTTAGAAATCAAAAACTATAAAGAGATACCACCGGCGATTAGATCTTTGCGCAGTTGCGCGATCTGATCTTCAGTTGCATCAACTAGAGGAAGACGTGTGTAACCACCAGGAAGGCCCATCATATTCAGCGCTGCCTTGGTCAAGATCGCACCCTGTGTGCGGAAAGTACCTGTGAAAATTGGGAGTAACTTCTGATGAATCTCGAGCGCCTTCGCGGAATTACCGGCAAACCAAGCATCGAGCATCGCCTTTAGATCTTTACCAACGGTGTGTCCGCAAACTGAAACCATACCGACTGCTCCGACAGATAACAGTGGCAAGTTAAGGATGTCATCGCCAGAATAAACTGGAATACCACAACGCTTAATTACCCAAGAAGTTGAAGCAACGTTTCCTTTGGCATCTTTAAGAGCCACGATCTGTGGGTGTTGGTACAAGTCAACAATAGTGTCAGGCTCAATTTCGATTCCGCAGCGACCAGGAATGTCGTACATCATCACGGGAAGATCTGTTGCACTTGCAATCGCCTTAAAGTGCGCTGCAACGCCTGATTGTGGTGGCTTGTTGTAATAAGGAGCGACAATCAGCAAGCCGTCTGCGCCGGCTTTTTCGGTTCGTTTTGCTTGATTGATTGAATATTCTGTTTCGTTATCGCCGGCACCAGAAACCACAAAGATCTTTGGACCAACAACATCCTTTACGACACGAATGATCTCTTCTTTTTCAGAAGATTTAGTAGTTGGGGCTTCACCTGTTGTGCCGTTAACCGCAATTCCATCATGGCCATTTGCGACAAGGTGGGCTGCAAGTTTTTCTACGCCCGGCCAATCGATCTTGCCGTTCTTATCGAACGGGGTCACCATTGCGGTGAGCATACGTCCGAATGGCGCCTCGATTGTCATGGGTGAAACCTACCGTTTTACGGTGCGATCCGTCCAGATTTCTCAAATGCTCCGTATGTAAGAGGCATTAATTTCGCGAATTCTGCTTCCATTTTTTCCGCGACCATCTCGATTTCACGTTGTGGATAGCTTGGAAAATGCGAACCTTCGCGAGCAGTGCGAAGAGAGAGAAAATTCATTAAAGCGCGAGCATTCATGGAGACATACATCGATGAGTAAGTTGCCACTGGCAGAACCACACGTGCAACTTCGCGCGCGACTCCGGCATCGAGCATCTTCTTATAGCTGTCGTAGGCAATTAGATATGCATCTTTCATCGCCTTAACTGAAATATCAAACTGCTCAGGAGTTCCATCTTCGAAAGTGTAAGCGCCAGTTTTTCCAACTTGGATAAGTTTGCGCTCTTTTGATGGGATATAGAAAACTGGTTTCAATTCGCGATAGCGGCCAGACTCTTCGTTATATGAAGCAATGCGATGGCGCATGAATTCACGGAAGACGAAAATTGGCGCGCTTACAAAGAAAGTCATTGAAGTGTGCTCAAATGGTGAGCCATGACGTTCGCGCGCTAGGTAATTAATCAACCCTGCAGACCGCGCAGGGTCTTCCCCGATCTCATCCATTGATTGCTCACCGGCGGTTGAAACGCGCGCTGCCCAAATGACATCGGCATCGCTGGCGCTGGCTTTAACTAGTTCAACGGTTACATCGTCGCGGAAAATGACTTCATTACTCATGGGCGTCACCTTATATATATGGCGCTACCTCCCCGAGGATATCTAGGGCAGAATGCACCCGTGTCTAGAGTGAACCGCGCCACCGCCGCACAATCGCTGAGCGTTTCGCTCACCGTTGGCGCATATGGGATCGCATTTGGGGCGGCTTCTGTCGCTGCGGGATTTAGCGTTCTGCAGAGCTGTCTACTTTCACTTTTAACTTTCACCGGAGCTTCGCAGTTTGCTGTTGTTGGTGTTTTAGGAGCTGGGGGCAGCGCGCTCAGTGGGATTGCAACGGCAACGCTCTTGGGCGTCAGAAATACTTTGTATGGATTAAGAATGGCACCTGTATTGCAAGTGCGCGGATTAAAACGTTTGATAGCCGCACAAATAACAATTGATGAATCAACGGGAGTTGCGCTTTCGCAAGAACATTTAGGAGTACGTGAAGCCCGCCAAGGTTTCTGGCTTACTGGAATTGGCGTTTATATCTTTTGGAATCTCTTTACTTTAGCTGGAGCACTTGGTGCGCAAGCAATGGGAAACCCTGCCGCTTGGGGGCTCGATGCAGCTGTTCCTGCAGCTTTTCTCGGGCTGCTTTGGCCGCGCTTAACAAATAAGAGCGAACGTTTATTGGCAGTAGCTGCTTGCGCCCTTGCTCTTGCCATGACGCCTTACTTTGTTCCTGGAGTACCGATTATTACTACTGCACTTTTGGCAGTCATCTTCGGATTGCGAGCCAGAATATGGAAGTAAATCTAATCGAACCGTTCTGGCTTGCGGTTATCGGCACCAGTCTCTTCGCTTTTCTGTTGAAGATTTTGGGACATAGCGTGCCCAAGAGATGGCTATCTCATCCTCGAATTTTAAAGATTAACTCACTGATTCCCATTGCGCTTTTAAGTGCTCTGGTTGCAGTTCAATCATTTACTAAAGATTCGCGAATCATCGCCGATCAGCGAATGGCAGGCGTTGGCGTTGCGGTACTCGCGCTCATTCTGCGCGCACCGTTTCCAGTTGTGGTTATTTCGGCGGCAGCGACCTCAGCGGCCTTGTTCCATATCGGTTGATTAATATTAAATAATATTTAAAGCTTGTAACTTAGCCTTTAGATCATTATCTGAAGGCTCAGTTAGATGTGTTCCATCTGAAAATACGATTACCGGGATTGATTTCGCTCCCCCGTTAATTTCAATTACCTTTTCAGCCGCAGATGCATCTGCTTCAACATCAATATGGTTTACCTGAACATCAAGTTCTTCAAAGAGGCGCTTAGAGCGACGGCAGTCTCCACACCAGTCAGCACCGTACATAGTGATATCTGCTTTAGCCATTTGCTTGCCCCTTACATAAATTTCTCAAGGCCGAAGGTCAGCCCTGGTTTTGAAATAACGCTACGAACTCCAAGTAATACACCTGGCATAAATCCTGCGCGGTCTAGCGAATCATGGCGGATGGTTAGCGTCTCGCCGAGACCACCAAGCAGAACTTCTTGATGTGCAATCAAGCCACGTAAGCGGATTGAATGAACTGGAATATCACCGACATTAGCGCCACGTGCACCATCTAGCGCAGTTGAAGTTGCATCTGGCATAGCTTCAAGCCCAGCATCCTTACGCGCCTTAGACATTAGCTCTGCAGTTCGCGCTGCTGTGCCTGATGGCGCATCAACCTTATTTGGATGGTGAAGTTCAATAATTTCAGCTGATTCAAAGTACTTAGCGGCCTTGGTGGCAAATTCCATCATCAAAACTGCACCGATGGCGAAGTTGGGCGCGATTAATACCCCCACTTTTGGATTCGCAGCGATGAGCTTTTCGAGCTTGGCAATGCGGTCTGCATCAAAGCCTGTCGTACCAACTACGGCGTTTATGCCATTTGAAATTAGAAATTCCAGATTAGCCATAACTGAATCAGGAGTAGTGAAATCGACAACCACTTGAGCACCTGCGCTCTTTAGTGTTTCGAGTGAATCACCTAGATCAAGTTCGGCAACGAGTTCAAGATCAGCGGCATCTGTAACAGCTTTTACTACCTCTGCGCCCATGCGACCCCGAGCTCCGAGAACTCCGACTTTGATCATGATCGCAACACCTTCTCAAATTTAGATTCGCTCTTAAACGGTCCGACAAGAGCAAGGGTAGGCGATTTGGTGAGATATTCGTTGGCAATTTCACGGACATCGGTTGTGTTCACGCGGGAAATCGCCTTCAAAATATCGTCAAAGCCCATAACTTGGCCGTAAACAATTTCATTCTTGCCGATTCGACTCATGCGCGAACCAGAATCTTCTTGGCTCAAGACCAGCGAACCACGTACTGCGCCTTTGGCGCGTTCAATTTCTTCATGGCTCATGCCATTTTCGGCGACATCAGCTAAAACTTCGCGGATGATCTCCACAACTTCGATTGCCTTGCTTGGATTACAACCTGCGTAGAAGCCAATCTGACCAGAGCCAGCGAATTGTTGTGCGTAGGCATAGACCGAATAAGCCAAGCCGCGTTTTTCGCGAATCTCTTGAAATAGTCGCGACGACATGCCGCCGCCCAGTGCTGATGCAAGAACACCCATCGCAAAGCGACGTTCATCGCTACGTGCAACGCCTTCCATGCCATAGAACATATGTGCTTGTTCGGTTTTGCGAGTCAATAAACCAACGCTCTGAACTGGTTTGGTTTTAACCGGGGTATTTGGGCGAATCTGTGGTGCGCCTTTAACATCGAGGAAGTTATCGCGGGAAAGCGCTTCTTCTACCATCGCGACCACTCGCTTATGTTTAATGTTTCCGGCAACGGCAACGACTAGATCTTGAGGTAAGTATTTCTTCTTGTAATAGTTAAAGACGCTACTGCGGGACATCTCGTTAATTGATTTGATCGTGCCCAGAATCGGACGACCAAGTTGGGTATCCCCGTAGTAAGTCTCGGCATAAAGATCGTGAACCAAATCGCTCGGATCGTCATCGCGCATAGCGATTTCTTCAAGAACCACTTTGCGCTCAGCATCAACATCGAGTGCGGAAACGATTGATGAGGTAATTAAATCTGAAACAACATCAATTGCCATCGGCAGATCAGTATCAATTACGCGCGCGTAGAAGCAGGTGTATTCCTTGCTCGTAAATGCGTTCATCTCGCCACCAACGGCTTCGATAGAAGCTGAGATCTCTAAAGCGTTTCGGCGAGTGGTGCCCTTAAATAACAAATGCTCTAGAAAGTGAGAAGCCCCAGCCACGGCCGGGGTTTCATCACGTGAACCAACATTTACCCAGATACCAATCGCGGCGCTGCGTACCGACGGAACTTCTTCCGTGACGATACGCAGACCGCTAGGTAATACTGTGCGCACTACTGGGCGACGAACTGACATTTAGAGTCTGTTCTCTACTTACTCAGCGCTCGGGGTTGATCCATCTTCGAGTACTGGAACAAGTGAGAGCTTGCCCTTTGGATCGATTTCACCGATCTCAACCTGAATCTTGTCGCCAACCTTCATAACTTCTTCGAGGTTTTCAATGCGCTTTCCACCATGCATCTTGCGGATCTGAGATACGTGGAGCAAGCCATCTTTACCTGGCATAAGAGAGATGAATGCGCCAAATGCAGCAAGCTTTACAACGGTACCGAGGTAGCGCTCTCCAACTTCTGGCATTTGTGGATTAGCGATCGCGTTGATCTGTGCGCGAGCAGCTTCTGCTGATGGACCATCAGTTGCTCCGATATAAATGGTTCCATCATCTTCGATAGAAATATCTGCGCCGGTCTCATCTTGAATCTGGTTAATAATCTTGCCC
>JACCDX011252966.1_pt1 | contig 10187 bp, 14 predicted proteins | sample 7449681 | NCBI WGS metagenome assembly JACCDX01 (sample SAMN15323450, study PRJNA562643) | freshwater metagenome | isolation source: river surface water | place: USA:Blue River Watershed | collected 2017-08-18
TACCAGTTCCGCAACGACTTTTTGATCATACTCAATTTTTTCTTGATCCAGAATCGTTTGGAGACGTTTGAAGAATGCTCCTGCGAGTTGTGCCTTTTGCTTTCCTTTGATTGTGAAGTCGATGACTGCACATCGGGAGTGAAGAGGTTCAATAATTTTATTCTTGTAGTTGCAGGTGAAGATGAATCGGCAGTTGTTATAAAATGCCTCAATATTCGCCCGTAGTAGGAGTTGTACGTCGTTGGTTGTGTTGTCACTCTCATCCACAATAATGACTTTGTGTTTAGAAGATCCCGTAAGTGAGACGGTCGAAGCGAAGTTCTTTGCTTGGTTCCGTACAGTATCCAAGAAACGTCCTTCGTCGGATCCGTTGATGACATAATAATCTGCTCCTAATTCGTTACATAGTGCCTTTGCAATTGTGGTTTTACCAATACCAGGAGGTCCGGCGAGAAGAAGGTTTGGAATCTCCCCCTTATCTACAAACTCCTTAAATGTTTTTTTAGTATCATCGGGAAGAATACAATCCTCAATTACTTGAGGACGGTATTTTTCAGTAAGAAGAAATTCACTTGCCATAATATTACGAAAATTCTTTGGATAAGGTTTCAATTACATTTTTAAACTCACTTTCGGGAAATGCCATTCTCCCAAGATTAAACAACCTCCGCGTTAAAACTGTATTTTCATAAGTGTATCCTTTTGAATTATCCAATCTTTCAACACTTATAGCAAATGGATGATGTTTAATGTAGTTGAAATTTTCATCTAAATTTAGTCCGCTCCAATAGCATTTACCATCTTGCTCTTCATATTTTTGTATTAGTGTTTCTTCCGTCAGTAAGATTTCTTTAACGGGTCTTTTATTCACCCTATTTCTTCCTTGACTATAATTCACATTTGCTAAAAGTTTTTTAGCGGTTTTTCTGTTCATAATAAAATCCAATCAGGTTTAGTTTAGCACGACAATCAGCGAAAATCAAGAACCTTTTTCTTTTCTTCGTTTTGCTGCCTCCTTCATTTTTTGCTTCGTTTCTTCCGTGTGTTTTTTTCCATAAAAAGGGTTATTTTCACCCTTTCTTAATTTACTTAATTTTTGTTTTGTTTCTTCTGTGTGTGTTTTAAAAAAAGATTTTCCTTTTAAAGAATTTCTTATTTTATCCTTTGTTTCTTGCGTATGCTTTTTACCATAACGAGGACTATCTTTACCTCTTTTACCATAGAGAGGATTATTTTCCCCCTTCATTTTTTCACTTTGATTTCTTTTTAGTTCTTCTGTTGGAATATATCCACTTCTACCTTCGCCACCATCAGATTTGTTTAATAAAATACCAGTTCCCAAATCTTTCCTACCAATAATAAAAATCATATACCTTTCGTGATTGAATGCTTCTTCTTCTGTAAGATTTGTTTTGAGTTGTATTATTTTACTTTTATCTTTTGGAGTAGCACAAGGTTTTCCAACTTTTCTATATGCACGGTCTCCTTTACCTTTACCAATATAGTAGGGAGTTCCATCTTCACGCAAATAGGCGTAAGTGTAATACATTTCTGCTCTGTTGTTTGTTCGCATTACTATTTATAAGGGAGAGCATTTTTACTCTCCCACCTGAAAAGTGCGAACAAACCAGGCACCATTATTTATCTAACCAAGAAGGTCGCCTTGACGGCATACGAAGATAGTTTTCAGACACCCAAGGTTTGGATGCGATGTACCTTTTGTATGCTTCAAATGTATCAATAGTGTCGTCAAACTTCCACTCCTCAGGCATAGCACGAGCAAATGGAGTCACTTCTGTAATCTTACCTTTGGGAAACAAGTAATATGCATCCACAAGAGTCTTATAACATGAGTGAGTTTTATTATACCGCAGGCAATATTCATCTGACAAGTTTAGTCCCCACTTAATTAACCAGTAGGCATTATGGATGCTCTCCAGTGCCCACTTGGTGCAAGGATGATTGCGGAATGCTCCTTTCTCGGTCTTGTATGGGGTTCCATCTGCCTTAGGAAGAGTACCGTACCCATGCCCCCACTTGTCAGAGGCAACAATAGAGAGCATTTGACAGCACTCTAGGGGCATCTTGACAATATGCTTGTCGGGCAGGCAAATGGCGCTCTCAGCAGGCCAGGGAGAAGTTACGAAGATGTTCATTAGAAGCAATACTTTTGAACTACATATCTTACTTTATCTGGTTTAGTTTCCATCCAAAATGCCTCTCTTTCCATATTAACAATAGAGGAACCAAAGTTCTTTACTGAAATCTTTAAATCTTTTTCCAAATTTTCAGAAAGACTCATTATAGATGGAGAAATTCCTAATGCTTTAATTTCTCTCATATTTTGTTTACATGCCTGAGCAACATGAACAGATTCGTGAAATAAAACCATATTAAAATTGTAATGAGGATTTGGTTTTGAAAGAATCCTATCAGTACAAAATATTATAGTTTTTGATCGATTGTCATACCAACCAAATATGTCATGTTTTCGACATATTGGCGCATTTTCAACTACCCGAATTTTTTTGGAGATCATATTATAGATCTCCATTCCTTGGGGAGAAAGATAAAGAAGAAAATCCATCAGTTAAAGGAAGAGTCTGGTTCCAAGGCAATATAATACTTCAGATTGTACTTGGAATTCGTGAACTGTGACAGTAATTTTTCTGACACAACCACATCATAGGATCCAGGAATGATCTTAATGTTTTCAACTTTAAAGTTGAACGTAAATTCAGAATCAGTTTCACCAACAACAATAGCATATTCATTAGAAGTGTCATTTTTCTTATCGCGTACCACCAATTTAATAACACCCGCTTCACCGATAGCAGAGAGATCAGGGAGTTGATAAACTGCTGCAGCCTTCACCAGTTTTTCCAAAGAAGTGCTATCCAACTGAAAACAAACATCTTTAGAAGGAAGATTGATCTCTTTCTCTGGAGGAGAAATAATCACATTAGGATCTGCAAAGAAATACTTTACACGTCGCTTACCTTCTTTGATACTTAGATAAGAATCTTCTTTAAAATCCAAATCAGGATCATTATGAAGACTCAGACCATTTAGAAATTGATTCAGATCATAAATGGCAAAATCACGAGGAAACTCTTCAGTAATATCTGCCTCTGCCAGAATGTTTTTTGCGACAGAAATAGTGCGAAGTTTGTTTCCTTTCTTTACAAGAATAGAGTTGTTAATACCAGCAAAGTTCTTAAGAATAGTCAGGGTGTTGTCAGAAAGTTTCATAGTTTTGTTTTGAATTTTCATAATCAGCGGAATTCGGTCAGTCCATTATCTTTGCGAGAATAATGTTTGTCAAAGTGAAGCAGTAGCATAGCATAGTGAATGACTTTCATCAAATCACGCTTATTACGTCCGTCCTTATCCCCATAACGAGAACCATACTTTAGGATATTTGCTTGACAAAAACCTGCTGCCAGTTTCTTTGCTGCCATCAGATCAATTGTTTGAATATCAGCATAATCTTCTTCATCGCCACAATAATGACCATGATATGTACTGGTCACATAATCTTCAACATCTTTGAGAATTTTATCTTCATTATATTTCCAGAGATGATTAGTAGGTTTAGTAACACTCATTAGTGATGATGCAGTTTCGGTTTTAAACGATGTGTCTTCAATACTGGTAATAAAATCTTCAGTATTAAAGTTTACTTGATAATTTGTATCTGAATAAATGTAGTCGTCCATAATAAAAAGGAAAGAAAAAAGATAGTTTTATCTCCTTATATTCTATCAGTTTGCTTGCTGCTCGTCAAGATCGTAAGTTACATACTCACCTTCAGGCATTTTGAAATCCACATCAATTTTATCGTAGAGTTCCATAAATGCTTGCTTGGTCTCATCATCAAACCGATTAATACAAACTTGAAGTGCTTTTGCTTTATCCTTGAAGATACTATAAGCGCGGATAATATGCACCAGACGGCGGGTGCTGATGATTTCCTCAATACCACCATCGTAGAACGTCTTACGGATCACGTCCGACCAATCACAAAGACGTTTGCAAAAGTCGCGGTCTTCCACACCCAAGTCCAGAGCAACCCCCTCAAGGATCTTCTGCTCGGTGGCAGGAGCAGGATAAGACTGCTCAAAGGTCACAGGAAAACGCTCCAGGAATGCCTCATTCAGAACATTGGTGCCGATGAAGCGCCCATCATCACTACCCTTACCTTTGGTGTTGGCAGTGGCAATCACATTGAAACCAGAAGCAGGTTTTACAAACTTGCCAATCTTTTTCAGGAAGACACCTTTGCCTTCAAGGATGGATTGGAGACACAAAATTTTGTTGCTAGCGAGGTCGATTTCGTCAAGAAGCAAGATTGCTCCTCGCTCCAATGCCTCAATGACAGGCCCGTTGTGCCAAAGAGTTTCACCATTCACAAGACGAAAACCCCCGATAAGGTCGTCTTCATCAGTCTCAATCGTGATGTTGACACGAATCAATTCACGCTTAAGTTGAGCACACGCTTGCTCCACACTGAACGTTTTACCATTACCCGAAAGACCCGTAATGAATGTCGGATAAAAAAGATTGGACTGAATAATTTTTTTAATATCATTAAAGTTACCAAACTTGACGAAGGTATCATCTTTATCGGGAATGAGGTTTTGTTCTACTACAGGAAGAACTGCAGGTGCTTGATACGAACGCTCAATTTCTTCAACACGCTCTTGCGTCACTTCAAGATTCCAACGACCACGAGCAGTCTTAAAAGGTTCAAGGCGACTAGTAACAGTGGGATAAGAAATGCCCTTAGAAGCACAATAACCACGAACATCACCAGCAGAGAACTCTGTACCAAACAGAGATTTAAGATCGGAGATGAGTTGTTCGTCAGTCACAGAAATTTTACGAGGCATGATGTAGTTAGGTGGTTTTGTTTTGAACTCTCATATTATACCCACAAAAAAGGGCACCTGTCGGTGCCCAGTGGACAGTTTGGAAAGTGGTTTCAAGCCTTATTTTCTTTTCCTCTGTTTGAACTTGAAGTTCCTCTAGCAAGTCTCACACCAGTCGCTTTAGTTGCAGGTGGTTCTCCATATTGACCACCACCACCAGGTCCAGGAATTCTTGGACTAACATCTTGCTTATAACGATTTTTTAACTCATCTCTTCTATTGTTAAAATCATCAATTCTACTTGGAATAGTAAAACCAACACCACCTTCAACGATACTCTGCTTCCACTCTTCACTCATATTTGCCATAATAGCAAGTGCTGCTTGATTAGTATCGGCATAACCTTCTGCGACCAGGTGCTCTAGAATAACATCAAAGTTATCAAATTCTTCATTAGCAAGAGACTTTAATCCATGCTTCTTAACATGCTCACCTGCACGACGACCTGCCTCATGAGTTACTGCTGCTGCCTTTGCAACTGTTTTACCAGTTTCTCTGGCAAGTTCCATTGCTTTACGATGACGCTCCATACCAGCAAGAACTTGTCTTGCAATCGCATCACGAATTGGTCTTTTCTTTGGTTGTTGTGCCTTTGCTTCCGTATCAGCACCTTTTGATTCTGGTTCTTTTTTCTCAGTTTCAGTTCTTTCTTGTGCTGCTTCAGATGCTTTCTTTTTTGCTGCTTTCTTTGCTGCTTCTTTTCTATCAATTTCTGCTTTTACTTCTTCATAAGACTTTCCACCAGTTCTTTTCTTCGCTGCTCTCGCTTCAGTAAGAACTGTAAGATCTTCAGAAAGACTATAAACAAATTCAACAAAATTATCAAGACCAACCTTTTCAATCAGAATATCAATACCATCTTCATTGAGTCCATAAGTATAAAAGTATTCGGTTGCAACTTCTACTATGTCCTCATCGAAAATAGTATTATTATACTCTTCTGATTGCTCTCTAAGATTTTCATCATAAACTGCATTATAAAGAAGTCTTAAATCGGATACTTGTTGTGTATTCATTTTTTTTCTTTTTATTATAATTTTATTTATCTTTTAGTATATTTTTTAGTAGTTGAAGTTTTTACGGAAACTGGTTCAGCAACTGGTTCAGAAACTGGTTCAGCAACTGGTTCAGCAACTGGTTCAGCAACTGGTTCAGATACTTGCTCTAAATTTAGAAGATCTAAGAATCTACTCATTACCTTAAAAAAGTGATCTATAATATTTATCATGCTACCAACTTTACAAATTCACCCAAAATTTTCTTATTCATTTTTTTAGTTTTAAGACTCTTAGCAAAGGCAGATTTAATCTGTGCTTTTGTAGCATCCTCTGCAACAGTGAATTCGGATTCCTGTGAAAGAGAATTTGCAGAAAGACCAAAATAAGAATGATATCCAGACTTCTTGATGGTAAATGCCTTTTCTTTCTTCCAGGAATTCATCACCTTATCATATTCATCACCATAATACCCATAGTAACGGCGAATAAAATGTCCAGCATCACGAGACTCAAGAACACGAATACCAATAAAGTTGATGTCAGTAAACTTATCCCTCAAATTACGAAGAAGAACATCAGTAAAATCATGATATTCCCCATCACAAGAGTAAGTCATTCCAGTCTTACGATCCCGAATAAAGGCATTTTGTCCAATATGTGCAGTTCCCATATAAGGTTCTTCTTCCCATCGGCGTTGAACTTCATGATGATATTTAAGAAGGCATCCCTCACCATCAGTTAAAACAACACACTGAACCTTTTGAAGTTTGTTTTCTTTCTGAAATTTAGGAAGAATTTGATGCAGAGCAATCAGCGATTCATTCAAGGGAGTTCCAGAAAGAGTCAAACCTGGAGGAGTGCTGTAATAACAGTGGGAATTATAAGCAAAAGAAACTGCAAGACGAAATACATTTTTCATTTGCTCTTCAAGAGTTTTTCCATTCACTTTACTAGTAAGAAGGTTCATCAAAGAGAACCATTCACCAACCTGAATAAGTCCATCTTTCTTTTCGTAAGAAAGTTGACGCATATTTGCTTTACCATTCTCATCATACTTCACTAGAGGATAATCAGAAGTAAAGGCATAAACCTCAAAAGGAATAGAAACCTTTTTACAAAACCACACAAGATTAAAAAGTTGCTTGATGGTATCTTCCATCACATTTGACATAGATCCAGACCAATCAAGAATAAAAACCAGTCCATGGTTTTTGCCATCAGAAAGTGTAGTTACTTTCTTAAACAAATCTTCATTATATTTGTAGGTATGAAGTTTAGAGCAGTCGAGAACGCCAGTGCGAGAAGTTGTAGCACGAGCATAAGAATCTGCTGCCTTACGACATTCAAACTCTTTCACAAGATAGTTGACTTCCTTTTGAGCAGAACGCTTAAACTCGGCAAACTTTTTATCAACTGCAGCAAAAATATCCTCATATTTCCATCCTTGTTCCTCAACATAATTTTTCCAATATTGCTTGCAATTAGAATGAATTTCTTCATTTGGGACAATGACTTTATTCAGGTCAAGTTGAGGCAATTCAAGATAGACATTCTCATATCCATCGTGATTGACAAGTTCTTTCAGTGCTTCTTCCAGAGAGTCCATCGTTTTGACTTCAGGTTCTTCATCCTTCTCGACACCCTCATTTGTGGGTTGTTGTTGCTGTTGAGAATTCTCATCAGAAGAAGGAGCACCATCAGAAGATTCGGACTCAGGTTGGTCGTTTTCACCCTCCTGCTGATCAGAAAAATCAGAGGCAGGTTGCTGACTCGCACCACTATCCTGAGACTCCAGATTATCCATAGGAGTCTTAGTTTCTTCCTGTTGCTTTTGCTTACAATACTTGTAGAGTGCCTCTGCGGCAATCAGAACATCGGCAAAGGTCTCAGTATCGGCAATCAGATTGATGATTTCAGTCTCTTCACCAGGTTCAACAGGAATATCTACATAATTACCAACCTTGAACCACAGGTTTGCACGGTCGGCAAGATTATAAGTTTCTACATTATCATCTTTGATTTGAAAGAAGTCGTCATCAACAAGTTCCTTATAACCGTTATAGAAGGTCTTGGCGAGACCAGCATAACGACGCTTCATCAGTTTCTCAATACGAGCATCCTCCACCACATTCACAAACTGCGGCGGGACTTTGTAGTCTTGTGTCCAGTCAATATCGGGGGTTTCTCTTGAATGCCCAACTTCGTGTGCTACAAGAAGATCTACAACTGTGCTACTTGCCTTCCACATAGGAAGCGTAAGAACACGAGTATGGACATTAAAGCAAGCGGTCTCTACCTTTTTATGCTCAACTACAATATCTTCTTCCGCCAGAAGTTTGGCGAGCATTCCTTTAATTTCGTAATTGACGGTCATTTGCGGTTTTGTGATATGTGATTATCATACTACCCATATAACTCCACACACCCCCGATTAGGACACTTTTACAACTGGACACCTACCTAGAACCCACCCCTCACCAGGACACTCAAAACATAATTTTTGAAAAACTCCATCATTCCACCATTTTTTTCCTGCCGCAGAAGGTGGAACAAGACCCAATTTTTTAGATGCTTGACCTATTTTTCTCTTATGCTCATCCGTAAGTTTTTTACCCTTTCTTAAAATACTTTGTTTCTGCCTAGTTTCTTCACTTACATATTTTCCTGTGTTTATTTTTCTAAGATTTTCTATTTCATCTTCACTTAACTTCCTTGAATATAATCTCCCAAGAACCCAACCATCACCAGGACATTCAATAGTGTGCTTATCTACTTCACCGTTGTTCCACCATCTTCTTTGAGATACTTGTTTGGAAATTAATTCTTTTTGTTCTTCTGTTAGTTTTTTATTTTTATTTTTTTGTCTTATTTTATCTTTGGTTTCTTCACTTAAAACTCTACCAGAACTTCCTTCGCCACCATAAGACATATTGATTAATATACCGCCTTCACTTTTTAAACCTAAAATACTAATAATATAATTTTCGTGTTTATAAGCATCAAACTCCGTCAAGTTTTTCTTTAAAAACAAAACTCTTTCTCTTGGTGGAGGAGACATATAAGTATCACCTCTTCTATGCGGACAATATGCCCGATTACGAATACCTTTTCCCACATAATAAGGCGTCATATCTTCTCTCAACCAAGCATAAGTATAATAAGTATTTTTCATTAGGGCACACTCTTTTTACTCCACACTATTATTTATACAAGTTTATACAAAAAAAGAGGGTGGTGAAACCCTCTTGTGTACCAGTTTGAAAAGTGGTTTCACAACCAGTTAGGAAGTTTCATACCTGCAGGTGGTTGTTTCCATCCATGTGGACCCATAAGAGATTTAACTTCACCATATTTTTTTGGATCAGTTCTCCTCAATTCTCCCATTTTTTGAGTCCACTTGAATTCTCTTTTAGTTAAAGATAATGGTTTATTACCAACCATTATTGGTTTACCACCAACTGCAGGATTTACATCCCCTTCTGCTTCAACAATACTCTCAATCCATGCTTCACTCATAGCACCCATGATTGCTTCTGCGGATTTCTCATCAGATGCAAAACCTTCATCAAGAAGATATGAAAGAACTTCCTCACGAACTGAACGAGGATTGAAATAAGGATTTACATCAGAACTATACTGAGTTCCACCAACATTCTTACCAAGATGCTTTCTCATTCTTCTTTTCTTTTCCAACTCATATTGCTTTTTTGCACTTCCTGGTTTTGGAACTGGTTTTCCAGTAATTCCAACTTCTGTTCTATCTTTTTCCTTTGCCATTGCTACAAATACTTTTTAGATATTTATAAAATAAGAAGCGCCCCGTGAGAGGCGCTTCTTGAGTGCTTGGCGTCTTGCCTTTGCTTGTCGGAGTGCTTGCGGTTTTAGTTTCCGCTTCTGATCCTTTTTGGAGTGATGGTAGCGATTGGGGACTTGCATTGTTCTGTTTGTTTATGATTCTACTTTATATGAGAATCCATTACGCTTGTCAAATCTTGTGACACTTTCGAATTTGTCCTCTAGTCCAGTTTTATGAGAGATCACAAAAATATTAGCATCCTTAATCACATAACGAATGATCTTAAGAAACTCTTCAGTACCAAAACCATCAAGAGAAGAATCAAATACCTCATCCATAATCAGTAGATTAGTATTTGCAGAATTTTTTAATTTAGCAACTTCTCTCCAAGTAAAGAGAAGAGCCAAATTTGGCTCTTCTCTTTACTTGGAGAGAAGTTGCTAAATTAAAAAATTCTGCAAA
>JACCDX010453287.1_pt1 | contig 10185 bp, 7 predicted proteins | sample 7449681 | NCBI WGS metagenome assembly JACCDX01 (sample SAMN15323450, study PRJNA562643) | freshwater metagenome | isolation source: river surface water | place: USA:Blue River Watershed | collected 2017-08-18
ATGCCCTTGAAGGTGTCCAGCAGTTACTTCGCACTATTGAATTTGCTAAAGAACGGCTAAATCCAGAGCTAGAGGTGAGCACAATTTTGCTGACCATGTACGCCCAAACCACCAATTTGTCACAGCAGGTTTCGGATGAGGTTAGAGCCTATTTTGGCAAGAAAGTACTTGAAACGGTCATCCCGCGCTCGGTCTACGTGGCCGAAGCCCCTTCGTTTGGGGAGTCCGTGATGACTTATGACCCAGGCTCAACTGGGGCAGTGGCTTATTTAGCGGCAGCAAAAGAGATTGCTGACCGCGGACGAAAGGGGAAGTAATCATGGCTCAACGTAAGAGTCTCGGCCGAGGGCTTGGCGCGCTAATCCCAGATGTTTCACGTGAAACTAAAAAAGGAGCAAAAAAAGCTTCAGCCAAGAAAGCCCCAGCCAAAGTACCGGCCCGGGTTGCCACAAAGCCGCCAGTTAAAACCCCAGCCAAGTCAGTGGCTCCAGCTTCACCTGCGAAAACTGCCCCACCAGCGCCAACTGAAATAGCTGGCCTAACTTTTGCTGAGCTGAATATTCGTTCGATTGAACCCAACCCCAAGCAGCCCCGTCGAGTTTTCGATGAAGAGGCCTTAGCCGAGTTAGTTCACTCGATCAAGGAAATTGGCCTCTTACAGCCGATTGTGGTTCGACCAAGTAAATCAGGCTACGAACTTGTAGCTGGTGAACGCCGCTTACGGGCTTCAAAGAAAGCTGGCCTCAAAACCATTCCGGCATTAATCCGGAAAACGGCTGATGATCAGATGTTGCGCGATGCGCTGCTTGAGAATCTGCACCGATCAAACCTAACTCCACTCGAAGAGGCAGCCGCTTATCAGCAATTGCTGTCTGACTTTGGTGGAACTCAGGATGAACTAGCCGCCAAGTTAGGTCGATCGCGTCCACAAATTTCAAACACACTTCGCCTACTTAATTTGCCGCCAGCCGTCCAACGACGAGTTGCGGCTGGTGTGCTGTCTGCTGGTCATGCTCGCGCATTACTTGCGCTCAAAGATGCAGCGGCAATCGAGAAGTTAGCTAATCGAATTGTTGCTGAGGGACTATCTGTTCGATCAGTCGAAGAGATTGTTTCGCTTGACGAAGGCGTGGCAACCAGGGCTGGATCAGCAAAGCGGCCACTACCTAAAATCACCGCTCCAGGTCTCAAAGATCTGGGTGATCGGATGTCAGAAAAGTTAGACACCCGAGTTACTGTTCAGCTGGGTAGAAGTAAAGGCAAAGTCATTATTGAGTTTGCAACACTTGAAGACCTGCGACGAATAGTTGAGATTGTTGATCCACCAACTCGAGGAATGTTCGGCGAGCCATTAAATCGATAATTTACTAAATGTGACCTGGGTCACATTTTATTAATCGGGCGATTAACCGATTCTTGGTGTGAATAAGCGACTGATTGCAGAAGCTAACTGACCAGCAATTCGATCGCGAACAACTTCATCTGCCAAAGTTTGTGCGTCTACCGGATTTGTGGCGTAACCAATTTCAGTTCGCACACTTGGCATTCGAGTTAGCCGCAATAAATCCCAAGTCTTACCGTGAACTTGGTTATCACTTAGGGAAGTTTGTTGGGTCAATTCTTCTTGGATTAACTGAGCAAATTGCAGACCAGTTGCTGATCTAGAAAACTCATGGCCAAAGTAATAGCTGGCTACACCGCAGGCACGATCATTTTGGTATTTATCCATCGAGATCGACAAGACCAAATCAGCATTTTGTTCGTTAGCAAAAGCGGCGGTAGCCCGTTCGCCTTGAGCACTCGCATCTTTTGCTCGAGTTAATAAAACTAAAGTTCCACGAGCGGCAAGTCGGCCTTCAAGTCGACTTGCTATATCCCAACAAACTTGGCCAACCGATAAAGCTTGGCCAACTAATTGCTCGGTCCGGGCAATAGGTTCGATTACTACTGTGGCCGTTTCCAGTGACCTATTGCGACCGAAGCTATCCCATGATGCTAATTCGCGAAGATGTTCATGGCTGCCACCGGTGACTGTTCGGTCGAGTCTGCCGATTGCCCGAAAAACTTCTGGTCCACAGATGCCATCGGCCCGTAACCCAACACCGGCTTGAAATTCTCGAACACAACGATCTGTGTCTTTACCAAAAATTCCATCAACCCGATCAACCGCAAAACCTAATTGCCCCAATCGTTGTTGTAATTGCGCAACGTCTTCACCGTGGACTAAATGTCCAGGCGTATAGGAAAGCACTCGATCGCCCAGTTTCCATCGGGCCTCGTCTAACCGCCGAAGTGTGCGTGGTCCGACTATGCCATCAACGTTAAGTCCACGGCTTTGTTGAAACACCCGAACAGCGGCAAAAAGTTCATCATCAAAAATTTCGCTAGTGTCACCCTGGGGCGCAGGTAAAAGCCCAAGGTGCACCAGACGATCACGGACCTCTTTAACAGCTGGCCCTATGTCGCCGCGCTTTAAGATCACGGCAGACATTATTAATTAAATAAATTCAGCCAAGTCAGCAAGCAGCGCAGCCTTTGGTTTTGCACCAATGATTTGCTTTACTACTTGACCGTTTTGATAAACGTTAAGTGTCGGAATAGAAGTGACTCCGTAGTTAGCTGCTAATGCTGGATTTTCATCAACATTAAGTTTGGCAATCATTAACTTTTCGCCATGTTCAGCAGCAATTTCATCAAGAATAGGAGCAACCATGCGACATGGACCGCACCATTCTGCCCAAAAATCTACTAATACGGTTTTACTGTTTGTCAGTACTTCAGTGCCAAAGTTGGCTTCGTTAACAACTACTGCGGCCATCATTTCTCCTAATGTTGTGGTTTAAGCATAGAACTTTAAGTAATAGGTGGTTACAAACTACCCATGTAAGTTGGCTAAAAATCTTTCTGCATCAAGTGCTGCAGCACAACCTGAGCCCGCGGCCGTGATCGCTTGCCGATAGGTGTGATCAACTAAGTCGCCTGCTGCAAATACGCCAGACAGGTTTGTTGCAGTCGAACCAGGTTTAACTAAAACATAACCTTGCGCATCAGTATCGACTTGGCCTTTTAGCAGTTCCGAACGAGGGTCATGTCCGATAGCGACAAATAAGCCAGTGATCGGTAAGTGTCGTGTTTCACCAGTCACCGTATCGCGCAGGGTAGCACCGGACAGTTTTGTTTCGCCGTGCAATTCAATTACTTCACTATTCCAGGCAAAGTTAATTTTTGGATCTTTATGAGCGCGTTCAGCCATAATTTTTGAGGCGCGCAATTCGCCGCGACGATGGATTAAGGTAACTGATTTAGCAAAGCGGGTTAAAAACGTAGCTTCTTCAACTGCAGAGTCGCCACCACCGACTACGGCAATGTCTTGATCGCGAAAGAAAAAGCCATCGCATGTTGCACACCAAGAAACACCATGACCAGATAATTCTTTTTCGCGTGCAATACCAAGTTCGCGGTAGCCAGAACCCATCGCCAATATCACTGAGTGGGATCGATACTCTTTGCCCGATCCATCCCAAACAATTTTCACAGGACCGGTTAAATCAACTTTCGTTACATCGTCAGTAATAAGTTGGGCACCAAATTTTTTAGCTTGTTCTTTCATATTTTCCATGAGCATTGGGCCCATGATGCCCTCAGGAAAGCCAGGAAAATTTTCTACTTCTGTGGTGTTCATTAGTGCGCCGCCAGCAGTAACAGCACCTTCAAAAACAATTGGCTTAAGTTGAGCTCGAGCTGCATAAACAGCTGCCGTGTAGCCTGATGGGCCAGAACCAATAATGATTACATCAACAATTTCGGTAGACACAAAAATCCTTTAATACATAGCCAACGAGTTGTTAACTCGCGACCATCAGTTTATCTAGTGCAGTACTTATAACGTTCGCCGGACATTAGTTATTCCGTAATTACTGATCGGTTCTCTGGCCCTTATTTACTGCTTTATTATCGACCGGAAATTGCTGACTTCACGGATTTGCATTTGTTTTGCCACAAAGTAATAAGAGCCCAAAAATGTCAGCCCAAGAGTTACCAGTTGGATGAAAACACCAAAAGTGTTTTCCGGCGTGAAACCGGTAACAATTCGAGTGCTAGTCCAAGAAATTCCAACTGCCACAGCCACCGCAACGCTAACTCGAACCAGATGTTGTGTTTGTTTTGCAGCATTTAAATAAACTTCTCGTCGACTTACTAATCGCCAGGTAAACAGCCAAACTGCGAAGTAAGAAATGGAATATGCAAAAGCTAATGCGGCAACTTTGTTTTCAGTTGAAACGCGAAGGAAAAGTATCGTACCCAAAATTAAGTGAAGTAGATTGAAACCTACATTTATTAAGAACGGTGTCTTTGTATCTTCGCGAGCATAGTAACTGCGAAGTAGTACGTAAAACATCGAAAACGCTGGCAAGCCAATTGCAAACATCGAAGCAACTTTGCCTACGGCTTGCCCTTGTTGTGCAGTCGAGGCTCCGTAGCCATATAAAAATTGCCCTATTCGACTTCCGGCCAAATATAAAATTGCGGCCAGCGGAACAATAAATGCAACCACGGTTTTAAGTGCGTTAGCTAAGTCTGCACTGAAATTTTTATCGTCAAGATCGTGCGCATATTTACTTAATCTGGGTAGCAGGGCAGTCACAATAGAAACAGTGATGATTGAGTGCGGCAACATCATCATCAATTGAGCTTTTTGATATGAAGTGAATCCGTTAGCGACCAAGTTTTCATTACTTGCTAGCACGTTTGCGTAAGTTGTTAAATTCGACAAAATCAAAAACGAAACCTGATTAACAATCACAAAACCGATAGTCCAAATTGCTAAGTCTGCAATTTTTCCAAGGCCACTGCCACGGAAATTAAATGTTGGTTTAAAGCTGTAGCCCGCCTTAGTCAACGCTGGCAGCAAAATTAATGCTTGAACAATGACACCAAGTGTGGTTCCAGCACCCAATAAATAAATTTGTGTTGTGGTAACCGACTGAGTCGTTGGAACCTGATCAGATATGACTAGGAATGTCAGCGCAGTAATAATCACAATCACGTTGTTGATAATCGGAGCGAACATCGGCAAAACAAATACATTGCGCGCATTAAGTACCTGCGATGCGATCGTGTACACGCCATAAAAGAAAACTTGCGGAATAAACCAAATTGCAAAAAGTGTGGCAACTTTAAAGTCCTGTGCTGACCAAGAATCTGTTGCATAGAGACTTACTAACCCGCTGGCAAAAATCACACCAAACGTAACAATGATTAATAGGACTAACCCAATAAAAGTAAGTAATTGATCAGTGAAACGTTGGCCGCCGTCAGCGTCATCTTTCATGTGTCTAACTAGTGCAGGAATGAATACTGCATTTATGGCGCCACCGGCGATCAGAATATAAATAATGTTAGGCAGGCTATTTGCCACCGAATAAGTGTCAGCAAAAATTGCTGTACCTATGGCTGCAACTAAAGCAATATCGCGAAAAATTCCAGTAATTCGACTGGTTAACGTACCAAGTGCCATCCCAGAAGTTTGGCCAAAACTATTGATGATATTTCGCACTTATTACCTAAGTTAAATTTTTTCTCGTCGGCGTTTAACAATGTTGCTAACCGAAAGCAGGATCAACAAACCGAAAGCAACTATTACCAATGTACGGGCTAAGCCTTGATATTCAGCGGAAGAAATCTGAATCAATTTAGGTTTACTAAATTGTTGACCGTTAGGCGCATAAAGTGTTGCAGTTACGTTGAAAATGCCCTCGCTTACCAAAGAGATGTTCATTGGCACAGTTACCCGCTTACCTTGCGGAACAACCACCAACTCAGAAGGCGTGCTACTAAATAGCGAAGTTTGTGGACTGGTCAACGTTATCGACACTGTGATGTCGCGATCACTTTGGTTGACCACCGTTACCGGTATCTCGCTTGTGCCACTAGACACCGTAACGTTCTTTGAAGATTCAATCGAAACTAAATCTTGATAGCTACTTAACAAGAATTCATTTTCAACCAGAAATTCTGCTGCTTGTAAGCCACTTTCCCAAAGTGAACTAAAGCCACGCAATCGAGCCAGATTAAAAGCATCAGCATAATTTGGATCGGTAAATATCGAAGCCGTTCTTGCGGCATCTGCCAAAATCGCATCGCCAGACTCTAGAAGCTCTTGACTAAAAGGATCGACAGTGAATTCAACTGCAGGTTCGAAATTAGCAACTGGCTGTGAAGTTAGTAATTGGCTGGCCGGAGCTATAGAAAGCCAGGTTTTACCAATTAAATCGGTATACATACTGCGCAATTCATTTTCAGCCGGCGACCAGTCAAGTGGAGTCACCACCAAAAAGTTTTTAATTTGACCAATAGAAGCAAGAGTTAGAGAACTTATTAAGCAATTTCGATTTTGAAATTGACCAACCGTGTCACCACCATCCGTTAGACAGTTCAAAGTTGAGCTATCGCTTACCAACGAAGTGGTTTGACCCACAACAACATTTGCTTCAACGTTGCTATAAATATCGCCAGTTAAAAATTCATTCGAAACAATAGGCCGCACGCCAAGTTCACCCAACCGAGTTAAAGCTTTATTTGTTAACTGTCCGTTTGGTGGCGCGATAACTAAATTTTCTTTGCCAGTAAATTGTTGACTGCGAACAACAAGATTAATTAGATCTTCGTCTCGTGACGAATCTAGTAATCGAGAAACATCCGGTTGACTGTAAACACTTGAAAAAGTTCGACCAGATATTTCAGTTAACAGATTTGAAAGCACTAACGCCTCTTCTTGTAAATCTGTCGTAGCTAATTCGGCCAGCCACTGATATAAAACTGGATCAACTAACCAAGCAATCTCTAGATCTCGAGCATTTGTAATTAGCGAAGTTAGTCGATTTAACTCTTGGACATCAGATCGATACGAACCACCGTTAGCTAAATGGCGATTCAGCGTGGAAAGTTGAACGGCAAAGATGGTATTCATAACATTCAACGGCGGTGCAGTGAAGAGTGGAATTGAAACTACATCAGTACTAAAGCGTGCGTCAGTGTAAGCAGATACACCTAGTCCGTATAAACCATTTGAAAAAGTTAAAACTTCATCTGCAAAAAATGTGATGTTCCAGTTAGCAGAACTGTTGGCCGGCACCCGGCGAACTTTTGCTGAAATATCAGATTCAGTTAAGTTCGCATTATTCCGGCTTTCATAAAATTTTGCTAGTGCATATTTACTAACAATCTGATTTTCAGTTCCAACTCTAATTTCAACATTTCTAAGCTCAGCAGTTTCATTATTACGAAGTTCGCCATCTAGACGAATTACATATCTATTAGTAGTTGGATCAAGCGTCACCGCTATGTTTGAAATTCGGACACTGGCATTCTCGTCAGCGGCTAACGCCGGATTAATTGCAATCAATGAAGTTGTGACAAATACGCTGACAACAACCAAGCCAACTATTAACTGCTTAGCAAATTTAGCGAAAAGTGATATTGCCACAAAGTAAGAATACTTGGCTAAGTTAAACCCCATTTTAAATACAAAATACCTTTGCATTAGCGCAATAATTACTTAGCAATTACTAAACCAAATAGGCTATTACTCGAAATGAGTGAGCAGTTAGCGCCAGAAAACATCGCAGCACAATTAGTACGTGATGCGTTAGGCAGCATGCCGGATGTAATCGAACTAGGCAGACTATTTGAATCAGCAGGTTTTGATCTTGCATTAGTTGGTGGAAGTGTTCGGGATCTAATTCTGCAAAGAGATTTAGGCGATTTAGATTTCACTACCCAAGCAACTCCACAGGAAATCGTAAAAATTACTAAACCGTGGGCAGACTCCGTCTGGGATTTGGGAATGGAATTTGGCACCGTTGGTGTACGCAAAAAAGATCAAGTTTTTGAAATAACCACTTACCGCAGCGAAGTTTATGTATCGGATAGCCGCAAACCTTCGGTGAAATTTGGCACGGAAATAAAAGAGGATTTGATTCGCCGCGATTTCACCATCAATGCGATGGCAGTCAAACTCCCAAATTTTGAGTTTGTTGATTTATTTGGTGGAATAACCGATTTAGCAAAACGGGTCATTCGAACTCCGCGAGCGGCAGAGTTTTCATTTTCCGAAGACCCGTTAAGAATGATGCGGGCTGCGCGTTTTGCAAGTCAACTCGAATTCACTCCAGTAGCCGAAGTGATTATTGCGATTACCGATATGAAAGAGCGTATTCAGATTGTCTCTGCAGAACGTGTTCGTGACGAATTCACTAAATTAATCATGGGTAAAAACCCTATCCATGGATTAGAAATATTAATAGGTACGCAACTTGCTGATCTAATAATTCCTGAGTTGCCGGCACTGCAACTTGAAATTGATGAACATCACAAACACAAAGATGTTTATGAACATAGTTTGAAAGTTTTGAGTCAAGCAATTGATCTTGAGGCACTGCACGAACCAACAAGCGAACCAGATTTAATTCTTCGACTTGCCGCATTGCTGCATGACATCGGCAAACCAAAAACTCGCAGATTTGAAACAGGCGGCGGTGTCAGTTTTCATCACCACGAAGTTGTTGGTGCAAAAATCGCTCGTAAGCGTTTAGCTGCGTTGCGTTATCCAAATGACGTAATAGATAGTGTGACAAAACTTATTGAATTACATTTGCGTTTTCATGGTTATGGTGATGGCCAATGGACTGATTCAGCCGTTCGCAGATACGTTCGAGATGCTGGTGACGAACTAGTTCGATTACACAAATTAACTCGAGCTGATTGCACGACGCGAAATCAACGTAGAGCAATGATGTTGGCTGCTACCTATGATGATTTAGAAGAACGCATTGCCAAGCTGCAAGAACAGGAAGAACTTAATTCAATTCGCCCTGATTTAGATGGCGAGGAAATAATGGCTGCGCTTGGAATTAAACCTGGCCCAATTGTTGGTAAGGCTTATAACCACATGTTAAATATTCGACTTGATCAAGGGCCACTTACTAAGGAAGAAGCTTTAGCCGAATTACAGCGTTGGTGGAAAACTCAAAATCAATCTTGATTTTGATCTAACTTCAATAAATTGCGTGACCTGAAGTAGTGATAACCAGAAATCATTACGACCGCCAACAAAATACTTGATGCAATAGTTACCCGCAGCACTAATTCAGATCGAACGACGTCAAATAAAGTAAATACACAAATACCAACCACAATCGAAACATTTATCGTCATATCAAAGATTGAAAAGACTCGACCTCGATGTGCATCATCTATATCGCGCTGAATAGTTGTATCGGAATTAATCTTTAGAAATTGCCCAGCACAACCTAGAAAGAATGCGGCAAGCAAAATTCCAGAACGTGTTTGACTCAAAAAACCAGCTACCGTAACGACTAAAGCGATACCAGTAGTGAAAGTGGCGATCAAGATCAAAACGGATTGCCGCTCGTCCATCGACTTTGTAATCCGTTCAATACGACCATTCATAAGAGAAGCGGCAACTATGGCGGCAACAAATGAGCCAAAGCCGGCCGAAATAGCACCGTAACCAAAATCGGTTACCGCACCATCGGGATTGGATGAGCTATTCCAAACATTGCGGGCAAGTAATAGCGCGGTCACAGTTAAAGTGCCAAATACAGTTCGCTGCAATGCGACTGAACCAATACTTAACATTGCGTTTGGTGCGTTTATTAAACGTCGAAATCCAGCGCGTAATCCCGTCAATACATTTCTAAATTCGCGCTTAACTTCGATCGTTAGGCCGTGTGGACCAAGCACATTATTTGGCGTGAATTTTGTGGCGAAATATGCGGCGACTAGTGCAAACACTGCACCTAGCACAATTAGACCAGCGTTAACTTCATCGGTATTTCCAAAAATTCGTTGAGTGCCAATCCCAATTCCAACTGCAACAGTTGCGGCAACTGTTCCAAGAGTGGGAAATAGTGCATTAGCGCCAACTAAATTCGTTTCATCTACCACGTGCGGAATTGATGATGCAAGTGCTGCTTGAATAAATCGATTAATTCCTAAACTAACTAACACCAGTATTGCTAAAGCTTGATTAGCTTCATGTCCCATAACAACTAATGCAATTGCCAACATGGTTACCACGCGTAATAAATTGGCTCTAAATAAAATTGATCGACGTGACCAACTGTCAATAAATAATCCAACGAATGGTCCAATAACTGAATA
>JACCDX010664427.1_pt1 | contig 10185 bp, 9 predicted proteins | sample 7449681 | NCBI WGS metagenome assembly JACCDX01 (sample SAMN15323450, study PRJNA562643) | freshwater metagenome | isolation source: river surface water | place: USA:Blue River Watershed | collected 2017-08-18
CACGTCTTGCTGACACCCGATGTTTTTGGCTTTAATGATTCAGGAGAGAAGTTTCCTATCAAGCTAAAATTAAGCATGCGTGCTATGCTCTTCCTAAAAGATGATTATCCGGCAACGGTTGATTATTTGACGGACCAAAAAGATGGCTCCTGGCTCCTCGAAGTTGAGGTGAATAGTATGGAGCCGGTGGAGCGGATTTTGAGAGGAATGCCGGGGGAGGTGGAGGTAGTATGTTGAGAGTTTTGAGATGTTTATTCGTATGTTAGTGACTAAAACCAATTAGAGCCGACATTAAAAACATATCTTAACAGAATGAAAAAAGAACTCTAATATTAGATGGTATTAAAAGAATTGAAACCCAGAAAGGCCCTTAACAAAGCCTATTTAAAAGTAAAGCCTAACAGGACTGAAATTGAAGGTTTTAAGACGAACCTTATCACTTTACTTGATAGGACAAATGACACTGAAAGCGAGGAATTTCATAAAAACTTAGTTTCCGACTTTCTTAAAGACACCTATTATAAACAAAACCATTTTATAAATACCAAAGGTCGAAACGACCTCGTTATTCACAACGGACAAAATGCAAACTCTTCAGTTGGAGTAATTCTCGAAGCTAAAAAGCCGACGAATAAAGCAGAGATGATTTCTACCAAAAAACTGAATGTAAAAGCATTTCAGGAATTGGTTTTGTATTATCTAAGAGAGAGAATTACGCACAAGAACCTTGAAGTAAAACAATTGGTTGCAACCAATATTAATGAATGGTTCATTTTTGACGCTACACTTTTCGAAAGGCTTTTTGCTCAAAATAAAAACCTTGTAAAACAATTCAACGACTTTGAAGGCGGTCGTTTGGCAGATACCAAAACTGATTTTTTCTACAAACAAATCGCCGAGCCGTTTATTAACAGCATCACTGCTGAAATTGAGTTTACCTACTTCAACATTCAAGATTTTCAAAAACCCTTACGCAATTCCGACAAAGCAGACGATAATTCATTTATTGCTTTATTCAAATTACTTTCTCCTGAGCATCTTTTAAAACTTCCTTTTACCAACGATAGTAATAGCCTTGACAAACGTTTTTATGGCGAGTTATTGCATATTATCGGCTTGACAGAAACTAAAGAAGGGGGTAAAAAACTGATTGAACGAAACAAATCAGGAGAAAGAAACTCCGGATCAATCCTTGAAGATACAATTATTCAACTTGATAGCTTGGATAAACTTAGCCGATTGGAAATGCCAAACCAATTTGGCAGCACAACTCAAGAAAGACTTTTCAATGTTGCACTGGAGCTTTCTATTACTTGGATTAACCGCATTTTGTTTTTGAAACTTTTAGAAGGGCAGTTGATCAAATACCATAAAGGAGATATCAAATATGCCTTTCTTAATAGTGAGTTTTTATCAGAATTCGACGACTTAAATAGTCTATTTTTTCAAGTATTAGCTAAAAAGCATGAAGAACGAAATGAAGATGTTAAAAAGGTTTTTGAAAGAGTGCCATATCTCAATTCCTCCCTTTTTGAGCCAACGGAACTTGAACACAATTGTATTTTTATAAGCAATTTAAAAGACGATAAAACCATTCCGATTTATTCACAAACCGTTCTGAAAGATCAGCAAGGCAAAAAGCGGACAGGTAATATTTCCACACTTCACTACTTGTTTGGATTTTTAGAAGCCTATGACTTTGGAGCGGAAGGTGGAGAAGAAATTCAGGAGGACAACAAAACTCTAATCAACGCCTCGGTTCTAGGATTAATTTTCGAGAAAATAAACGGCTATAAAGATGGATCATTTTTTACACCGGGTTTCATCACTATGTATATGTGCCGTGAAACTATTCGCAAGGCTGTTGTGCAAAAATTCAATGAGACTAAAAATTGGAATTGTACTACTATCGAAGAACTCTACGATAAAATTGAAGATAGAAAAGAAGCAAACAACATTGTAAACAGCATTAAAATATGCGATCCTGCGGTGGGTTCAGGACACTTTTTAGTTTCTGCACTAAATGAAATAATTTCCGTTAAAAATGACTTGAGAATTTTGCAAGACCTTGACGGAAAACGTCTCAAAGAATATCAAATAGAAGTGGTCAATGATGAATTGATTATTACTGACGAAGAAGGAGAACTGTTCGATTACAATCCCACTAACAAAGAAAGTCAGCGAATTCAAGAAACGCTTTTCCACGAAAAGCATACGATTATAGAAAATTGCCTTTTCGGAGTAGATATCAATCCAAACTCAGTAAAAATTTGCCGTTTGCGGTTATGGATTGAGCTTTTGAAAAATGCTTATTATAAAAACACTACTGAACTTGAAACACTTCCCAATATTGATATCAATATAAAATGTGGGAATTCTTTAGTGAGTCGTTTTACTATAGATGCCGATTTGAGCCAAGCTCTTGAAAAGAGTAAGTGGACAATAGATAGTTACCGTATAGCTGTTGACACTTACCGAAATGCTGAAAGCAAGGAACAAAAGAGAGAAATGGAAAAACTGATTACGGCTATTAAATCGGATTTTAGAAGTGAAATCTCAATAAGCGATCCGAAAGTTAAAAAGCTCAACAAACTTAAAGGCGAATTATTTCTTTTAACCAATCAGCATCAACTTTTTGAAAAGAGCGAAAAGGAAAAAAATGATTGGGATAAAAACGTATTACAGCTAACCGAAGAAACTCGAAAGATAGAAATTGAAATAGAAGAAATAAAAGCCAACAAGATTTTTGAAAATGCATTTGAATGGCGTTTTGAGTTTCCCGAAGTTCTAAATGATGATGGTGATTTTGTTGGCTTCGATGTAATTATAGGTAATCCGCCATATGTTTCTTTATATGGCAACAAAGGAATTTCGGTTGACAATCCAACCCGGTTATATTATCAAACCAATTATACACACGTAAAAGGAATAAATGACAGAGTTAATTTAATGAACTTATTTATTGAATTAAGCAGTATGTTACTTAATAACTTAGGTAATGCTTCACTAATTGTTAATAAAACAATTGCAGTTCTTCCGTCATATATTAACCTACGTAATTTTATTTTATCTAATCTAACCATTAATTATTTAGCGATAAATTTTTCACCTTTTGAGGCTATTGTTGATTGTTTAATTTTAGATTACTCAAAAACAAAACCAAAGAAAACATATGAAATCCAATACTTGACTAACGACTTTAATAATGAAAGCAAAATTGAGATAAGTCAATTTCAGGACAATAGACTTAAAGAGTTTATTTATTCAACAAACAATTCAATTTTATCCAAGATTGATAAAGCTTCGAATAAACTTGGCGAATTAATTACAATAAATCGTGGTGTAAATATTGGAGGATGTTTTGACAGTTTCCTTTATCAAGAAAGAGTTTCAAAAGAATATTACAAGTATATTTCAGGAACAAAGAATGTTAAAAAGTATTTCTACGAATGGAATTTAAATGATGGCTACTGTAAACTTGATTTACAGCTTGAGTCTCAGCTGAGAAAAAAAGGTAAAACGTTAGTTTTAGGAGATATTACAAGATTTGATAAAGATAAAATTTTCATTCCAGAGTCAAGCAAAACAGTTACAGCAGTTTTTTCCGAGGAGGACGTTTGCAGTGCTTATGGAATAATGGTTGGAACATTAAATGGTATAGATATCTCTCTGCATTTTGTCACAGGTGTCTTAAATTCCAAAACAATAAATTTCTATTGCATTGAAAGAGAGATTTTGAGAAAAGGCAACAAAGCAACTCCGCATATTGGAGTTAAAGGATTGAATTCAATTCCAATAATGCGGAATCAAAATATCGAAACTGAAATTTCAAGAATTTCAAAAATGATTCACTCAAAAAAGAAGGATAATAAAGAAACTCTTAGCGAAGAAAATCAAATAGACCAATTAGTTTACCAACTTTACGAGTTGACAGAAGAAGAAATAAAAATTATAGAAGGAGAATAAAGTTGGTAATAGAGTATACAGTTGGATATATGCTAAAAGTGCTGAAATCAGGAATAAAGATTTCAGCATATAAAGCTGAATTTGATGCTATTAGACATGGAGATTATAAAACCTTTCTTTCATTAGTTGGAGGCAAAGTACCTTTTATGGTTATTTTTAATAATGGCAAAATTCATTCAGAAGAAAACAACCCAAATTATGAGTGTGATTTTGAAGGATTAATAAAATCTGAAGTCTCCTTAAAAATATTTTATGAAAATTGTTTTAGAGAGTACGGTACAATAACTGATCCTGATATACTAGATGAAATTTATGATAAAGTTTTTACTTTCGAGATAGCACTTCGCATGCATGCAAATAATGTCAATTTATTAAGCAAAGAGAGAAGATATAACTTGGAAGAGGTCATTAACAAATTATGTGCATATAAATCATTGTCACGAATAGAGATTGAAAATATTCAAAATGCAAGGCGATTTGTAAATATGATCAAACATTTTAACCATCAGTATCCTTCTTGGCCTGAAGGTATAAATCATTTTTTAGCTGGATTCGCTGTTTTAGAAAAGTATAAAATTCTAGTTATTTAAATCATATAGGCCCTGTAATTCTTTCCTTTTTATGCATAAATACCCTTAGACCTAAATAAAACTTGCGTCGATTAATTTCCTTAATCGACGCATTTTTGCGTAGAATAATCGATATATTTACCGCATTGAATTAATTAAACATGGCGAAATACATCTATCAATCACCCACTTGGCCTAATTTCACCTGGAAAGAAGTAGAACTAAATCTGCTTTTAGGAGATGTTCGCTTATTACAAGGTAAAATTTCTGGCCAAATGTCTGCGATCGGGTTTCTGCCCAGACAAGATGCCCAGCTGAACTCCTTGACTTTGGATGTGGTCAAATCCTCTGAAATGGAAGGGGAAAACCTAAACTATGATCAAGTTCGATCTTCGGTGGCCATACGATTAGGAATCGAAGCGGGTGGATTAGCCACTGACGACAGGAGAGTGGATGGAGTAGTCGATATGGTTTTAGATGCAACGGTAAATTTTCTAAGCCCTATCACGAAAGAACGTCTATGCGGTTGGCATGCCGCACTTTTTCCTACCGGTTATAGTGGTCCCTATAAAATAGAGGTGGGCCGCTACCGGACGGGAGAAATGCAAATCGTATCGGGTGCCATGGGTAAAGAGAAGGTGCATTATGTAGCGGTAGAAGCCGCCAGGGTCTTACAAGAAATGGACATTTTCATCGATTGGCTAAACAGCGATGTACCTATGGATCCCGTGCTAAAAGCGGCCGTCGCACACTTTTGGTTTATTATCATACACCCTTTTGACGATGGAAACGGACGTATCGCCCGAGCGATTAGTGACCTGTTTTTGGCGAGATCAGAAAAATCAGCTGAACGCTTTTACAGCATGTCCAGTCAAATGCTGATCCAGAAAAAAAACTATTATGCCACCTTGCAAAAAGTCCAACATAGCGACGGGGACATCACAGATTGGATGTATTGGTTTCTAGACTGTGTACACTTAGCGCTATTAGAAACAGATTCACAGCTCCGCACCTTGCTGGTGAAGACGGAATTTTGGCATAAAATGGACAAAACCCCTATTAATGAACGCCAAAGAATCCTTTTAAACAAATTGTTTGACCACTTCGATGGCAACCTAAGTACCTCTAAATGGGCTAAAATCGCCAAATGCTCCCATGACACCGCCTTACGCGATATCAAAGACCTAATCGAAAAAGGAATACTAAAGGAGGATCTAGCTGGCGGGCGAAGTACGAATTATGTGTTAGTGGCCCTATAGAAATCACTCGAAATATTTATCAATTTCTTGGCCTCCTTTAATTCGTTTACTCATCTACTTTTTTTTAAGTTTGTTCAGCCTGAAAAAGTGGTAGTTCGGAAATTCCGTATACCCACTTAAAATGGTGCTAGGGCTGGGAAAACCCAAGAAATTGAGATGAATTGATTTAATATTCTCTTTCATAAAACACCTTATTTCTAACCTTTGAATGTACTTTAATCCCAGTTTAAAAAATTTACATTTTTGTTAATAATTTACATTTTTGTTAATAATTTTAGTACATTTATATGATGGAGGTACTACTTCTTAAGACTGGTGAGCCTAAAAATATTGTCGTTGAGCAATTAGAAGATTCGGATTTTAAGAATATTACAAAATCTAGGTATCATTTTAACTGGGAAGAGCAAAAGGCAAATGATGTATTCAAGCTTAGGTTGATTGAAAGCGATGAAATCTTAGGACTTATGTCATTGAAAGTACATAGGGATGAAATGCGAATTGAAATTGTGTTATTAGCTTGTTCAATTGAAAATATGGGTAAAAACAAAATATATGATCGAATTGCAGGGAATTTAATAGCCTTTGCATGTCGTGAAGCAGTTAAATTGTTTGGTGCTGATGCTTGTGTTTCACTACTGCCCAAGACTGAACTGAAAAAATATTATATAAGTCAATATGGGATGTTAGACGCTGGTAGGCAAATTTATGTAGAATCAAATTCTCTATTTAATCTTATAAAGGAATACAAGGTATGAAAACGAATGAAAATAAATTTACCTTAGCCGAGTTAGCTGAATCTGTTGTATTTGAAAATCGTCTAACTCCAGAGGAAAGAAAATCAGCTGATATAGAACTGGCTGAAGCTCGAAGAAAAAATAGAGAAAGAATCACAGGCAATCAGCAATTATATGCCCAAGTATTGCAATTACGCTTTTTAATGGAAGATTACGCTAAATCAGAAATCTTTGATCAGGAGTTATCATTTGCATCTTTTCTGAGAAAATATATAAGGTTGAATTACAAGGTCAATAAAAAGTTCGCTAATGACATTGATTTAAAAGAGGCTGAACTTAGTCTGATATTGAATAGGCGCCGGTTACCTAATGAAAAAACCATAGTCCGGTTAGAACTTCATTCAAATGCTATGATTCCCGCCATCAGTTGGTATCGAGTTTTGGAGAAAGAAAAAGAACATGAACTTCTGTCAAATACCGCGTTTAGACAAAAACAAGATAAACATGTGAAAAATCGCCTAAATCTTGAATTACAAGAAGTTTGAGTTAATGGAAATTATGGAAAGGGGATAATTATATTACCAATCGCTATTACACTTTTCAGTGATATCTTCTTTCTTTCTGCTCGCCCTTTGGCGTTTACTCTCTTCTAATTTTGCTAATTGGAGCGGGCTTAACTGCAGTGGTTTTATCTCAAAATTTTGAAATATTTGAAGTTGTCCTAGTGCCCTTAAAATTTGAACTAGAGATAGAAGTGTGATGCTACTACCATTTTCTATTTGAACAACCGTAGAACGATTAACACCAGCCGCAGTTGCCACTTGTTGCTGCGTTTTATTCTGCTGCAATCGCGTTTCTCGAATAAACGTTCCCAGCATTTCTAATAGCGCTGGGTCGCTCATGGCGTGCCAATAGTTGATTCCTTTTTCCATTATCAGGTTCCAGATCTATGCCAAAATATCAATTTCAGCATTATTGTTGGTAAATTCCATCACAAATATACATTTTATTCATTAATGATGGAAAATAGCAACAAATATTTTGATGAAGTCTGCCTTGTATCAACAATCAGCACTAGCCATTTATCACTAATTTGTCATAGGTTGATACTCAAACTTCATCAGCTCCTCCAGTGAGATGTACTCCAAGGTCTTAACATGTGTCGCCTTTAATAGGATGGGAGGTGCCACGTTAGCTTGATAAGCCTCTATCCATCTCGATACACAAAGGCACCATTTATCTCCCTCCACTAGACCTTTAAAACCAGATGCGGGGTAATCCACGGTTAAGTCGTTACCTCTACTTTTGGAAAACTGTAAAAATTCATGGGTCACCACAGCGCAAACCGTATGTGTCCCTATATCGTTCACGCCCGTGTTACAGCAACCATCTCGATAGGCCCCCGTCATAGGACTCGTTCCACAAATCAGTAAGGGCTCGTTGAAAACATTGAGAGAATTATTCAGTAGGGTCATTGGGGGAGATTTTTTGTGCGTATAAAGCTATGTTTTTTTTAAACTAAAATAAGCTAAGGGCAGATCTAAATGTAGGGCAATAAAAAAAACCACCTCGTTTGAGGTGGTTTCTGTGGTCCCACTAGAAGTCAGGAAGCAGAAGAGGTCACGTGTTAAGATGAGAAATAACCATTTATCAGATTTGTTTACAAAAACCAAATAAATTAGTTTTACGGGGAGCAAACGGCTCAAACCTCAATGTATGCTTTGGCAACTAAAATGGCTACTATTTAAATTCAACCTATTTTTTAGATGCAAAAAAGCCCATACTGTTAAGTATAGGCTATTTTGACATTTTCAAATAAGGTCCCATTATGATGCCATTCAACAATGGTGCAGATAATTGACTATTTATTAAATTAACAATTGTGAGAAAGATAACTACTTTTCTTTTTTTGTCAATGTTCATTTCGAACAGTTACTGCCAAGATTTACATTTATATGGTGGAACAAGTCACGATGTATACCTTGGCTGTTTAAATTGTAATGCTTTCGACAATAATTCAATCTGGAATGCATATGGAACCTATGGTTCAAAATATAACACTACCTCGATATGGAATAAATATGGAACTTATGGCTCTGAATACAACACATTGAGTCCTTGGAATCGCTATTCATCAACTCCACCCGTTGTTGTAGATAAGACCGGTAAATTTTATGGATATTTTACTAGAAATTCAAATGCCCCCAATAGGGCAGAATTTGAACTAGCAATTACTGTTTACAAATATTATGACCTAATAATGGACGACGTTTCTAAATGGTATGAAAAGCTTTTTTAAAATATAAGGTAAACGATAATTGTAAAAATAAATCCCCATAACAGTTTCATTTGTTGTGGGGATTTATACTCAAATAATATATTGTTGTGACCTAATTGATATAGTAATGTAATCCAATACCCAAATTTATACCTGATACACTTAAGCCTTCAACGAAATTAAGTTTGCCAAATCCAGCATCACCAGATAATTCAAGATTTGTACCTAATCTACCCGAAATTCCTCCGCCGGCACTATAACCTAAGAAAGAGCCTGAGACATCGTTTAAAATACCTCCTGTCATACTTGATAAGGCATACTTGTAGGTTATTAATCCAGCTCCAGCAAAAAGATAGGGTGTAATTTTACTATTAGATTGCGGAAAGTTGTAGTAATATCTCGCACCGTAGAAATTCAAATTTGCCGCACTAAATGACACAGGGTTAACTGTTGCTTGGACTGTTGAATTTTCATCAACATTGTATTTGACACTTAGACCATATGTAAATGTTTGATATTGAATACCTACAGCAACTTTCTCATTCTGCCCATAAGATATTATGGTGAGTAATAGTAGAATCGATGCACAAATGATAGATTTTTTTGTCATAAGATTTAAATTTTAAAGTTGAGTAATAATATTGTTCAATATTAAAATTATCTCCTTAATCCACCTACATCTATTTATCTAATGGTTATTTTTTAAATAAATATTTTTTTACCTAGCGTCACTTTGACACTATCAACACTTGCACTACCCCTCTGGCGACTATCACCCCTCCAGCATACCTCATCCCTTTGCCTTCTGTAGCGTTAAGCTTCGCCAAGATTAAAGATGGTAACCAATCCTTCATCTGTTATGACAGTCCAACTATACGACTTTTAATTGCGTTTAATTATACTGTCACTGCGCATCTGCTCCAAGGGTTATGTATATAAACAGAACCCCTTGCCAGCAAAAGAGGAATCGGGAATATTCAACTGGGTGGGTAGTGATTAGGCGATTAGGTTTTGGGAATTAGGGAGCTTCGCAGAAGACCTGAAGGAGCTGAGGAACGAAGCTCCGAGGGGACAGATTACTCTTCATTAATTTGACTACTTAATCAAATGTTTTAGCTTTAAAACGAGTAAACGGCTCGCACCTCAAAGCATACTTTGGCTACTAAAATGGATACTATTATAGAATGACTTATTATTTAGGCACAAAAAAAGCCTATACAGTGAAGTATAGGCTATCTTGATAATTTTAATGGTGGTCCCACTAGGATTCGAACCTAGGACCCCCTGCTTGTAAGGCAGGTGCTCTGAACCAGCTGAGCTATAGGACCATTTCGTTGAATTGGTTTGCAAATATCTTATTTTATTTTAAAATATGCAAG
>JACCDX010825681.1_pt1 | contig 10183 bp, 9 predicted proteins | sample 7449681 | NCBI WGS metagenome assembly JACCDX01 (sample SAMN15323450, study PRJNA562643) | freshwater metagenome | isolation source: river surface water | place: USA:Blue River Watershed | collected 2017-08-18
AAAGCTTGGTGATCCCAACCGATTTAGCGGGAACCCGTGTCCTGACGGACTGGCACCAGCGCGGCGCGGTGGTGCGCATTCATATCGGGCTTGAAGACACGGAAGACCTGATCGCCGACTTAAAGCAAGCACTAGAAACCTTGTCATAAAAGCAGTTGCGCCAAAGTCGTTCAACAACATTTCAACCTACGGATATCCCATGAATCTACGACTCTCATCACGCGTCACGAGCCTGGCTGTGACGGCAACACTTCTTTCCAGCACGTTATTGGGTTCGGTACAGAGCTCTGCCCAGGCACTCCAACCTCTAGCGGATTTTCCTAAGCAGTCGATCACTATCGTGTCGCCATTTCCACCGGGCGGCGGAAATGACAAGATTTCTCGTCTACTGGCTGCTGAACTTGCAGGCATTGTTGGGCAGCCAGTCGTGGTCGAAAACCGTGGCGGCGCAGGCGGCAACTTGGGCACCACCTCGGTCGCGAAAGCAAAGCCTGATGGCTACACCATCTTAACTTCGCAAACCAGCATCATCGGCGTGAATCCTGCGCTCTATCCTAATGCGGGCTTCGTTCCCCAGAAGGACTTTGAACCCCTGTCACAATTGACGAGCGCCCCAGTGGTGTTCGTCGTGCGCGCGGAAAGCCCCTACAAGTCAATGAAGGACTACATCGCCGATGCGCGCGCGCGTCCCGATGTCGTGAACTTTGCCACACCCGGTAACGGTACCTTGTCGCACTTGACCACGGCACGGCTCGCGACACAAGAGAACATCAAGATCACCCATATCCCCTACAAAGGCGCGGGTCCCGCAACCACAGACCTTCTTGGTGGACAAATCGCGATGCTGGTCACCTCACCATCTTCGGTAGAAGGTTTGGTCTCATCAGGCAAACTGCGTGTTCTGGCGGCGACGAATGATAATCTGTTGGGAGTATTTAAAGGTACTCCAACGCTGGAGAGCCTCGGCATCAAAGATATGAACGTCTCTGACTGGTACGGCGTGTTTGTCCCCAAAGGCACACCAGCCGATCGCATTGCCTACCTCGAACAGGCTGTCCGCAAAGCCATGTCCACCGCGGACATGAAAACCAAGGTGAATCAAAGCGGCTCCGAAGTCGTCGGCAATGCACGTAGCGATTTCATCAAAACCGTCGACAAAGAAATCGCCGATTGGGGCGCTGTGGTGAAAGCCTCAGGCGTGAAGGTCGACTGAGCCCTGGCTCAGTCGTTATGCCCGCAGTGCAAGGTCCAGCGTCGGACATGCACGGCGGGCAGCTTGCGCGGTCTTGGTCAGCACTTCCTCGTACGATATGTCGCGCAACTCGGCAAGCGTATGCGCGATACGCCTAACCTCAGCCGGTTCATTTCGGCGTGTCTCGGTCAACCAGGCCGGCGCAATATCCGGCGCGTCCGTCTCCAGCACAATCGACTCTAAAGGTAAGGCACAAGCGAGTCTTCGAATCTGAAGCGCACGCGCGTAGGTCATCGCTCCACCAAAGCCAAGTGCAAATCCTGCATCGATAAACTGTTGCGCTTGTTGCACGCTGCCATTGAAGGCATGCGCAAGTCCGCCGCGCACTGGGTGACGCCGAAGATACTTCAGCAACACATCCTGCGAACGTCTGACATGCAGGATCACAGGCAAGTCAAATTCGATCGCAAGCTTAAGCTGTGCGACATAAAAACGTTCTTGTTTGGCGCGCTCTTCACCTTGCGAAATTTCAGCCACAAAAAAATCTAAACCGATCTCGCCGACCGCGACTAAGCGGGGATCATCACGTCTAGCCTCCAACGCATCACGCAGTTGCACTAAGGCCTGATCATCAACATGCTGAACGTACATCGGATGAATACCCAAGGCATACGCACCGCCAGGAATCGAGTGGGCAAGCGTACGAACAATCTCAAAATTAGAGGGATCTACAGCAGGGATAAGGATGCCTTGAACGCCTGCAGCGAGCGCGCGGGCGATGACTGCCTCGCGGTCTAGCGCAAACTCCGACGCATCGAGATGACAGTGGGTGTCAAGTAGCATCAACCAGTCGCCCAGCATCCATCAACAGACGCCTATCAGCGAGTGCCGCCAACTCTGGGTCATGCGTGACGATCAAAAATGCTGTCTTCGAGTCTGCATTGACTTGCTTGAGCAAATCAAACATCCGATGTGCAGTGTGTCGATCCAAGTTGCCGGTTGGTTCATCGGCCAAGACGCAGGCCGGACGATTTACCAACGCGCGGGCAAGCGCAACGCGTTGACGCTCTCCGCCGGAGAGTTGGCCGGGATAATGCAACACCCGCTCGCTCAGCCCCACCATCTCAAGAAAAATCTGTGCTTCGGCACGCGCAACATCTCGGTCTTGTCGGCCCACGATACGAGGCATCGCGACGTTATCTAGCGCAGTGAATTCTGCCAGCAAATGATGAAACTGATACACAAACCCTAAGCCACGGTTACGCAAACGACTGCGTTGCGTTTCAGACAAGCCATGGCTCGACTGACCGGCCACCTCAATGGTGCCAGAGCTCGGTGTGTCGAGTAGCCCCAGGATGTGTAGCAACGTGCTTTTTCCAGAACCGGAAGCACCCACCACCGCAACCATTTCCCCGGGTGCAATCGAAAGGTTGACGTGGTTCAAGACGTCTATCCGCGCACCGCCTTCGTCGTAGTGCTTGCAGACATTCTCAGCGCGTAAGGCGACATCAGTCATGGCGTAATACCTGTGCGGGTTGCAAACGCGAGGCACGCCAGCTGGGATACAGGGTCGCAACGAGCGACATCACCAAAGACGTTAGGCCAATCGTGACGACATCGTTCAATCGCACATCAGAGGGCAGCGCACTGATGAAATAAATTTCACGCGGTAAGAACTGAACCCCTAAAAGCCGTTCAATGCCTGGCACGAGCACATCCACGTTTAAGGCGATCAAGGTGCCGCCGACGACTCCGGTCAAGGTACCCAACACACCAATCATGGCGCCTTGCACCAGAAAAATACGCGCAATCTCTGATGGCGTAGCTCCAAAACTTCTAAGAATTGCAATGTCAGACTGTTTGTCTTTGACCGCCATGACCAAGGACGACAATAAATTGAACGCGGCCACCGCAACAATCAAAGCAAGAATCAAAAACATCATGCGCTTTTCGGTCTGCACCGCTGCAAACCACGTCCGGTTGTTGCGCGACCAGTCTGCCACCATCACCGAATTTGGTAATAGCGGCACCAGCGACTGAGCGATCTCAGGCGCACGGTGCATGTCGTCGACGCGTAAACGCACACCTGCCAAGGCGCCATCACGAAACACTTTTGCTGCATCGGTTGCATCAACGAACGCCAGCGACGAGTCGTATTCAAAGTGCCCAGAGCGGAAGGTACCCACGACCGTGAACTGACGCATACGCGGGGAGAACCCCGCCGGACTAACGTTTGCCGCAGGGGCAAGCATCATGACGGTTTGACCGACCCGGACTTGCAACATGTCGGCCAAGTCTTGTCCCAGCACGATTCCAAAGCCTCCAGGCTTGAGGTCAGTGAGGCGGCCATCGACCATTTGTCGGCCGGCATCCGACACATCTTTCTCAGCCACAGGATCAATGCCCCGGACTTGCACACCGCGTAAGCTTTGGCCACGCATCAGCATGCCCTGCGCGGCGACAAACGGCGCGCCAGCCAACACCGCAGGCGAGCGCTTGGCGCTCGCGACAAGCGTCTGCCAGCCTTCTAGCGCAGTTACGGGATCGGGGCCTGGTACGAAAATTTCAACGTGCGGCAGGACCGATAACATACGGTCTCTAACTTCTTTCTGAAACCCGTTCATGACCGACAGCACAACGATCAAGGCAGCGACGCCTAGACCAATTCCTGCCATCGAACTCGCCGCGACAAACGAGACAAAGCGATCGCGTCGACCCCCTCGGCCGCGCGAGCTGCTGAAGCCCGCATAACGGGCTCCAATCCAGAATTCGTAAGGTAGTTTCAGCACACCGGCATTATGGCATCAAACCCCCGCAAGGCTAGCCATCCCACTACAATCAAGCTATGGAAATCATCATCCCCGGCTGCCTTGTACCGACCTCCGTCGCGCCAGACCTAGCTTTAGAGCTGCAAAGACATTGTCCGCACTTAGTTGACGTGCTGGCTCGGCGTCCTGCCGACATTCTCCACTTGCCCCCTGAGCAGACTGGCTGCACCCCACAAGAAGCCCTGCAACTGCGCAGGCTTGGGTACGAGGCTGACGCGCTCAACCTAGGCGCTGGGCTTGCTCCACTCGCAGCCGGTATCCACACCGGTCGCGAGCCAGTTTGGGTCGCGCAGTTGTGTTCGGTCGTCGTGGGACGCGAGGGTGCGCGCATGCTCGCACCTCACTCGCTACACATCGCGCAGCACGAAGCGGACGCCCTTTTTGAATCCGCCAGTATTTTGTGGGCCGGTTCAGAGATTTCAGCCTTAGCGCTCGGGCCAACTCTTTGGCGGATTTGGCCAGGCGATGGCGCACACACACCCTCGATGAGCCCAGACGCCGTGTCCCAAATGTCGCTCGCCGACTGGTGGCCCCAAGAGGCAAGTTTTAAGGCCTGGCGCCGTCTGCTCAACGAAATCCAAATGCTCTGGCATACCCATCCCGTCAACGCGCAACGCGAGCAACGTGGCCTGCCACCAATTAACTCACTATGGTTGTATGGCGGCGCCTTTGGCTGGCGTCCCAAGGCCCCCTCAGAAACGGTCGCGACGATCGGGCTGCTGTCCGAGGCTTGCTTGGAGGGCGATTGGGCGCAGTGGATTGCACAGCTATCGGCCGTAGACGCCGAACTCGAGGTCGCCCTGAAGCGTGCAGAGGCAACCGCCGCACAACCAATGATTACCCTCACGGGCCAACGCACTGCTGTGCGTTTGGCCCACTTCACACCGCGTTGGTGGCAACACCTTGTACCTGGACGTAAACAAAACTGGACCGGCTGGTGGAATCTCCAAAACTAACGATTCGTCGCAGCAACGATGCTGCGGCACAAAGGCTGGCAGGCTCGGGCCTGCACCCATTGCTTGCGCGGCTATGGGCCGCGCGTGGCATTACCCAAGCAGATGATGTGCGTCTTGAATGGCCCGCCATGCTGCCGCCAAAGACGCTAACGCAAAACGAACTTGCTGCCGCGCTGCTCGCGGATGCGATTCAGGCCGGCAAACGCATGCTCATCATCGCCGATTACGATTGCGATGGAGCAACTGCATGTGCGGTAGGACTACGCGCGCTGCGCGCCATGGGTGCCATCGTTGACTTCTTGGTCCCGAACCGTTTTGAGACAGGCTACGGGCTCTCAGAAGCCGTCGTCGACTTAGCACTCGTACACAAAGCGGGTCGTCCAGACTTACTCATTACCGTGGATAACGGCATCGCCAGTGTGGAAGGCGTCGCCGCCGCAAATCGTCACGGCTTGGGCGTGATCGTCACCGATCACCATCTGCCCGGACAGACGCTGCCTGAAGCGCTTGCGATCGTCAACCCGAACCAACCTGGTTGCGACTTCCCTTCGAAACATCTTGCGGGTGTCGGCGTCATTTTTTATTTAATGATCGCCCTGCGCGCCGAGCTCCGGAACCGCGGCGTGTTTACCCAAGCCACTGCCCCAAAGCTTGAAGGGCTCGCAGATCTCGTCGCCCTCGGCACAGTCGCCGATGTCGTCAAACTCGACTCCAACAACCGCTTGCTGGTGACACGTGGTCTGGACCGCATGCGGCGCGGGCTAATGCAGCCCGGCATCCGTGCCCTGTTTGCCGTCAGCGCACGAGATCCTCAGGCTGCGAGTGGTTTTGATCTTGGCTTTGCACTCGGTCCGCGCATCAACGCGGCGGGACGCTTAGCAGATATGGGCTTGGGCATTCGCTGCCTCACCACGGATGACGACATGGAGGCGCTCGAACTCGCGCGCGAACTCGACACAATTAACCGTGAGCGCCGACAGATTGAAACTGTCATGAAAGAACAGGCCTTGAGTGCAACGGACACGTTTGAAGCGGGACATGTTGGCGCATCAGTCTGCGTGATGCACCCCGAGTGGCATCAAGGCGTCGTGGGGCTCGTGGCGTCAAGGCTGAAAGACCGGTTTTTTCGGCCGACGCTGGCCTTTGCGCCTGCGGGCGAGGATGAGCTGCGCGGTTCTGGCCGCTCGATCCCTGATGTGCATCTACGTGACGTCTTGGATCTGGTCTCTAAGCGCCATCCCGGGCTCATCCGCAAGTTTGGCGGCCATGCCATGGCAGCGGGCTTGACCTTGGGACGAGACGATTTTGATCGGTTCGCCCCAGCGTTTGAACAAGCGGTGATCGAAATGACCGGTCGCAACAGTTTTGAACCTGTGATTGAAACGGATGGTTCACTCGAAACCGGCTACGCCAACGCACAAGTCGCCGGTTTATTAGCGCAGGAGGTTTGGGGCGCTGGCTTTGCCGCCCCGTTGTTTTTGGATGAGTTCCGGATCCGCAACCAGAAACTGGTCGGTGAAAAACACCTCAAACTCGTGCTTGAGCGCGGTTCACAACGCTTTGATGCCATATGGTTTGGGCGCACAGGCAGCCTACCCGAGCGCATCCAGGCCGCCTATCGCCTTGAACAAAACGTCTGGAACGGCATGGTTTCCGTGCAACTCGTCCTGGAGCACGCCCAAGCCGCATAATCCCGGGCCGCGTCCGTTAAAATACCGTGTTCACTTAAACAAATTTAGTTAAATAGCTGGAAGCATACGCATGGAAGCCGAACGTCAGAACCAAATCTCCTCAAGACTCGTTGATTACAGCGCGCGCGAGTCTGCACTTCGGGGGTATCTTTGACTTCGATGTCAAAGCTGAACGTCTGCACGTTGTCAATGCCGAACTAGAAGATCCGACCGTCTGGAACGATCCAAAGCGCGCCCAGGACCTTGGCCGCGAAAAAAAGAGTATTGAAGATGTTGTGAACACGCTGACCGCGTTGGCACAATCTATAGCTGACTCGCGTGAACTCTTTGAGCTCGCCGCCTCTGACAATGACGATGCCACACTGGAAGCGATCGAGGCAGACGCCGATGGTTTTCAAAATACGCTCGAAGGCATGGAGTTCCGCCGGATGTTTTCAAACCCGGCTGATCCACTGAACTGCTTTTTAGACATCCAGGCCGGCGCCGGCGGCACCGAGGCACAAGACTGGGCCTCAATGTTGCTCAGACAATATCTGCGCTATGCCGAACGCAAGGGATTTAAAGCCGAACTACTCGAAGAATCTGAAGGCGAAGTGGCCGGTATTAAATCAGCCACAATCAAGATCGAGGGCGAGTACGCCTTCGGCTTTCTGCGCACGGAAAGTGGCGTGCACCGTTTAGTGCGCAAAAGCCCATTCGACTCCTCGGGTGGGCGTCATACCTCTTTTGCGAGCGTCTTTGTGTACCCTGAGGTCGACGATTCGATTGAGATCGATATCAATCCCGCAGACCTACGCATCGATACCTACCGAGCCAGTGGCGCGGGCGGACAGCACATCAACAAGACCGACTCGGCCGTTCGGATCACGCACCTTCCAACCAACATCGTGGTTCAGTGCCAAAACGATCGGTCGCAGCACCGCAACCGCGCTGAAGCCATGCAAATGCTGAAATCACGCCTCTACGAACTTGAGATGCGCAATCGCATGGCGGAGCAACAGAAAATGGAAGATGCCAAGACCGATGTGGGCTGGGGTCATCAAATCCGTTCCTACGTGTTGGATCAAAGCCGTATCAAAGATCTGCGCACCAACGTTGAAATCTCCAACACACAAAAAGTGCTGGATGGCGATCTCGATCCCTTCATTCAAGCCAGCCTAAAGCAAGGAGTCTGAGCACATGACGACGATTACGATTATCACCGGCACAACACGTGGCCTGGGCGCCTCCATGGCCGAGCAACTGGCCACAACAGGTCAGCACCTCGTGACACTGTCGCGTAAAGCCTCAGACGCCCTTGCGACGATCGCGGCCAAGCACGGCACCACTCTGACACAACTCAATGTCGATCTGGGTGATTCAAGCGCGCTCACTAAAGCCGCGCTGACCATCAATGCTTTAATTGCCGGACACGATCACGTACGCTTTATTCACAACGCGGGTATCGTCACCCCGATCGATCAAGCTGAGAACCTGAATGACTTGGCCGTCATCAACAACGCCTTTCAGGTCAACATCACCTCAGCGATCTACCTGACGGCTCAGGTGCTCGCAGCAAGCAAGACCGCGAAAGATCGACGCATTATGTTGATCTCATCGGGTGCGGGGCGTAATGCCAGTTCCGGCTGGGGTGTGTACTGCGCCACCAAAGCTGCGATGGATCGCTATGCGGAAGCTGTCAAGCTTGATCTGGGTGATCGCGCACGCATCACCTCCATGGCACCCGGCGTGATCGACACCGACATGCAAGTCACCATTCGCAGCACACCAAAAGAGGCATTGCCCTCACTCGATCGCTTCGTAGGCTTTCATCAAAACAAACAACTTGGCGCACCCGATGCGGTGGCAAGACGTATCCTGACTGCCCTCGAGAGCGAAGGCTACGGCTCGACAACCATCGACGATATTCGTCAATACCCTGCCTAATCATGACTGATAACCAAACCCCACAACAAGACGAAAACCATCTGATCGCCGAACGCAGAGGCAAACTTGCCGCCATCCGCGCGCGTGGTGTTGCGTTCCCGAATGACTTCGTGCCAGCGGATCGCGCCGAGCCACTACACCAACGGTATGGCGAGCAGGATCAGGCCACCCTTGCTGCCGCCGCACATCCCGCTAGCGTAGCTGGGCGGATGATGCTCAAACGCGTAATGGGCAAGGCGAGCTTTGCGACGCTACAAGACAGCACCGGACGCATTCAGATTTACCTCGACCGTAACTCTCTCGGTGAAGAGAACTACGACGACTTTAAGCAGTGGGATATTGGTGACATCATCGCCATCACGGGTAATGTCTTCAAGACAAATAAAGGTGAGCTATCCATTCACGCGGCGACTGCGCGCGTGCTCGCAAAGTCGCTGCGTCCCTTACCCGATAAGTTCCACGGCATTGCCGACCAGGAGTTACGTTACCGCCAGCGCTATGTTGACCTGATTATGACTGAGCAAACGCGCCACACCTTTGCGGCGCGTAGCAAAGCCATCAGTGCAATCCGCCAAACCATGGTGGATGCGGGCTTCCTGGAAGTTGAAACACCAATGTTGCACGGCATCCCCGGCGGCGCAGCCGCCAAGCCCTTTATTACGCACCACAACGCGCTCGACATGGAAATGTTTTTGCGCATTGCGCCAGAGCTTTACTTAAAACGCTTGGTGGTCGGTGGCTTTGAACGTGTCTTCGAAATCAATCGGAACTTTCGTAACGAAGGTGTGAGCCCGCGTCACAACCCCGAGTTCACGATGATGGAGTTCTACGCTGCCTACACCGACTACCAGTGGCTCATGGACTTCACAGAACAGATCATCCGCGCAGCTGCCGTGCACGCGTGCGGCACAGCCACCCTCACCTATCAGGGTCGCGAGCTTGATCTTTCCAAGCCTTTCCATCGCCGTACTATCGTTCAGTCGATTCTTGAGCACGCACCACAATTTACGGAAACACAACTTGGCGATGCCGACTTTGTGCGCACTGAACTCAAAAAGCGTGGTGTTGATATCAACGCACCAAACCTAGCGCGTGCGGGTCTCGGCGCGTTGCAACTCGCTCTGTTTGAAGAAACGGCCGAGTCGCAGCTCTGGGAACCTACCTACATCATTGACTACCCGATTGAGGTCTCACCCCTCGCACGCGAATCCGACACACGGCCCGGAATTACCGAACGTTACGAGCTGTTCATCACAGGGCGTGAGATCGCCAACGGCTTCTCTGAGCTTAACGACCCAGAAGATCAAGCCGCACGTTTCCATGCACAAGTACAAGCGAAAGATGCAGGCGACGAAGAAGCGATGTATTACGACGCAGACTATATTCGTGCACTCGAATACGGCCTACCGCCTACAGGTGGATGCGGCATTGGCATTGATCGTTTAGTGATGTTGCTGACGGATAGCCCAAGCATTCGCGATGTGATTTTGTTCCCACATCTGCGCAAAGAAGACTAAACGCGGAGAGCGAACGCGCGGGCTAACAGGGCCGCGCGTCGCGGTTTATCAGGACTGATAGGGCTTGAGCCAC
>JACCDX010038455.1_pt1 | contig 10180 bp, 1 predicted proteins | sample 7449681 | NCBI WGS metagenome assembly JACCDX01 (sample SAMN15323450, study PRJNA562643) | freshwater metagenome | isolation source: river surface water | place: USA:Blue River Watershed | collected 2017-08-18
ATCAAGAGGTGTATGGGGTGGGGTTTCTACGAAGTGGGGGCGGCGGTGGTTATATAAGTCATGTTCCTCGGGATGTTGGGGAGTATTTAACTTGTGTGATAGAGGATAGTGAGCATAAGTTGGTATCGGTTGATGTGAGGGTGGAGGTATATAAGACAGATATTGAGTTGGAAGCTGGTGTTGTTGCTGTTGGGCAAGTGGGGGTGTCGATGGAGAGTGGTTTATTAAAAGCGGAATTAGAAGAAGGGCATGTAGTGGGGTTTAGGAATGGGGGTTGGAAGGCATACGGGGTTTCTAATTGGGAGAGTGATTGGGTGGATTACAAGGAGTATGGTAGTGATAGGGAGAGGTGGTTTATGGAAAAGGAGATAAGAAGGAGGGGTCATGCGATAGATTATAGGAGAAAGAGTAATGGTGAGGGTTATGGGTGGAATACGAGTAGGAAGAAGAATTGGGATGCGTTTTTATATAGGGAGATGCCCTTAACGGTAGATTTTGCCTTTATGGGTGGATTGGATATCTTGAGGAGTGAGAGTTTAACGAGTTTTGTAGGGTTAGGCATCAGGGGACGAGAGCCATCACAGGGGGAGAAGGATTTATATGGAATGGAGTTGAGCATGGATGGTTTGAGATGGGAAGCGAGTCTATTAGGTAATTTGGGTGGGGTAGTATATAACGGGTTGGTATTTAGTTATGGATTAGACAGTATGAGAGGGGGAGTGAATGCAGTGGGGAGGAAGAAGATGTTGAGGGGCGGGGTTAGTGCGGTGGAGCAATTAAGTGAGTTGAGTGCGGGTAATGTGGACAGTTACAATAGTGAGGTAACGGGTTTTAGTGCTGGGAATCCGTATGTATTTAATGTGGAGAAAGATAAGTTAGAGAATGGTGTATTGGGTGGGGATTATTATAATGGGTCAAAGAAGTTGAGTTACGGGGTGGGGATGGATTACATCATAGAGGAGGGTGTGGATGTATTTGGGGGAGTAGATGCGAAGCAAAAAAGCCAGATGAAGGAGTCAGATAGGAATACGAATCGATTAGTGTTATTAAATAGACCCAGAGGGTTTACGGGGGATGTGAGGAATTTTGGTGGAGTTAGCAGCATCTTAATAGGGGATGGTTTAAGTAATGTTCGAGGAGTGGGAGGGTTTAAGGTAGATGGTGTTGAATTAGTAGCGGGGGTGGATTATGAGTTAGTGGGGGAGGGAGTAGTGAAGAACAAGATACAGTTAAAGGAAGAGAGGGGGATGAGAGAGTTGGAGGCATTAAGGAGAAGCAATGGTGATGAAGATTTGGGATATGGGGATGGAGCATGGTTATTGAGTAAGGAGAATGGGGCTGGGTGGGTGAGTTTGAGTGGGGATGCTTCGCAAGTGAGTGTGGGTGGTGGGTTTAGTTATGAGAAGAAGGTTTTGAGTGGTGGTTTGGGGGATAGGAGTGTAAAGAACATAGTAGTGGGGGAGGTGATGAGAGATTTGATGGGAGCAGTAAGGGATGAGGTGTTGGAATGTAGAGTGTTTAAGGAAGTAGATTTAGTGGATGCTGAGTCTATTGTGGGGATTAAGTTATCTGGTGGTTTTTGGTTGGGGGAGGGGGATGAGTGGTTTCCAATAGATGTGATAGAAGAGGTGGATTTTTATGGTATTGGTGAAATCCAAACCTCTAAGCAGGGTGGGTGGGTTTTGCCCACAGCGGGGGATTATAAGTGGAGGGTGGATATAGATGGGGATTGGATAGAGTGGGATGAGGAATTGTTGTTAAGTGAGAATTTAACGAAAGTAGTATATAGGAGTAAGAAAGCTCTAGCGGGGGAATACAACTTAGTAACAGATGAGTTGAACTTGGGTTTGCCATGGGGTGTTTTAAGTTTAAGCAGTATATATGGTTTGGGGTGGAAGATGAGAAAAGAGAAGGTGATTGTATCTTATGAGGGGAGCAATGAATTTGGGGGAGCGATAGCCTTATCAACAGATGATAGTGCTGGGGGTGGTGTTAGTAAAGGGGATAAGTTGTATGTGTTATATAACCTGTTGGAGATTGTGACCAATCCTACAACGGGGTTAAATGAGGAGACCGTAACAGAGGGTGTAGAAGAGGTGGTGAGTTTTGTAAACACAGAGGATGTGGAATGTATAACAGAGGGGACGATAGAAGTAACGAATGCTCTGGCGAGCAGTGTTGTGTCTATTGTCGATTTAGGGAATGGGGAGACCTATACGGGTGTTGGGTTAGTGGGAGGGATGAGTGTTGGTTTTGTTGGGGCGTTAGTGGGGAGGACATATAGGGCAACTTATGTAATGGATAATAGTCCTAAGGGAGGGGAGCAGGTGTTAAGAGTAGTGGGAAAGATTAACGAGGTGTATTTAGAGGTAGTGGAGGGGGATAATAAGCTATCAGTGGGGGGACGGGGAGGGGATGTGGTATTTAGCAGTAGGATTTATTCAGCATTAATGGGGGCTGGGGTTATCGTTGGGAGCATTTTGGAGATAGGGACACATTTATTCTCAGTAGCGAGTATCAGTTCTGAGGGGGTTGTGTTTGAGCAAGAGGCTAGATATGATGTGAGGGTGTATGTATCTGGGTTAAGTAAGGGGAGCAGTCCTAATGTATTTAGCATTCTTGATAGTGCGAGTGGGATAGAGAGTGTTGGGTTTCAGTTATCGGGGTGGGAGGTGTTGGGATATAATAAAGAGGGGACTGAGTTGGAGATTAGCAAGGGTTTGGGTCTAATAGAGGATGGGCATATTATTCGTTTGGGAGTTGGGGGAGAGTTTTATCGGGTTTCGGGGACACCGAGAGAGGGGAGAACAAGTTATATAGTGAAGGTAGCGGGGAAGTTGAGTAAAGATGTAACGGGGAAAGTAGGGTTAGAGGTTGCATGCAGTGTGAGAAGAGGGGATGTTAGAGAAGGGGCGACGAGTTTTGTGGGGAAGCCCGTGTATGTAAATGATGGTTTTGAGTTATTGGTGAGGGCTGCTAGTGATAGATATGATGTATTGAAGAATGGGGAGGATTACTTATTGGATAGTGCGAGTGGGTTGGTGAATTTATTGAAGGGTCGTACGATTAAGGCTGGGGATATATACATGTTGATGTATTCTATCCCTGTGGGGTTAAAGGCAGTAGTGAAAGAGGATGGTAGTGTGCATTATCCCAAGTATGAGATAGTGGATGCTGTATTGGAAAAGAAGCCCACCCAGAAAGAGGTGGATAGGGGCTTATTTTACCGTGGTAAGACTTCTGGGTCGAACCAGTCGTTTTACATTACAAGTTTAACCGAGGAAGAAATCGAGACCAAGATAGTAGCGGGAAAGAGCATCGATTTGTATCCCACTACGGGCAATTGGGTTAGAGCGGGAGAGGGAGTCCAAGACCTCTTGGTCAAGGATGCGGTAGCTAGGAATAGTCTATTCAAGTATCATGAGTTGTTATTGAACCTTGAGTCTCAGATAGGGTCATTCAAGGGGGATGGTGGCATCATAGAGGAGATGAGTTATTGGATTGAGAACGGGGCATATTGGGGTGGTTGGGATAGTGTGACTGGTAGTTATGGGGAGGAGTATTTTTACAATGGGAGACAAGCGGGGTTATCCACTAATGAGCTAGAGGATAATATCCGAGAGGGTTACAAATGGAGACCTTATTATGCTTCCAATGTGAGTCGTTTTTACCCAAGGAGTTTGGAGTATGTAGTGAAGTTGGAGACCGAGGTGGAATTTAAAGGCAAGAAGGCGATCACCCGTAAGAATAATGGTGTGATTGAGAGTTTGGGGTATGGGGAAATAGACTTAGTGACAGATATTGAGTTGAGAGACCGTAAGGGTAGGTTTAAGATAGCGGGGATAGTGCCTAACCTTGGGTATGTGTATTTATCCGCAGTAAGCTTAGATTTATTCCCTGATGTGGAAGCCTTTGGGTTTTTGCCTAATGAGAAGTTTGTATCCCAAGCAATAGACCCTGAGGAGTTGGAGTTATATACCACTACGGGTGAGATGAAAGTAGAGGGTAGATTACCCGATGTAGTGAGTGGTCGTTATGACTATTTTTACAAGGGGTTAAAAGTAGGAGTAGAAGTCACCCTTGCTACAAGAGCAGGGGTGTTTTTGGTGTATGACTATTCTAGTCCTATTGTTGTCGGCCCATCTTACGATTATGTTTCGGGGGATACTAATAAGACAACCTTAGGGTATGCCCGAAGTGTAGTTGAAAGCATCGAGGATGGATACAAGGTAAAACTAAGCGGGATACCTGTTGTGATAATTGACGGGCAACCTCAATCTTTATGGGCTGTTGCTTCTATTGGGGATACCATCATAGATGTTGGTGGAGGGGGCTCATCGGGTTTAACGGGTAAATGGGAAGACCAAGACTTGAATGCTTTATCGTTTTATGGGGATACCTATGATATTGGTAAGGACATTAAGTTCAATAGGAAGACAGGGGAGTTTAGTGAGAAGAAGCTATCAAGTTTCTTTGACCCCGGATTTCCATGGTTGGAGATTTTAGGACAACATAAGCCCAAAGATGGTGAGTTTTATGGTGGTGAGGTGGAATTTAACAACAAGGATACCGAGCCTTATATATTTCCGGGATTAGATGGGGAGTTCCAAAGGAGTTACACAGGGGACGAGGGCATACCATTGCTTTATCGCAATGGTGAAGCCATTAGTTTGAGAGAGGCGGCGGGGAGGATTAGAGCCATCATAGAGACAGAGGTGTTGGGGCAGAGAGTGTATCCTGATGAGTTAAGGGCAGAAGAGGGGCATAATGGTGATGAGGTGACAAAGCCATTTGAGTTGTTATATACGACTAGCAGTAATGTGCCTTACTACTTGGGGTATGTAGATGCACTTAATGCGGGATATTACACAGTGTTTGAGTGTGCATCAACGCAAGTAGTGTATCGCATACAAGATTTGCAGTATATCACCCCCTTGAACATGGCTGTTAGCAAGGTAGATGACCCTGTTTATCCGAACTACATTTACAGTTTTGTAAGTTTAACGGGATTTACGGGGTTGGATGCCAATTTCTTAACCAAAGAGGGTTTGAAGTTGGTCTTTAGGAAAGAAAACGACCGTAGGATGGTCTTGCACTGTGGTGCGACACCAAAGGTGGATAATGGTGGTGGGTTGATAGATGTCTTGAATATTGAGTATGTGGCTGCAGCAGGTCGCTTAACCCTAGAGACCGCAAAGGTTGATGGGGATTGGTTTGACTATACGGGTTTTGCAGTAGTTGTAGTGGGGAATGTAACCACGGGGGTTAATGTTGCCTTTGATTGTGCTTTTGACTTTGAGTCATATCAGGGTCAGATAGCATCAAATCTCAAGGTGTTTAGTGATGCTACTTTGAGCAATACTGTGACCACTCTTTACTCAGAGGCAAAGTTGCATATAGGTGGGGATGTAGTAGTAGAGGGTTTACAAGGGGTTATGGTGGAGATTACAGATGGTAACTTCTTATTAACAAGTTTCTGTGGGGGAGATTACCCTATCACAAGCATTACCAATGCGGGTGTAGTGGTGTTGGATGTAGTAACACCTGCTAGTGGGGATATTCCACAATGGTCTATTTTAGTGGGGTCACAAGTAGATAGTTCTGGGTTAATCTTTACACCCGATGATGTTGGTAGTGGTGGGTGTGTATATATCAGGAGATATGGTCTAATAACAGACGCAGTGGGGAAGAACAATGATTACAGTAGGGTTCGGGCTGGGGATTTGGTGATAATGCCTACGGGTTATGAAGTCGGGGCTCATAGAGTGCTTGCTGTTAATACCGAGGAGTTCACGGGGAGAAAACCCTTAAGAGTGGCTTATCCTCAAGTGATAGATATAGTAGCAGGGTCATTAACGATTGCGACCAATGCTTTGGAAATGTATCCTACAGCTCCGGGGGTGTTATACATCAATGTGAATGCGAGTACGCAGTACAAAGCAACATGGACAGCCTTTGATGGGACAACCTTTACGATTGGGGCAGTACAAACCTTAGCGGGAGCACCAATAGATGTGGAGTTGAGTACATTAGTGGGGTCATTCCTAAGTGGAATGACAGTACTGCCTGTATTAGAGCCGTTATTGAGTTCAAGACATAAAGACCTTGATGGTAAGTTGTATCAAGACGGGAATGAGTATGTAGTGACATTCGCAGATGATGGGACATACTATGAGAGTGCAGTAGCATTACAGATTAGTCCATTTAGTGGGAGTGTTGAAGCAAATGTTACGATATTCAAGGGGATTTTGATAGATGAGACCTTTGAGGTACAGAATAAGTACACAGGGGATATCAAGACTAGCATTAAGTCAAGTTTCACTTCATATCTTGGTGGGTTGTATGATGATACTTTAAGTTTAACCATCAGTGGGGTTGAGGTTCGTCGTCCCCGTAGGTTTAGTGACTTTTATACCAAGTTGACCTCAAACTTCAAAGACTTGTATACCTACTATGCGAAGCATATCGGTATGACAGCTGGTGGGGTTGGGTTTATCGCAAACTACTATATGTTGTTGAGCCAAGTAACGCTAAGTGATGAAGAGGCAGAATATTTGGGATACATGACCGAAAAGTCCCCGAATTTATTCTCTGTCACCTTAGATGTCAATAGACCCAAGGTATCTGTTGGGGATGAATTAAGACTAGCGGGTGGGATTAGAACCAAGGTAGTAAAAGTCGTAACCCCAAAGACCGTGTGGTTTATCATCAAGGATAAGATTGGTATGCCTGAGTTTACTAAGTACTTGCCTGTGACCAAGATTACCAATGGGGAGAGGGGTGACTATTTGCCTGTACCTGCAGTACCTGCACCTTATGATGCTGCGATGGCGTATGAGCTACAATATAGGAATATCATTGGGGAGTATCCTTTGGAGCAAACCTTTGAGAGTTTAGTTGGAAATGCCTTTACTACAGTCTATTCGGTTGAGGATGGTGGTGCTGGGGTTGATGTTGGGGGAGAGATTATGCAGTCTGGATTTACTGTGGATGATTTACTACTGAGTGAAGTGTTGCAGTATGATGGGAGACCAGCATATACGGAAGCAGAGGCGGTAGCAGATTTGGTGGAGAATTGTTACTTAGTGATAGATGGCAAGGGGTTTATAGTAGCTACGGGAGAGACCTCATTACCCCCTGAGGGAGACTTTTGGAATGGTGTTGCTGTGATACAGCAAGAACCGAGTGGTTTGGATGACAATCGGGGTGTATATAAGATAGATGAGGTGATAGAAGGGCAGTATTTCAAGGTAACGCCTGTTATTGCGATAGATGGGTTTTTGCCTACAGTGAATGGAGTCGAGGGCGTGGATGCTAACAAGTTGTTATTATCCTTGCCCCCTGACGAGATTACCAATTTGTATGGGGATAATCCTAGGGGGAGTAGCATAGACAATTATGGGTTTAAGGTTTTGAGGAAGAAGGGGCATGTTAGCTTTGAGATGGGGGAGATGATTTTGTTTATGAGAGAGAGGACATTCTCATGGATGGAGAAGTTGGAGGATTTTGCTGATTTGATGTCCTTTGAGGGGTCAAGTTGGGATTATTTTGAGGCAAGTGGTTATCTAAACATTGGCTCAAGCGACCCAGCGAGTTTATCCGATGTAAGGTTATTGGGTTATGAGGGGAATGTTGATGAGTTGAGCTATCAACCTACGATAGATAGGTTGAGTCTATTCGAGAGAAGGATGTGGATTGAGGATGGTGGGTTATCGGATGAGGGGTATAATGGGTATCCTAATCCGGGGGCATTAACAACCATTGAGGAGCAGATTAAGGCGGATGATGTGAGAGGGGTGAGGAATGATTGGATAGAGAAGAGGATTAGTTTGACGGATGGGACACTGACACGGTTCTTAAGGTATAATTGGTAGGTTGTCTATGTCTTGTGGTATCGTATAAGCAATACTAATAACCACAAGGGGATAGAAAAGATGAAGTGGAAACAACCGAGTCAAGATAAAGTTAATTTTGAAGGAACACAGCTTGGGGAATTGCTAAAGGGGTTGGAAGCGGTCAAAGGGATGCTGGAGACGCAATTAAAGGGTTATGAGGCTGAGATGAATAAGGCTCAGGTAGAGTTAGCGAAGTACGAAGTACAGGCTAAGTCTAGGAAGTCGGGAGGGATGAAAAATGGCAAATAAGTGGATAGGGGTATCAGCAAATCTTAACCCCGCATTTTTACAAGACATAAAAGCCTTAATAGACCCTGTATTTGCGTTTGTGCAAACTACCTTGGATTTGGTGAATGCAGTATTGCAGTTTGTTCAAGCGTTTTTGACAGCGATAGGCAATCCGATTAAGGCTATTTTACAGCAGTTAATAAATTTGTTGAAGGGGTTTTTGAGGGATTTGAGGAATACGGGTATCTATGTGACTTATGATACCTTTGCACAGGGTGTGCCTGTTATATCGGAGGATAATTTAAAGAAGTTGGCTGGGGGTTATCCTACTTTTGAGCAGAGGACGATAACGAAGTTTACGAATGCAACAGACCCAACTCGTCCGAATTTTAGTAAGGCATCAAGTCTATTGTGCATCCATGCCTTTGGCGGCGGGGATTTAACATCGTTTTTCCGTATATACAATGCCATTGAGGCGTTAAAGAAGTTGTTTAGCAATGAGGCAGTCAAGGCTAGTTTGCCTGTAGCGACAAATTTATCCTTTGAGTATCGGGGGAGTCTATTGGGGGTCTCGAATGCGGCACCCTTAAAGAAGAAGGACATATCGGAGAACAACCTACCAACACATCTTCGTGTGAAGTGGAGTTTAGTGCCTCCGTCAACGAATAATGGGGTGTTTAGTTCGTATGTGAGTCCACCACCATCGTTTTTGATACATATAAGCAGTTTGCCACAGGGGTTGATATTGGGTTATGACAAGATAATAACGGGGAATGTGGTGAAGGAGGGGTTATTAGCAGACCCGAACAATCCTAATTTGGGATTTAGGTGGTATGGGTTACCTGATTTTATAGCGGGGTGGGATAATAAGGATAGTAGTAAGGAGGCATTTTACTATAAGTTATTGCCTCAAGACCCGAAAGAGCAGAGGATATTGGATTATGATGTGGCTAGGGAGTTGCAACAGACGTATTACAAGGAGACGAATGCGTTTTTGAGTGGGATAGGGGGGAATGATTACTATATAGATATTCCAATAGACAAACTGCCCTTTGACCCGAGTGTAAGTTCAACGGAGGTGACTACAACGAAAAAGGTGACAGAGAATTGTGTATATGTGACGGTACAGAGTACGAATTTAGTGTTGGATGTGGCATCAGAGACATTGCTTACAAAGGATAATGTGACAAAGGCGATATATGTAACGGACATTTTTAATATGGATGTGGCATATAGTCCTTTGAGGGCGTTGAGTTTTGTGGATGGGGTGCAAGCGAGTGATTTTGCTCAACCGATACCTGTGGATGTTAATTTTAAGCCCAAGGCAAAGTATTTACAGGCATTAAGAGAGGCGTTGAGTTGGTTCTTATTAGCAAGGTTGGATAAGATAGCAAATATTCCCGTTCAAGATGATGATGGGGTGATGATACCTTTTGAGTCCCTTGAGAATGTGTTAGTGGATGGTGAGGAGGTTATTTTAAGACCTACGATGAATAGTGATTTTCCGGGGTGTGTTGCCTTGGGAGTGGAGCTTACAGATAGTGAGTATAAGAAGGCGTTAAATATCCTTGATATCCCAACGGATGCTGTAGGCAAGAAGGCATTAGATAGTTACTTCAAGAAGGACAAGTGGGCATTTGCTTCATTTATCAAAGACAGGGTGGATAGAGCAGTAGAGAAGACCACGGATTTTGGTTTCCCTCCTTATGAGTTGCTCTTTGCCAATGAGGAACTCTTTGATAATTTATATACTGCCTCTAAAGAATACTTTGGAGATGAAGGTATCAGTTTATATGAGGCGTTATCGGATAATAACTTCTTTACAGAGAATTATGAGCTTTATGGGGGAGAGGATAGCTACACCCAAGGGGAGATTAATGCCAATTTAAGACAAGCTCTCACGGGTGGTGTGGGTTTTTATTTTGGGACACTAAGTCAAGTAAGACTAGGTATGTTGACGGAGATTATCACAGAAAACACCTTTTTGGTAAATGACTACCCTTTTGTTGTTAAATCCGATGGAAATTTAACCGACTACCCCCCATGGTGTTGGATTG
>JACCDX010951792.1_pt1 | contig 10180 bp, 3 predicted proteins | sample 7449681 | NCBI WGS metagenome assembly JACCDX01 (sample SAMN15323450, study PRJNA562643) | freshwater metagenome | isolation source: river surface water | place: USA:Blue River Watershed | collected 2017-08-18
AAACTGTAAATATCTAATAATCTATCCACTAAATTATTAGTATTTTTCTAGTTTCTTTTTCAATTTCTTTTATAATATATTGTTTGTTGACAGTTAAAAAATCAATTTTTTTAATTTTTATTAGTAAAATGATAATAAAAATTATATTTTTTGTTTTTTTTTCATAAAATTCCATTTTTGGAATTTTTTAGATTGTCATCTTGTAGAATTTGTCAACTTGTAGAAATTATTGTGCCTAAAATGGATTTAAAAACAATAAAAATAAAAGTTTAAAATTTATATTTTTTTTATAGCGATTTTTATAATAAAATGATTTTTATAATTTTATGTGGTGGAAGTGGAACCCGTTTATTTCCTATTAGTCACAAAAAAAATCCTAAACAATTACATAGTTTAGTATCTAATTATACGTTATTACAAGATACTATTTTACGTACTTTTAAATTTAAAAAAGATAATAAAGATGATATATTTTATTATTTTGTCACTAACAAAAATATATATCAAAAAGTAAAAGAAAATATTGAACAACTTGAAATTAATAGTAATAATTATAAAATAATAATAGAACCATTTGGACGCAATTCTTCACCTGCTATTTTAATATCAACTTTAATAAGTATTGAATTAAAAAGAACAAATGATTTTATTTATGTATTATCAAGTGACCATTTATGGGATGATGATGCTTTTTATGAATTGGTTAAAAAAGAAAATATCATAAAATATGAAGATAGAATAATAACAATTGGAATTAAACCAACATTTCCTCATACAGGATATGGTTATATAAAACAAGATAGAAATGATAAAAATTTACAAATTTTAGAATTTAAAGAAAAACCAAATTATGAGCTTGCTAAAAGATATATAGAAAACGGTGATTATGTTTGGAATAGTGGAACTTTTATATTTAAATATGAAACTTTAAGAGCTGCATATGAAAAATATAGTGAATGTACTTTAGTAAATGCATTTGAATGCACATATCATATTAAAAAAGATGGAAATTTATATTTTTTAGATGAAAATACTTTTGGATTAATGAATGATATAGCATTTGATATAGAAATTATGGAAAAAATAAAAAATGGAACAGTTTTGAGTTTTAATTCGGTTTGGTCTGATATTGGAAGTTTTGATGCTATATATGATATAAATGAAAAAGATAAAAATAATAATGTATTAAAAGGTAATAATATAATACAATATGAAAGTAAAAATTGTTATATTAATAACCAAAATAAAAATAAAAAAGTTTGTTTGGTCGGATTAGATAATTTAGTTATTGTGGAAACAGAAGATGTTTTATTAGTAATGAATAAAGATAAATGTCAAGATATAAAAAAAATTATAGATATTATTGAAAAATAAAAAATATATGTGTTTTTTTGGAAAAAAAAGAATAAAAAAATAAAATAGTAAAAATGGATTTTAATGAAAAAATTAGTGAAAATGAAGAAGAATCAAAATATTTATTAACTTTTTCAGAAGAGATAATACCTAATTCAAATTTAAGACAAATATATTTTGATTTAAAAAATTCAAAATATTTAATCAATGGATCTCATGAAGTTTATGAATATTTATATGAAAACGAAAATTTAATCTATATATTTGAAGGATTTTATCAGGACAATTATTTAATTATAATATGTGATATTTTTGATAAAGTGACTAAAACCAGAGTAGAATCTAAAGATGTTTTTGTTATTCCAATAGAATGGAAGTATGTAAAATATAATAATATAATGAGATGGACATTAGATGTACAATCAGAAATATTTACAAAAGTATTTAAAATAAATATTCGTAAAAGAATAAATGAAATACCATTTATAAAAAATTTTATCGAAAACACTGATTACGAGGAATTATATATAAAAATTAAAAGATATGATGCTAAATTTACAAAAGATGTGATTACGAAAAAAGTATCAGGATTATATGAAAAAATAAATAAATTTAATATTTTTAAATAAATTATAATTATACTATTTTTTTATTTATAATTTATAGAATATAAATTATGACAGAAGTAAATTATGTAAATCATTTAGAAAATGATTTAAATTACAATATTAATTTTGAAAATAATACAAATATTGGTAAACTAAATGATATTTTTTTAAATAATTTAGAAGGTAAAATAAAATATTCAATACCATTAGAAAATCCTTTTATTCAACATTTACTATACGACGGATATTTTGATACTGGACATGGTAATTATCCTCAAACAGTTGCAAATGTATTTTATAAATTAAATTCGATTTATATAAAAAATAAAAATTTAAAATTTGAGGAAAAAGAAGAATTTAAAGAAATAAATAATTTACTAAAAAGAGCTATTGATATTGATCAAAAATTAATAAATATTAATATTACAAGAGAACAAAATTATAATGAAAATAATCAAAAATTAAATATTTTATTCAACGAGATTTTAAGAAACAAAGATACTTTATTTTTATCAGGATGGTCAGAAGAAGAAGGTTCACATGCAATAACAGTATATATTGAAAATAAAGGACAAAATAATAATAATTTATTTGATATGAGCATATTTAATTCAGGAATGGGAGTAAATAATCATGAAAAAATAAATACAGAAGATGAAAAAAATAAGATGTATATTGGTATAAAATATAAAAATTTAGATAAAAATAAGTTAATGGAAATATTAAAATTTATTCAATTTAATAAAATGTTTAATATTGTAAAAGATGAGAAAAAATTTTTATTAAAAAAAGAATACAGACAATATTATTTAATATTAAATCAAATATTTGATATAAAAATAGATAATGATAATTTGAGACAAAATATTAGTTATTTTCAAGATTTAAATGATTTGATTAAAATAATAAATAAAAAAAAATATGAACACTCAAAACACTACTCATATTCAGAAACAGAAGAAACACGAAGAAAAAAATTTTTACAAAATTTTGAAACTGAAATAAGAACATTAGCTGATAAACATACTGTTGATACTGAAAAAATAAATAAAATTTTAGGTATAGTTTTTTCTGATTACGAGAAATTTGAAAATTTTTTTAGTAGTTTACTTTATATATTAAATACAATGATTAATCTATTTGGTCAAATTTATGTACCGATTAATGATAATTTGTTTGATGTGTCAAAATATTTTTATGATAAAATAAATGAAATAATTGGAAATAATAATTTTATACCAATTTTTTATGATATGCTACAATTATCTGGTTCATGTAGTTTTTTTGCAATTTATTATTTTATAAAATATAAATTGTTAAAAGTTATAAATCTAGAAACTTATGAAAAATACACTTATTTTTTAAAAAAAACTACAATAAATTATTTACTAGACACTATTGATGATTATTATCAAAAAATAAATAACAATCAAAATTTAGATATTAATTCAGGTCAACTAAAAATATTTTATGGTATGTTTTTTTTAATGTTTAAAGATTATTCTGATTTTATAAATATTGATAAAAAAAATATTATTATCGAAAAATTAAATTATTTAATTACTTTCATTCCTAAGGAAGAAATATCATCTGAACCTAAAAAATTAATTAAAGTAAAAAGTGAATTATATGATGCAATACGCTTTTATGTTGAATTAAAAAAAAAATATTTAGAATTTTTAAATGATTCAAATGAAGATGAAGTTTATATTATACATTTATCGGATTTAGAATATTTTTTAAATTATGACTTAAGAATTATAGATCATTCAGAATATCCTTATAAATATAATATAGATTTATCGGAAAATAATAATTATAGAGGAATAGATTATAAGTATCAAGATGAAGTATTAAATACAGAATTATATAAAATTTATAGTTTTAAAGATTTTGCAATTTTTGACTTGACAAATGTTATTTTTAATATGATAAAAAAAAATAAAAAGTATTTCATAGATTATAATTCTTTCAATGATTATAATTCTAAAAAAATAAATTATTTACCATTTGATACTATTTTTGGTAAAAATATATTATCTTTAAGAAAGTTACCTTTTTATGCTGTAAATTTAGAAAATGGTAATGTTCGAAATCCAGAAAATGGTGTTTTTCAAAATAATAATTTGTATTTTGATTATTTAAATAATAATAAAATTAGTCAAGATGTAAAAAAAAAACAAGAATTAATATTTTTAAAATATATTGATGGACCTACAAAAAAAATTGAAAAATATTATGATAATAGTAATAATATTTTATTTTTTTATATATTATTAAAGTCACAGATAACTGGGAAAATAAAAAAATACAAAGAATTTGATAAAGGAAGAGAAATTTATTTTCAATCAAGAGTGGATAAAGACAAACTAAGAAATTATATTTTAAAAAAATATTTTTTTGATAATAAATTGTTTAAAGATAAATTAAATTCTGATTATACTGATTTTATACCATATTTTTTATTATTTTTTGTGCACAATGTTAAAATTAATGATTTTATTGATGAAATAATAAGTAATGTAGATTTGTTTAATTATTTTAGATATGAGAAACCTATTTACGGAACATCTTTAGTAAAAAATTGTTCTTTTTTACAAATTATAAATCCAGAATATTCTGTTAATTGTAAAAATATTTCGGAATTTGAAGAAAAACTTGATACAGAATATACTAATGAAAAATTTTATGCTTTTTTAACAAGTTATAAATCTTATAATCAAACATTTGATAATATAATTAATGTTATTAATAATAATTCATTAAAAGAATTTTTATCAGAACATGAAAATCGTGAATTTAATCCTTTTTATACTATCATGGAAACAATAAGAAGTTATTTAATTTATAAAATTTTTAATGAAAAAACAAAAACAACTATTCAAATAAATTTAGAAAATGGTAGTTCTGAAGATTTAGTTTTTAATAATTTTGGTATAAAAAACAATGAAAAAGTTGATGAAATACGAGAATATAATTATAAATCATATAGTAGTATAAAATATAGTATAAATAATGTTTATAATATATATTTACCTTCCACTGGATTAGATATTAATGAAAATTTAATAAATTTTTATAAAAAATCTTTTAAAAAATTATCAATAGAATCATTTTTATCACAATTTTATGTATATTATAAAAATGAACCAACTGATTGCTTATTCTTTATATCTATGTATAATTTTTTTAATCCAGAAGAAGATTTATATAAAAATAAAATTTTTTTACAAATGGTATCAAAAACAACTTTTAATAATTTTTTTGAAAAAAATTTTTGGACTTTAAATTTTTATAATGATTTTAATTATAATGATATTCGTTCAGATAATTATATTCAACAATTTAAATTACCAGCTTTTAGTGTAAATTTTAAAAGATGTAATTTGATTGAAGGCTTAATTATATTTCTTAAAATGAAAAATAATTTAGAAGATTCTCATGATTTAATATTTGATAAATATATTGAATTTAAAGATCCTAGACCTTTAAAATTTTATTTAAAAAAGGGAGAAAATGAGAATGAAAATAATAATTACGAAGAAGAACTTAATAATAGTAATAATGAACATAATGAAAATGAAGGAAACAATGGTTATGAAGAAGGAGAAGTGGGATGGGAAGGAGAAGGGAATTGGGATGGAGAAGGAGAAGATGAAAATGGTCATGAAGGTGGAACAAAAAAAATGAAAGGTGGTTATGATATAAATGAAAAATCTTTAAAAAAAAATTATGTTTTGTATAATAAATCTAGATTAGGATTGATAGAAAATTTTTGTTGGGAATATAAAAATCTTTATATTGAAAAAAAACCAGCTGATATTAAAAATATAAATATTGTTTACATATGTGATTTAGATAATAAAAAAATTAAAATTAAATTTAAATTATCAAACAATAAATTATTTTATAATGAAGAATATTTTGATTTAAATACTTATTTATTAACATCAAATTTTGATGATAAAAAATTTAATGATGAAATGAATGAATTTAAAAATAATATATTTATAGATTTTATATTAAAAAATAAATTTAATTTTTTATATTTTAGTGATATCAATAATGAAAACCAAAAATTAATAATTATAAAAGGTTTTGAAAATTTAGTATTTTTACTAAAAAAAAATAAAACATTATTGAATTGTTATGTTTTTGATACAAAAGAACAAAATATTTTTGAAATAATAACAAATAGAGAAATTATATCTGAAAATATGTTATTAAATTATTATTCATCATTTATGCAAAATTCATTATTATTATCAGATTCAATTTATAATTATAAAATTTTATTATTTATGAATGATGATATAATTAAATTTTATATAAAAAATATGTTAAAATATAAAAAAGTGCTTTATTATGATTTTTATTTAAACAAAGATGATCCTATACTAAAAAAAAAATATTATTCAACATCATTTATTTTTGATTTTAATAATAGTTATCTTAATATTAAAGAATTAGATTGTATAAAATTAACTATTTATCTTTTATCTCAAGCACTTTCATTTAATTATTTACCATTTTTTAATCAGATTGACTTATTTAAAAATATTTATGATATTTATATCGTTGAGCAAGAAAAATTAAAAAACAAAGATTATGATATCTATATAGAATTATTTACATATTTTTTAAAGAGTAAAAATAATTTTTTTAATATACCTTTATGGTATTATTTTATAAGGTATGGTAATGATGAGAGAAAAATATTTAATGAAAAACAAAGTATTTTAAATTTAAAAAATATTGATATTCATAAAAAAGCAAAAGATGTAAGTATTGATAAGTTGTCTGGGATTATTCATAATTTTTTTAATAAAATTAAATCTATTAATTCATCTTCTTTAAGTAAAATAAAAATAATTAGTTTAACAAATGAAGAATTGACAAATTTTTATAATAGTATTGATTTTTATTGTAAAAAAAATAAATTAGAAGATCATGTGTCTACAATATTTGAAACAAAAAATAATAAATTAAAATTTATATTAGAAAAGAGAAATAGTATTGTAAATATTCTAAAAGGTATTTATAATTCCATATTAATAGAATATCAAAAAAGTGTTATTGAATCTTTTTATTCTTCTGATTTAGAAAATGTAAAAACAAACAGACAATTTTCAAGAGTCGTAAATGTTGGTAAATTATATAATATCACAAATATTTTATTAAAAAATAGAAAAAATTTATATAATTTATTATATTTGAAAAATTTATTTTTCGTTTTAAAAGAATTATCATTAGCTATCCCTACTAAAAAAATATCTAAAAATAATTTACCTACATGTTTAATGTTAGGTGAAATTTATAAAAATATTGATTTAAATATAATATTATCAAGAAATTCATTATTAAGAGATAAAAAAGAAAAAGATATTTATCAAATCATTTTTGAACTCGAATCTGGTTATTTTATTCGAAAACAACAATCTGACTTTTTAAATAACGTTTATCAAAATACAAATCAACAAAAATATGAAATTGCTTATCAATTATTAATGGGTATGGGTAAAACTACTACTATTACTCCTTTAATAATTTTAAAAGAATATTTAGAAAAAAATAATAATAATTTTACTATTATTGTACCTTCTCATTTAGTAAATTTTTCAACAGATATTATGTTACAATTTATTCAATATATAGATTTATCTATTAATAAAATTATTTTGAATACACAAAAATTTAATAATAATCATATTAATATTATTAGTGATACTCAAATAAAATGGAATTTATTATCTACTATTGAACAAAAAAATGAATTTAAAAATTATGATTTAAAAGGTATTGTTAATTTATTTATGAATAAAGAACAATTAGTAATTATGGATGAAATAGATATGATGATAGATCCTATTAAAAGTAATCTTAATTTAACAACTCATGAAAAAAGAGAACATAAATATTATAAACTAATTTATTCATCTTTATTTAATATGATTAATCAAAAACTTATAACAGGTAATGTAAACATTAATGAATTTTTTAATCAAATACCTAAAAATAATTTACCTCAAAATATATATTTAATTGACAAAATGAAATTAAAATTAGATCAAATAGTTAATTTAGTTTTTAATTGGAATTTTAACAAAGAATATGGATTTTTGACATGTAATGATGAAAATATTTTAACAATAGATGAAAAAGATTTAAATTATTTTACATGTATTCCATTTGAAAAAATCAATAAACCTATTATTGGTTCAAAATTTACAGATTTTGAATTATATTTAGCTGTGACTATTCTGGGATATATAAAAGCATGGGAAAAAGATGTAATAAGACTTTTAGATTTTTATATTTATATCCAAGATATATATAAAACTGTGGAAAATATTAATAAAGAATCTTCTTTTGATGTATTATTTATAATTACTAATCTTTATCCAATTTTATATAAAATTTTTGGTGAAGAATCTAAAAATATATTATTTAATTTTGAAGAATTTGGTCAAACTTTTAATTTTATTAAATATCTTAAAAATTTAATAATTAAATATAAAAAAAATATTATTGAAAATAAAATCAATTTGTTAAATGATTATTTAGTTCATATTATTTTGAAAAAGTTTTTTATTGTTGAAAATGAACACTGGAATATATCATTTATTGATATTATTGGTAATATTAATAAAAAAATTATGTTTAGTGGTACCCCTTATTTTTGTGTTCCATTTACTGCTATAAATCAAATGTTTGATGAAAATATACCTTTTGATAAATTTAGTGTATTTCCTCAAAAAGTATTAAAAATAAAACAAACACCTAAATTTAGTGTATATTCACATGAATTAGAAGGAGGTAAACTTCATAAAAAAGGTGGTTTTAATGGAAAATCAAAAGGTTTATATAATAATGTAGTAAGTAGTTTGAGAAAAAAAATAGAAAATAATAATTCAAAAGTAAGAAATAGATTTGAAAATGAGAATATTGAAAATAGAATGAGAAGACATCGATTTAAAGATGTTGTTTTGGAAAATTTAAAGAAAAAAGTTAAAAGCAAGAATAACAAAAAATTAAGTAAAGAAAATATTTTATTCAGTAATACACAAGAACCAGTAGTAGATTTGGATAAAGTCAATCAAAATAAAATTTATTTATTTGAAAATTATACAAATCAAAATTTTAAAACTAGAGATATTCCTAGAAATAATCAAAAACCTTTGAATGAAAATAATCAATTAATTGTTAATAAATATCAAAGAGTATTAAATAATAGAACTTTAAATAATAACAGTAATATACAAATAGAAGAACAAAATAATTTTATTGAAAACAATAATAATTATTTATTATCTTTAATAAATAAAATTATAAAAGATAAATATTCTCAAGGTTCTATTAAATCATCATTTATTGGATTATTAAATGAAGTTAAACCAAAAATACTTACTTCAAATGAGATTAAAAATAATTTAAGTATTTTTAGTTTTAATTATGTAGTAAACAATAAATCTTATAGTGAAAAATTAAATAAAAAATATGAAATAAATTTATTATTTTACTTATTTAATCAAAAAAATATATTGAATTATCAAGCATTAATTGATGTAGCGGGATTAATCTTACAAACTCCTAAAGACACAATAGTAAATATGTTATATGATATTTTTAAAGGTTCTAAAAAGATATTATATGTTGATGAAAATAATAACCGTATGATGAAGGTTAGTCAAAATAGTAGTATTCCTTATTTGAATAAACTTTATAGTACAGATGAAATATTTATATATTATGATCAAAAAAATACAGTTGGTGTGGATTTTAAACAACCTATTTTTATGAAAGGATTAGTGACAGTGACTTTAGATAGTAAAATAACTGATGTTGCTCAAGGAATATTTAGATTAAGAAAGATGAATATATCACATATAGTTGATTTTTATTTACCTTTTAATGATTATCAAAAACTAATACAAAATGTGAATAGTAATAATGAAGAGGAAAAATCAATGAAACTATTATTAAAATTATATAAAAAATTGGATAAAAATGGAGACAAATATATATTAAATTCAACACCATTAATTCAAATACAAATATTAAAATACTTATTAAGAAATAAAAAGAATAATACTAAATATTTTAGTGAAAAAATTGATTATATATTGGAAATGGTATCAGGAGAAAAAGTTTTCAATGAAAAATTAATTTTATTATTTAAAAAAGAATTTTCTTTACAAGGAAAATTAAAAATAAATTAT
>JACCDX011490464.1_pt1 | contig 10178 bp, 3 predicted proteins | sample 7449681 | NCBI WGS metagenome assembly JACCDX01 (sample SAMN15323450, study PRJNA562643) | freshwater metagenome | isolation source: river surface water | place: USA:Blue River Watershed | collected 2017-08-18
AGAAGTCGTAGGAATCCGTCGAGGGACGGAACGACTGCACGTTCATGTCGGGCGCGACGCCGCCAGAGGCGACCTCGGCCGCGCGAGCGAAGCCCAGGAGGGCGAGAGGGAGCAGGGTCATCAGGCCACCGCGTAGAAAGAGAGTTCGAAAGAGGAGGAAGAGCCGCGACGCGAAGGAGGCGCCGCGGCCCTGGGTTCAGGACGACCGACGGCGACGGAGCGTCGCGAGCGCCGCGGTGACGAACCCGAGGCCGGCCACGCCGCCCACCGGATCCGCGCCCGTGGACGCGCAGCCGCCGCCGTACGTGCCCGGCGGGATGCTGTTCACGTCCGCGCCGAGGCTGCCGGCCTCCGCCTCGACGGCGTCCTGGTAGCCGTCGTTGTCGCTGTCGAGGTCGCGGAAGTCGGGCGTGCCTTCGCCGTCGGTGTCGACGTTGCCTTCAACCTCGTCGGGGACGCCGTCGTTGTCCGTGTCCGTGTCGCGCCAGTCCGGCGTACCGTCCTCGTCGGTGTCCGGCCCGCCGTCGGCGTCGCCCTCCTCGCTGTCGAGGATGCCGTCGTCGTCGCTGTCCGGGTCACGGAAGTCCGGCGTGCCGTCGTCGTCGGTGTCGGTGTCGCCACCCTCGATCGCGTCAGGGATGCCGTCCTCGTCACTGTCCGTGTCGCGCCAGTCGGGCAGGCCGTCACCGTCGGTGTCGGGGCCACCATCCGCGTTGCCTTCCTCGCTGTCGAGGATGCCGTCGCCATCGCTGTCCGGGTCACGGAAGTCGGGGATGCCGTCCTCGTCGGTGTCGGCCTCACCACCCTCGATCTCGTCGTCGATGCCGTCGCCATCGCTGTCGGGGTCGAGGTAGTCCGGCGTGTTGTCGCCGTCGGTGTCGACCTCGCCCTCGAGCTCGTCCTCGATGCCGTCGCCGTCGCTGTCGAGGTCACGCCAGTTGCCGATCTCGTCGCCATCGGTGTCCTCGGCGGACTCGGACAGATCCGAGATGCCGTCGCCGTCGGTGTCGTCGTCGAGCGCGTCAACGGTGTCGTCGCCATCGGTGTCGATGAGACCCACCTCGCCGTCCTGGCCGGTGGCCTCGACGTCGTCGGTGATGAGGTCGTCATCGGAATCCACGTCGAGCGGGTTCGTGCCGAGCTCGAGGACCTCGAAGCCGTCGGTGAGCGTGTCGTCGTCCGAATCCGTGTCCAGCGGGTCGGTGCCGAAGGTGTCGACCTCTTCGCCGTCGGTCAGGCCATCGTCGTCGGAATCCACGTCGAGCGGGTTCGTGAGGGTGTCGTTCGCCTCGCGGCCGTCGGTGAGCCCGTCATCGTCGCTGTCCGCGTCGTTCGGGTCCGTGCCGATGCCCGGAAGGCCAGACTCGTCATCCGTGCCCGCCTCGGCGCCGTCGGAGAGGCCGTCGTCGTCGCTGTCCGCGTCGAGCGGGTTCGTCGCGGAGCCGCCCTCGTTGACCTCGCCACCGTCGGAGATGCCGTCGTCATCGGAGTCGCGGTCGAGCGGGTCCGTCCCGTAGGTGTCGACCTCCTCGCCGTCGGTCAGACCGTCGTCGTCGGAGTCGGTGTCGAGCGGGTTCGTCAGGGTGTCGTTCACCTCGCGGCCGTCGGTGAGGCCGTCATCGTCGGAATCCGCGTCGAGCGGGTTCGTGAGGGTCTCGTTCACCTCGCGGCCGTCGGTGAGGCCGTCATCGTCGGAATCCGCGTCGTTCGGGTCGGTGCCCGTGCCACCGGGACCGGCTTCCTCGTCGTCGCTCAGACCGTCGTCGTCCGAATCGGTGTCGAGCGGGTTCGAGCCCGTGCCGCCCTCGCCGGCCTCCTCGCCGTCGGTCAGGCCGTCGTCGTCGGAGTCGGAGTCGAGCGGATCGGTGCCGAGCGCGGTCTCCTCGTCGTCGGACAGGCCATCGTCGTCGGAATCGCCGTCGTCATCGGCGCCGAACAGCGGGTCACGCCCGTAGTTGTTCACCTCGTCGCCGTCGGTCATGCCGCCGTCGTCACTGTCCGCGTCGTTCGGGTCGGTCTCGCCGGCGCCCACCATGCCGTCGAGATCCCTGTCCTCCTCGGAATCCGAAAGGAAGTCATCGTCCGAATCGCTGTCCGTCGGGTCCGTGGTGGTGGTCGGGTCCGCGTCCGCAAGGAACACGCTCGGATCGGTGTCGACCGTCCCTTCGGTCAGGCCGAGCTCGGTGCCGTCCTGGAGGCCGTCGCCGTCGGTGTCGACGTCGACGGGGTCGGTGCCGTGCGCGTTGACCTCGTCGCCGTCGGAGAGGCCGTCGTCGTCGGTGTCCACGTCGTCGGGGTCGGTGCCGGCGTCGATCTCGGCGCACATGTCGAGGCCGTCGCCGTCGGTGTCGACGCCGACCTCGCAGATGTTGAGGACGTAGTCGCCGCTGTCATCGTCGTAACCATCAATGTTGATGAGGAGGCCCTGGCCCTCGGTGACCGTGCGACGCACCGCCGACCTGTTGCCGTAGTAGTCGTCGTTGCACGCGAGCTGCGCAGGGTCGGCGCAGTCATCGGTCAAGACGGAGAGGACGGTGTCATAGTCGGAGCCGACCAGGTTGAACTCGTAGGTGCCCGAGGCAGGCGCCACCCAGTGGTAGGACACGTCCTCGGCGTCGGACGAACCGCAGGTCGGCGAGGTGTCGTTGCCCATGCCGACGGTGCTGCCCGTCGCCACGGCGGGACCGACATCGCTGAACGCGTCCTCGTCCCAGCAGACAAGGCACGCCTCGAAGCTGGTGCAATCGGCGTCGTCACAGTCCGCCGTGCCGTCCTCGTCGTTGTCGACCCCGTCGTCGCAGACCTCGGGCGGGACCGCGCAGGCGGCGTCCGCGGCGCAGTCGGCGTCCTCACAGTCCGTGGCGCCATCCTCGTCATTGTCGAGGCCGTCGTCGCAGACCTCGGGCGGTACCGCACACGCCTCGTCCAACGCGCAGTCACTGTCGTCGCAGTCGATGGATCCGTCAAAGTCGTCGTCGAGGCCGTCCGTGCAGTTCTCTTCCGTCGGGACGCTGCCGTCGAGGTAGATCGGGTCCGACGCGCCGTCGGCCAGCGTGCAGCTGGAGCCGCCGCCGCCCTCACAGCCACCGATGTCGAGGCTCAGGCTCTGGGCGCTGCTCGTCGTGCCGCCGATGATGCGGAGCGGGATGCCGTCCACGGGCGCGAGCAGGCTGCGCGCGAAGTTGTAGTCGATGTAGTAGTCGTCCGTCCCGTTCAGGGCCGTGCCCGCGAGCGTGACGCGCACGTTGTCGCCCGATTCAGCGGGATCGAACGTGTAGTTGTTCGCCGTCTGGTTCAGGATGGTGTCCGCCACGTCGGACGGCGAGCCCGTCGTGCCGGGCGAGGTGTTCTGGCCGAAGAAGATTGACTCCTCGACCTTGCCCGACAGGATGAAGCTGTACTCGTACGCCGCGAAGTCGTTGTCGGTGTCGATCAGCAGACCCCAGCCGTAGGCGGCGAGATCCGTCCCGCTCGGCGCCCAGGGGTCGTCGTCCACGCGCATACGGACGTACACGGTGGTTGCGTCCGCAAAGAGGAACATCGCCGGGTCGGCGTCCGTGCCGACGATGTCACGGCCGTTGTTGTTGCCATCGCCCTGGATGTCGCCGAGGCCCTGACCGTCCTGCTGCAGCGGGCGCCAGTCCGACTCGGACGGCCACGCGAACGCGGTGGAAGGGGCAGCGAGCGCGAGGAGCGCGACCGCGAGGGAAGGGCCAGCGGCGCGAAGGCGAAGCGCCCGGGGAGCCGGCGCCCTGGGGGCGCGCGAACGGAACAGGCGAGCGAGACGTTCGAAGTTGTGCATGGAGCACCTCATCGGAAGGGGAGGTAGGGGTGGCTGGCCCGCGCCGTAACAGGAGCGCGAGTACGCCACAACGTAGGCGAGACCGCCAAGAGCCGTACCCAGCGCGGCAACGCCGCATCGCAGCTCTCCCCCGGCCGAACCGTCGTGCAGCCCCAACTCCCGAGGGCCGACGCCTTCAGTCGCCGGATGGGTGGCCCCGCCACGCGACACCCAGATCCGCGAGCCGGGCCTGCAACACGGCGACGTCCTCCGCGTCGACGAGCGATTCTGTCTCGCTCACCGCACGACGGAGGATCGGCCCCGCGACGCGATCACGACGCAAGGCCGGCGCGAGCGCCAGGGGCACCCGCACCATCAGCGCCGGGACGGCCTCCACGGGCTCCGCGTGGGCGCCCGCGCGCACGAGGGCCTCGACCTCGCCGGGGAGGTCGCCACCGTAGAAGCCGCGGAGCTGCTCCAGCAGCGCGTCCACGTCCCGGTGGGCGCGAAGCTCCACCGCGAAGACCTGCTCGCCACGGGCATCCCTGCCGAGGGAGCGCGCGATGCGGGAGAGCGCGGCCCGCACGGTGAGGGCGTCCGCGCCCACGGGGACGCGCAGCAGGCCGGCGCCCTCGGGGTCGTGGACGAACCGCGCGCGCGGCGGCGTCGCATAGTCGATCACGCGCGCGCCGACGCTCTCGCCGGGCTGCGGACGTCGCAGGGCGCCGGTGGCGTCCTCGAGCAGGTCGACCCCGGTGAGGACGACGACGCGCGTCGCGCTGCGCTCCCAGTCCCGGACGACCTCGGTCACGCCGACGGGCACGCCCGTCCGCGAGTGCGCCGCCAGGAAGCCGAGCGGCTCCGTGTGCCCCGCGGCGAGATCCGCGGCCACGCCCTCGCGGGTCAGCCGATGACGCATCATGGACGTGCCCTCGACCCAGGGCGCCATCCGCGCGAGTCGACCCCACGCCGGTCGCGGAAGCTCCGCCGGATGGACGAGGATGTCGTTGTCCGGCAGCAACATGAAGCCGCTCGGCAGGCCCGCCGGTGGGGACGCGTGGCGGAGCGCGACCACCTCGCCACGGGCGTCGCGCGCCGCGTCGACCAGCCCAGCGCGATGGAACACGTCCGCGGCCTCGGTGATCCAGGCGCTCTCCACAGAATCCCAGCCGGCGTCGTCCCACGGGCGGCTCGGAAGGCCATGCAGCGAGGGGTACATGCGCGCACCCGGCGTCGTAGCCGGCGACACCAGGAGCTCCCGCGCGTGCTCCCGGAGCTGGTCGAGCTCGGCGCGCAGGTCGAGCCACTGACCGTCGGCGGGGACGCGGCGCCACAGCATCGTCGCCGCAGAGGCCCGCAGCGGGTCGGTCATCAGCGCGGACGGGTCGACGACGGGCCGCGGCGTGGCCTCCGGCGTTCCCACCAGCTTTCCTGCGGACGGCCGGGCGAGCTGGGTGAGGCGGGCGAGCTGGAGCGCGAGCGTCCAGCGACGCTCGTCCCCGCCGAGCCGCTGCCAGGTGCGGCGCTCGACGTCGCGGCGAACGGCGCCTTCGACGGTGAGCGGGAGGGGCTGCGTCTCGAGCAACGCGGCGAGCACGACCGCGTCCCACCTCGCGTCCGTCGGGGGCCACGAGGCTGTCGGAGGCGTGGTCACCGTGCGGGCCGGGAGCACGTCGAGCCCCACGAGCGCCGGATTCAGCCTGCAGGCGCCCGCGTAGTGCGTCGGGACGAGCGTCCCCTCGCTGGGAACCACCCTCGGAAGCAGCGCCGCCATGAGCCAGAGCGGACCGCCCACCTGATCGATGCGGACGCGAAACCTGTCGGGGACAGGCTCGCCCGCGCCCGCCACGATCAGCAGCGTGGCGAGCAGGTCGCGGGCCTCCTGCGGGAGCGCCTCGGCGGCGGCGTCGAGCACGCGCGCATCGTCCGCGTCCTCGGCGCGCACGGTCATGCGCGCGCGGAAGGCGGGGTCCCAGCGAAGGACGACGTGGGCGGCGGACGGCGTGGGGGGTCGGGTCACGACGCCTCCTAACGCGCCGTCACCCGATCACGGGTACGCGGGGAGAACGTACACCTTGCCGGCGTTGCTGGCGCCGGTGTCGCTGCCCGTCGCGCCGACCGCGAACTCGAGGCGGCCGTCTCCGTTGAGGTCGAGCAGGCCCGAGATGCTGGTCCCGAACAGGTCGCCGGACGCACCGCCGAGCCAGCTCGCGTCCTGCGTCGCCGGGAGTACGCGCGCACCCGTGGCGCCGCCGCCGCTCACCATGTACACGCGGCCGTTGCTGCCCGCCGTGGGCGCGCCCGCCAGGAGGTCGCCCACGCCGTCACCGTCGACGTCTCCGGGCAGGGCCACCGCGGTGCCGAGCGCGCCGTCACCGAGGAAGGTCCAGCCGGCGCCGCCAAAGGTCTCGCCGCCCGAGAACGTGCCGTTGGCCCACACGGCCACGCCGCCACCGTCGACACCGCCGCCATCGTAGCCGGGCGCGCCGATGGCGAGCTCGACCGCGCCGTCGCCGTCGAAGTCGCCGCCCGCGAGGCTGTGGCGCGTCTTGCCGAGCTGGTCGCCTGCGGCCGCGCCGAAGACGTAGCCATCGGCCTGGCTCAGCATCGTCTGGCTGGCGACCGACACCGTCCCGCGGCCGAGGTCCGTCCAGCAGGAGCCCGCGTCCGTGCCGCTGTCGTCGTCGTCCGGCGCGCAGCTCACGAGGTCGTCGTAGCCGTCGTTGTTGACGTCCGCGAGGAGCACGCTGTAGCCGAGGTGGTCGTTGCCCCCCGTGCCGACGACGCTGTAGGACGCGCTGCTCGTCGTGGTGCGGCGGAAGGTCACGTCCCCGCCGTCCGTCTCGGTATAGTCGTCGAAGAGCAGCACGTAGGCACGGCCCTTGCCGCTCTCCTCGCCCGGCGCGCCCACCGCGAGGTCGGTCTGGCCGTCGGCGTCCATGTCACCGGTGGCCAAGGCGTAGCCGAAGTAGCCGTTCGTCGCCGTGCCCTCGACCGCGCGCTGCCAGCTGCCCCAGCGCTCGTAGTAGGCGATGGAGCTCTCCCCGGCGTAGGCGTAGGAGTAGCCTTCGTCCTGAAGCAGCGACAGGCTGCCGAAGTACACGGTGCCCGACGAGGTCGTGGAGCCCTCGTCACGGTTGTCCGTGTAGGAGGTGTACACGAGGTCAGAGTACCCGTCGCCGTCGACGTCCCCGAGCAGCGCCACACCGGCGCCGAACGCGTCGCTGCCGCCCCGGTCACCGTAGACCTCGAACTCGCCGGCGGTGAAGTTCGCCGGATCCGCCGCCACGCTGCCGTCCTGGAAGGCGCAGCCGCCGATGTCCGTCACGCCGGAGCTCGCGTCCACGCCCACGCCACAGACCACGACCTGGTTCGCGCCGTCGTCGAGCGGGTCCTCCATCAGCGTGACGGCGCCGCTGCCGAGGCCGTCGCTCGAGCGCGTCCCCACGATCGTCCAGCTACTCTCGGCGTCCGCGTCCATCTCGTCGGTGATCGCGTCGCAGTCGTTGTCGAGGTGATCATAGGCGGCCTCGGCCAGGCCCGGGCTACGGGACGCGTTCGCATCGTCGCAGTCCCCGCTCACGCTGGCGTAGCCGGGGAGCACCGCGCAGTCGACCACGGCGCCGTCCGCGACGCCCCAGCCATCGCCGTCGGCGTCGGGGTAGCCCGTCACCGAGGGCAGGCCCTCGTCCGCGGTGCCGTCACAGTCGTTGTCCACGTCGTCGCAGACCTCGGCCGCGCGCGAGGATCGCAGCGGATCCGCGTCGTCGCAGTCCCCGGCGGTCACCGGGTCGCCATCGCCGTCCTGATCGAAGTCGTCGTTCCCCGCGCAGTCCTGGTCGATGCCGTCGTACCAGGTCTCTGGCGCGCCGCTGTAGATGCCGGCGTCAAGGTCGTCACAGTCGGTGCCGCCGACCGCGTCCGTGGCCTGGCCATCGCCGTCCTGGTCGTAGTCGTCGTCGCCCGCGCAGTCCTGATCCACGCCGTCGTACCAGACCTCCGCCGCGCCCGTGTAGATGGCCGCGTTGGTGTCGTCGCAGTCGTCGCCGCCGAACTCGACGAGGAGGTGCCCGTCGCCGTCCTGATCGTAGTCGTTGTTGCCCGCGCAGTCGCTGTCCACACCGTCGTACCAGACGTCGTTCGCGCCGGGGAACGTGGCCGGGTTCGTGTCGTCACAGTCGTCCTGGGCGAGGATGCCGTCCCCGTCGACGTCCACGTTGCCGTCCACGAGGGCCGAGAGCGCCACGCGGCCGAGCTCGGCGCCCGTCCCGTCCGAGAGCACGACGCTGCTGGCGAAGTCGCCCGCCGTCACGCCGAGGAACCCGACAGTGACTGCGCTCTCCGCGTCCGGCTCCAGCGAGAGGGTGGTCGCGCCGAGCGTGTAGACGTCGAGCTCCACGGCGAGCGTGAGCGAAAGCGCCTCCGTGCCGATGTTGCGGACCAGGAAGGCCTGGTTGCCGGCCTCACCGGGCAGGAGCGTACCGAAGTCCAGCGACGCCGGCTCGAACTCGAGGACGGCGCTCTCGTCGACGACACCGCCGGTGTCCTCGGGGAAGGAGACCTTCGCGTCACCGCAGGCGGCGAGCAGCGTGAGGACGGGGAGCGGGAGCAGCAGGGGGAGCAGGGAGCGCATCGGAACTCCGAAAGGGTCAGGGATAGGCGGGCACGACGTAGAGCTTACCCGCGTTGCTCGTGCCGCTGGGGTCGGCGGCGGGAGCACCGGCGGCGAACTCGTCGCGGCCATCGCCCGTGAGGTCACGCACGACAGTGAGCGTCGTGCCGAAGGTGTCGCCGGCGGCGTTGCCGACCCAGCTGGCGTCCTGCTGGGCAGGAAGCACATAGGCGCCCGCGGCCACGCCGCCGCCGAGCAGGTACACGCGGCCGGCCGAGGCCGCCGTGGGCGCACCCGCGAGGAGGTCGCCGATGCCGTCCCCGTCGACATCGCCGGCGAGGCTCACCGCGGTGCCGAGGCCACCGTCGCCGGTGACGCGCCAGCCGGCGCCGGAGAACGTCTCCGCGCCCGAGAAGGTGCCGCTCGCCCAGATGGCGACGCCGCCGCCGTCCGTCACGCCGCCGTCGTAGGCGGGCGCGCCGATGGCGAGGTCGTTCGCGCCGTCGCCGTCGAAGTCGCCGGCCGAGAGCGAGAACCGGGTCTTGCCGAGCTGGTCGCCCGCAGCCACGCCGAAGACGTAGCCGTTCGCGACGCTCGTCACCGTGCCGCCCGAGCCGGCTCCGCCGGAGCCAGCGCTGGCGCTGCCGAGGTGCATCCAGCAGGAGCCGCTGCCGCTGCCGTTGTCGTCGTCGTCCGGAGCGCAGGCCACGACGTCGTCGTAGCCGTCGGCGTCCAGATCCGCGAGGAGCACCGAGTAGCCGAGGTGGTCGTTGTTGGCCACGCCCGTGATCGCGTAGCTGGCGTTGTCCGCGCGCACCAGGTCGTAGCCGCCACGGTCGAGGTAGTCGCCATCGAAGAAGGCGTAGACGCGTCCCTTGCCGTTGTCGTAGCCCGGAGCGCTGGCGAGGATCTCGGGGTTGCCGTCGCCGTCCATGTCGCCGGTGGCCACCGCGTAGCCGAGCAGGTCGCCCGCGTTCACGCCGTACATCATTCCATAGGGGTAGCTGTAGCCGGTCGCGTAGCTGTAGCCGGAGGCGAGGTAGGCTTCGGCCGACACCACGTACACCGCGCCGCGGTTCGTGAAGGTGCTGTAATCGTAGCCGCTGCTGCCCACGACCACGTCGGTGTAGCCGTCGCCGTCCTGGTCGCCGAAGTCCGCCACGCCGGAGCCGGCGCCCTGGTTGGACTGCAGGTACCCGCCGCGCTCGGTCCACCCGCCACCGTACAACTCGAAGTCCCCGCCGTTCCACGCGACCGGGTCGGCAGCCACGGAGGTGTCGAGGAACCCGCAGGCGCCGATGTCCGTGTACGTCGACCCGCCGCTCGCGGCGTCCATGTCCTGCGTGCAGGTGATCAGGGTCGGAACGCCGAGGCCGAGGACGTCGTCCGTGAGGGCGACCGCGCCACCGCCGACGCCGTCGCCGGTGCGGTTGCCGGTCACCGTCCAGGAGCTCACCACCTCGGCGATCATGTCGTCGACGTAGGTGTTGCAGTTGTCGTCGGTGCGGTTGTAGTTGATCTCGGCGGCGCCGGGGTTCACGGCGGCGTCGGTGTCGTCGCAGTCCGTGGCGGAGGCGCTGTAGCCGGGCGGCATCGCGCAGGTGTAGACGGCCGTCCCGCCGCCGTAGCCGTCGCCATCGGCGTCGCCGTAGTACGCGATCGTCCCGATCGACAGCCCGTCGTCGCGCACGCCGTCGCAGTCGTTGTCGATGCCGTCGCACACCTCCGTCTGGGTGGAGGAGCGCAGCGGGTCCGTGTCGTCACAGTCCCCGCCGCCGTAGGCGG
>JACCDX011701747.1_pt1 | contig 10174 bp, 6 predicted proteins | sample 7449681 | NCBI WGS metagenome assembly JACCDX01 (sample SAMN15323450, study PRJNA562643) | freshwater metagenome | isolation source: river surface water | place: USA:Blue River Watershed | collected 2017-08-18
GGGTACCGCGAGGACTGCGCGCGCACCGGGCCGGGTGAGTTTTGCGCGAAGCCCGGCAAGGAGCGTGTCGTGGCGCGCTCGGGCGCGTCGCTCGAGCCCATCGACCTCGGCGTGCTGCTCGGGCCCGACGGTGAGCTGCGGGAGCACCTGCCGCTGGAGCGGGCCCCGAAGGTGCTCATCGATGCCATCGTCTCCGCTGAGGATCGCGACTTCCGCGACCATGGCGGCGTGAACTGGACGGCCACGGCGCGCGCCGCGCTCGCGAACGCCCAGGAGCGCGGCTACGCCCAGGGCGCGAGCACCCTCACGATGCAGGTCGTGCGCAACCTCGGGCAGCGCAAGGAGAAGACCCTCACGCGCAAGCTGCGCGAGATGGTGACGGCGCTCGCCATCGACGACCACCTCGGCAAGGACGGCGTCCTCCAGATGTACCTGGACGCGCCGTACCTCGGTCAGTGGGGGAGCGTCAGCATCTGCGGGTTCCGCGCCGCGGCGCGTCACTACTTCGGAAAGGACGCCACCGACCTGACGATCGCGGAGGCGGCCACCCTCGCTGCGATCCTGCCCGCGCCGGGCAAGTTCGCGCCGGACAAGCACCCCGAGGTGGCGAAGGAGAAGCGCGACCGCGTCTTGCGCGCGATGGCGGAGCTCTATGGCTACGACGTCGCCGCGGCGCTCGCCGAGCCAGTCGCCACCGTGGCTCCGTCGCCGCTCCCGAACCGCTACCCCGCCTACCTTGGCGCCACGCGCGCCTGGCTCGAGCAGGAGCTTGGTCCCGACGTGCTGTACGGCGCCGGCCTCCAGGTCACCGTCGCCATGGACGTCGCCGCGCAGCAGGAGACGGAGGCGCTCTTCCCGAAGAAGACCGCGTGGTTCGAGAGCGCGCTCATCGGCAGGAAGGCGGGTGGTCCACTGCAGGCGGCGGCTGTGCTGCTCGACGTGGAGACGGGCGCCATCCAGGCCATCTACGGCGGCGCCGACGCGACGAGCATCTCGTTCAACCGTGCCACGCAGGCGCGGCGCCAGCCGGGCTCGTCGTTCAAGCCGCTCACGTACGCCCTCGCCTTCGAGCAGCGCGACGCGGCCGGCAAGCCCCGCTTCACGTCGGCCTCGACGGAGCCGAACAGCCCGCGGGTGTTCAAGACGCCGCAGGGCAACTGGAGCCCCCGGAACGTCGGTGGCGAGTACAGCGCCACCGCGGCGCTCGCCTACGGGTTGGCGTGGAGCCAGAACATCGCGACGGCGGGCCTGCTGGAAGAGCTCGGCGGCGCGAAGGTGCTGAAGGCGTTCGCCACGAGGCTCGGCTTCCAGACGAAGGACTTCAAGGAGGAGATGGGTCTCTGCCTCGGTCAGGCCGAGGTGACGCCGCTCGAGATGGCCCAGTTCGCGGCTACGGTCGCCAACGGGGGCCGCCTCGTCAAGGGGAGCCCTGTGCTGAGCGCCGTCGACGCGGCGGGTGTCCCCCGGGTGAGTCCGCCACGCGCGGGCGAGCAGGTCCTCTCTCCTGGCGCCGCGGCGCTCACCCGCGAGCTCATGCGGCTGGTCATCGAGATCGGCACCGGCGGAGCGTCCCGCGGCGCGGGCGGGGAGTCCGGGTACGGGGGGCAGGCCATGGGCAAGACCGGCACGACGGACCGCGAGAAGGACCTCTGGTTCGTCGGGTCGACCCCCTCGCGCGCGGGGGCCGTGTGGCTCGGCTACGACGTCCCCGCGCCGCTGGGCCTCGCCGCGAGCGACCTCGCCGCGCCGCTCTGGGGATGGTGGATGCACCGGGTGACGGCTGGCGACGGGCCTGCGCCCACGTTTTCCGGGGAGCCGCGCATCGTCTACCGCGGCGTCTGCGGCGAGACCGGCCTGTCTCCGAACGCCAGCTGCCGTGGCATCCGGGCGCCCTTCCTCGAGGGCGAGGTTCCGAAGCTCGGCGGCTGCAGCCTCGAGCACCCTCCGCCCGAAGAGGAATCGCCCGAGGGTGAGGAGCCGCTGGACGGCGCGGAGGGCGCGCCGAAGAAGAAGAAGCACGAGAGCGTGTGGAAGAAGATGGCGCGCGAGAAGGCGGAGCGCGAAGCGGCGACGGCGGAGTAGACGCGAGGCGTCGCCAAGCACGCCCCCACCCTTCGCGAACGGGTATACACTCCGTTCATGGGACTCCCCGCACCGCACACGCAGGTCACCCTCGCCGAGTACCGCGCCATGGAGGCCACCTCCGAGGTGCGCCTGGAGTACGTCGACGGCGAGGTGTTCGCCATGGCAGGAGGCCGCCGGTGGCACGCCCACATCGGCTCTGGCTTTGTCCGACACCTCGGGAACGCCCTCGACGGCTGTGGCTGCTACGCCTACGGCTCCGACATGAAGGTCCACGTCCACGAGGGCGCCGAGTTCTACCCGGACGCCCTCGTGGTCTGCCGGCCCGTCGCGTTCCCGGAGGGGGACGATCAGGCCGTGACGAACCCCGTCGTCGTGGTCGAGGTGCTCTCGCCGTCCACCGCGGTCTGGGACCTCACGGGCAAGCGGGAGCGCTACGCGACGCTGGCCTCGCTTCAACACTACCTCGTCGCACACGCGGACGCGTGGCAGGTGCACCACTACCGTCGTCTCACCGACGGCAGTTGGCGGGTGACGATGCATGGCGCGGGCGACACGATTGACCTCGACGCCGTGGGTGTGAAATTGTCCGTCGATGCGGTCTACGCGGGCGTCGAGGACGTGGGCGGTCCGGGTCGGGACGCCCGGCTCGTGGGGCCGGGGGTCGCGTCGTAGCGCCCCGCGCGCTCAGAGCCCCCGGTACATCGCCTTGATCTGGGCCGTGTCGTCGAGCCGCTCCCAGACGGTGTCACAGGCCCAGCGCGCGAAGCGCACCATCGTGGCGACGTCGTCGGGCTGGACGCCGAGGCCGAAGCGCACGCGGTCCGCGATGGCGGCCGCGTCCTCCAGGCCATGGACCTCCACGGGAGAGAGCTTCTCGAGCGCGGGGCGCGCGCGTCGCGCCAGTCCCATCGCGTCCTCGCCAGACTGTGCGTGGATGCCGATGTCGCCGAGGGCGATCTCCACCGCGCGCCAGGCCTGCTCCACGCGGCGTGTGGGGGTCAGGTCCCAGAAGGGCTCCCGCAGGTGGCGCAGGACGAGCGCCCTTCGGATCGGGCGCCACGTCGCAAGGAGCAGCAGGCCCACCATGAGGAGCACGGCGAGCGCGTTGCACAGCGCGCCGGCGGCCTCCTTGGCGGCCTCCACCATCTTGACGAGCACCTCGGCGACCTGCTCCATCCAGCTGTTGCCGTGGGTCTCCGGGGGAGGCTCGTTCGTCGGCGCCTCGCCGCTGCCGTTGCCGTCCTCGGCGGGACCCGTCCGCCACAGCCACGGCGCGAGCAGGGCCGTGCCGCCCGTGACGAGCGCGCCGACGAGCAACAGCGCCACCAGCGCGCGCAGGTCGGTCCTCGGGCGGGCGTCCCCGATGTCGGACTCTGCCGTCGGGAGCGCCGCGCGCGGCCCGCGTCGCCACAGCGCCAGTCGGTAGCCCTCGTGGGCGGCCACGTAGACGAGGCAGCTGCCGACCATGGCGCCGACCATGAGCACGCTGATGTCGTCCCAGAGGGCATCCTTGCGCCCGGCCAGCCAGTCGCCGATCCCCTTGTGCCGCTCGATCCAGACGAGGATCGCGCCCGTGAAGTAGACGACGGGGTGCCAGAGCGCCAGAAGCGTCCGCCCTGTCGCGAGGCTCCAGAAGCCTCCCGTCAGCGCGATCGGCAGGAAGTACAGCGCGATGAGGACGTACTGCAGGGTCCCTTCGGTGGCGACGCGGTCGGTGGCGACGAGCGCCGTCATCACCGCCCAGTCCAGCAGGCCGACGAGGACCACCCATGTCCCGCGAATGCGGGCGAGCGCCGCCGACACGCCGAGCAGCGTGCCGACGAGGCTCGTGCCGAGGAAGACCGCCAGCACCGTGGCGTCCTCGCCGCTCGGTCCGAGCTCGCGCGCGATGACCGCCAGGAAGCCGAGCATCCCGAGGAGCAGCGCTCCGAGGTAGGCGAGCATGGGTCGCCATGCCGCCTTCAGCTGCTCGAGGAAGGTCACGCGAGCCCCACGAGCGTGTGGCCGAGCCCACCGGGGACGAGCTGGTAGACGCGGTGGCCGGAGCGGCGGAGGCCTGCGAGCACGGCGCCGCCGTCCGCGATGGCCACGTCGCGCAGGCGCGTGCGTGCGTTGCGCCTCTTCAGGCGTTCGAGCCGCTCGCTGACGATGCCGCCGCGCCCGAAGAACGCGTTCTCGTCAGCGCCAGCCGGGTGCTCGTCGCGGAAGATGGCCTGCAGAAGCGGTCGGTCGCCGTACCAGACCTCCTTCATCGACGGAATCGGGCCGCGGAGCGCCTCGTCCGGGGGGAGGTACACCCAGGTCATGGGTCCCCTCCCCGCGAGCGCGCCCGGCGGCGGCACGAAGCGGCTCGACACGAGGATGCCGTCCATGGCGGGGCCGGCGGCCTCGCACAGCGCGTGGACGTCGTCACGGCCCTGCCACGCCACGCGTGCGCCGAGATCCTGCCAGCGGAGCTGCGTGCCGCGGCGCGCCTCCATGACCTCCGGGCGAAGTCGGCCCTCGTAGTTGCGCGCGCAGGCCACGAGCGTGACGCGGTCCCCACGCTCGACGAGGGCCTTCGCCATCGCCAGCCAGGTCTCCACGAGCCGATCGAGGATCTCCTCGATTCCGACGGCGTCCTCGAGCATCTGGCCGGGCGGCATGTAACTGTCCAGCACGAGCAGCACCGTGCGCGTGCTCACCTCGCGCACCTCGGGCTGTCGGACCTGCAGCTCACCGACGCGCACGGACAGCTTCCAGTGGATTCGGCGCGTGTCGTCACCGGCCACGTAGGCGCGGAAGCGGAAGAAGTCCTCGGTGGGGAAGCGGTGCGGGCGCGTCCGCACGTCGGGGAGCTCCCGTCGGGTGCGCGGCGGGTCCTGGATCGTCAGCGGGACGAAGCGCGGCAGCACCTTGAGATCGGCGCGGGCGAGGCTCGCGATGGACACCCGCGTCACGCCGAAGAGGTCGGAGAACGCGATGGTGGCGGGGCCGAGCCGGTAGAGCCCGCGCGGCGTCCTGCGGAGGCGGCCCGTCACCACCACCTCGCCCTTGCGCGCGCCGGGTCCCACGGCGTAGCGGCTCGTCGTGGCGAGCCGCTCGGGCAGGTCGTCCTCGATGAGGAGGTTCCACCCGGGAGGGATGGGCACCTGACGCAGCACGAAGCGCTCCTCGGCGGATTCGCCCTGGTTGACCACGGCCGGCCGCACGAGCCGCTCGACGGTGCCGCGCCTCGAGGCCAACTGGCCTTCGAACTGGCCGACCAGGAACGCGCTCATCAGGCTGGCGGCGCCGACGAGGACGTAGAACAGGGTGAGGGCGAGGATGCCGGCGAGGGAGAGATCCGCGAACTTGAACGCGAGCGCCATCACGACGAGGAAGGTGCCCGCGCCGAGCATCGCCCAGCCACGTGGCGTGACGATCTTCGCGTGGCGGAGCACGACCTCGAGGCGCTCCTCCATCGGGACGGGACCGTCGACCGACAGGAGCGCGAGCTCCTTGCGCACCTTCCAGTACAGCCCGAGCAGCTGCATCGCGAGCACGGGGAGCAGCACGAGCAGGCTGAGCCCGAAGAGCGCGGGTGCGGTCTCCGCGACCTGACTCACCTCGAGGAACGCACCGGCGACGATGGCGAGGACGAACGGGAGCACGAACATGCCCCCGACGTGCCACGCCAGCGCCGCCAGCGTCCGGATCACGAACAGCGCACGCGCTGCAGGGCTTCGGCCACGTAGGCGTGACCGTTCTCGTCGCCGCTCACGACGATGCGGTGGGCCAGGACGTCGCCCGCCAGCGCACGAACGTCGTCGGGCACCACCCAGTCGCGCCCCTTGGAAAGCGCGTGCGCCTGCGCCACCCGGGCGAGCATGAGCATCGCACGGGGCGAGGGCGGCGCCAGCACGCGCGCGTCCTTGCGCATGACGGCGGCGATCTCGACCAGGTAGCGCTTCACCTCGTCGGCGAGGAACACCCGCGGCACGAGCGCCTGCCAGCGCAGAAAGGCGTCCTGGCTCACGACGGGCTGGAGCTCCTCGATCGGCGGGCGCGCCCCGAGGTGGACGTCGAGCATCTCCATCTCGGCGTCGGGCTCCGGGAACCCCATCGACACCTGGGCGGTGAAGCGGTCGAGCTGGGCGGCCGGCAGCCCGTAGGTGCCGTCATGGTCGAGCGGGTTCATCGTCGCGAGCACGAGGAACGGCGGCGGCATGCGGTGCGTCGTGCCCTCCACCGTCACCTGGCCCTCGGCCATGACCTCGAGCAGCGCGGACTGTGTCTTCGGCGTGGCGCGGTTGAGCTCGTCGGCGAGGAGCAGGTTGGTGAACACCGGCCCCGGCTGGAAGACGAACTGCTTGGCGCGCAGGTCGAAGAGGTTCGTGCCCGTGATGTCCATGGGCAAGAGGTCCGGTGTGAACTGGATGCGCCGGAAGTTGACGCCGATCGACGCGGCGATGCTGCGTGCGAGCATGGTCTTGCCGGTACCGGGGACGTCCTTCAGAAGGACGTGGCCCTTCGCCAGCATGACGATGAGCACCTTCCGGATGACCTCGTTCTTCCCGAGGATGACGCGGCCCACGTTGGCGCAGACGGCGTCCAGCTGTCCCGTGAACTCCGTCACCGCCGCGGCCAGCTCCTGGTCGCGGACGCCTTCGGCGCCGCTCATGCGCGGTAGGCCTCGATGAGGATGTCCGCCACCTCGGGGCGCATGATGCGCGTGTCCGGGCGCTCACCCGCGACGAGCTGCTCGCGCACCTTGGTGCCGGAGATGGAGTACGGCTCCTCTCCCTTGTGGTTCTCCGTCAGGTCGACACGGCCGAGGCTCTCGTAGAACGCCGCGAAGCCGACCTTGACCGGCTGGGTGTGCAGCTCGCCGGCCAGCTTGCCGAAGATCTCCTGCGCGTCGAAGTCGCCCCAGATCGCGGACTTGTCGAAGTAGGGAGCGTCGGCGTGCTTGCGCCCGATGACGATGTGGGAGAAGCCGTGGTTCTGGCGGTAGATGGCGTGCATCACCGCCTCGGACGGGCCGCCGTAGTACATCTTCATGTCGAGGCAGACGAGCTCGAACACGTCGTTGAGGTCATAGCCGACGCCGTCCCAGAGGCTGCGGTCGCTGTCGCCTTGACCGAGCAGGCGTCCGTCGCGGAGCGCGCGGTAGGTCTTCACGCGGGTCACCGCGTCGACGTCGTCGCCCTTGAGCTGTCCGACGAGCGGGTTGAGGATCACGCCCGCGTAGGCTCCCGTGCGCGTGAGCGTCTCGACGCCGTGCACGAGCGCGTACTCGTGGGCGCGGTGCAGGGGGTTGCGCGTCTGGAAGGCCAGCGCGGCCTCCCACTTGCGCTCCTCGATGAGCTGGCGCGTGCGCGCCGGCGACATCATCAGGTCGCCGAAGTGCGGGTTGCGCTTGGCGGGCAGCACGGTGATCTCGCCGCCGACGAGGGTGCCGCGCGGATCGTTCGTGGCGATCGCCGCGCCGGGGTGGTCCATGCGGCTCGTGCCGTACACCTTCTCGACGTAGCGGGCCTTGTCCCAGTCGAAGATGCTGGTGATCCGGATGGCGCCGAAGACGTCGCCGGCGCTGTCGACGAGGGCCGCCCAGCCGTCGAGGCGGAGCGCGCTCGCCTCCTCGTCCGTCACCGGGAGCGAAAGCGGGATCGTCCACGCCCACGACGTCCCCGCGTACACGATCTGCTTCTCGTCGAGCACGCGGTCGTAGGTCTGCTGGCCCATGAACCCTGTGAGGGGCGAGAGCGTGCCGTCCGCGATGCGGTAGACCACGGACAGGTCCGCGTCCGTCACGGCGATGCGCGGGAGGTTGTGCACCTCACCGACCAGGGGGCCGCGGCGCGAGAAGGGGAGGAAGCGGTCGACGGGCGCGGCGAGGCCGCCATGGACGGGGACGAGGGGCACGAGAAACTCCCGGGATCGCGACGTCGTAACCGACGCCCTCGCGAGGTGTGCCGTCGCGCGGACAACAAGGTACGATGCCGCCATGATGCTCCTCGCCGTGTTCTCGCTCGCGCATGCCGTCGATGTCGACACCTTCGAGCCCGCAGGCGCGCCACTCTCCGGCGGCGGCGGCCTCCAGCTCATCGACCCGACCCTTGCGCCGGCCGACACCTGGACCGCCGGCACCGTGCTCGGTTGGGCGAAGTCGCCGGTGGTGAGCACCTTCCCGGACGGCGGGGAGATGAGCGTGGTGAGCAGCATCGCCGTGACGCATCTGGCCGGCAGCTGGTCCCTCGCCGCGAAGGGCGCCCGTGTCCGCATCGACGCCGACGTGCCCTTCTACCCCTGGGTCGGCTTCGTGTACGACAACGGCGGCGTCCCCGGGCGCGCCTTCGGTGACGCCCGCGTGAGCGCGACCGTGCACGCCTGGGCGAGCGAGGCGCTCGGTCTCACGACGGCGGTGGTCCCGGCGCTCTCCCTGCCGACCGGCGCCACGGAGGCCTGGACGTCCGCGGGTGGCGTGGAGGCGACGCTGGGCGGCGCGGCCTCCTGGGCGCCGAAGGCGGTGCGTGGGCTCGTCGTGACCGGGAACCTCGGCGTGGAGGCGTCCCCTGCCGGCCGGCTGAACGACGTGGACTTCGGCAGCGGTGTTCGGATGGGGCTCGGCGCGGCTTGGAAGCCGCTCGAGAAGCGGCCCTGGCGTGTGGGCGTCGAGCTCGACAACCGCACGACGCTCGTCCCGGGCGACGGCGGAGCGGCCCGCAATCCCACCGAGGCGCACCTCTTCACGAGCTGGGCCGGCGACGAGGGCATCCAGGTCACGCTCGGCGCAGGAACGGGTCTCGTCGGCGGAATCGGCACCCCTAGCGTCCGCACCGTGGCGGCCATCGGCTGGCGCCAGCGTCCGAACGGGGCGAGCATGGATGGCGCCGCGGGGATCGGTGCCGCGGGCGTGAACGACTGCCCCGACGGCACGGACCTCGACAACGACGGTGTCCTCTGCCCGATGGACGAAAACCCGACGAAGGCTGAAGACAAAGACGGCTTCGAGGATGGCGATGGCAAGCCGGAGGAGGGCGGCGCGCCGTTGCCGAAGGAGGAAGCCCCCAAGGCTGCGGCGCAGCCGGCGCCCACGAAGAGCCTCGCTGCTCGCTTGTTCCCGAAGGGGGATTCCGACGGGGACGCCGTTGCAAACGGGAAGGACCTGGCACCGGACGAGCCCGAGGACAAGGACGGCTTCGAGGACGACGACGGGCGGCCGGATCCTGACAACGACGGCGACGGTAGCCTCGATGGCGACGACAAGGCCCCGAACGATGCCGAGGATCGGGACACGTTCGAAGATGCCGATGGCGTACCCGACCCCGACAACGACCAGGACGGCGTCCTCGACATCTCCGACACGGCGCCGACGGAGCCCGAGGACAAGGACGGGTTCCAGGACGGCGACGGCGCGCCCGACCCGGACAACGACGGGGACGGCGTCCTCGACGCCAAGGACCTGTGTCCCGATGCGCCGGTCGCCGCGGGCGTCGCGGCGGTCGAGGGCTGTCCGGACACGGACAAGGACGGTTTCGTGGGCGCGCTCGACTTCTGTCCCGACGTGGCGCCGCCCGCCGATCAGGTGCTCGTGCTCTCCCGTGGCTGCGCCGGTGGCGCGGTGGTCGCGCGGCGCGTCACGGTGAACGGCAACGAGCTCGACGTGGCGCAGCTGGCGTCGCCGATCACGTTCCTGGCGAACGACACGCTCACCCCTGCGTCCGCGGAGGCGCTCGACGCCCTCGCGACCTGGCTCGCGGGCCAACCTCGCGCGAAGGTGGTCGAGATCGCGGTTCACACCGATGACCGGGAGCTTCCTGCGGCGATGCGTGAGCAGCGCACGCAGGCCCGCGCCGACGCGGTTCGCACGGCCCTCCTCGCGCGCAACGTCGCGGCCGAACGGGTCGTGGCCAAGGGCTACGGCATGGCCGAGCCGCTGGACACCAACGTCACCGCGGCCGGTCGCGCGCGAAACATCCGCGTCGAGATCCGCGTCGCGAAGGTCGCGACCGCGCGTCGGGGCGAGCCCTGACGGAGCCTCTCCTGTCGGCGCGCCGACGCGCCACGGAGGGGCTCGCAGCGCTGGCGTGCATCCTGTTGGGCTACAACCTGCTGGGGTGGCGGA
>JACCDX011794873.1_pt1 | contig 10174 bp, 12 predicted proteins | sample 7449681 | NCBI WGS metagenome assembly JACCDX01 (sample SAMN15323450, study PRJNA562643) | freshwater metagenome | isolation source: river surface water | place: USA:Blue River Watershed | collected 2017-08-18
CACAACCTGCAGGAAGTGAGTGGGGCAAAGCAGCACGAAACAACCGCAAGATTCAGAAACTGAAAGTAAAGCAAACTGCGGTTGCTTGAGTGTAAACAATGGGGGCAAATCCTGCCCCCTGTCAATACACACTGTGCCACTTATAGAACTGTCACACTAAATGAGCACAGACCCCAAAATCGTGTATTCTTAAAGAGTCGAAAGGGATTCAACCCATGACCTACAACGAAGCAGAGCAAATCTGGCAAGACATTTACATCAACGGAAACTGGGATTCTTATACCTATCAGCAACGAACTGCCGCCGTTGATATTCACAATGGTCTCGCTCCTGCGAGTGACAAACCCCTCGACAATGTTTCCTGGGGTTGGAATATCTCCGATCGCCACTGATGTTGAGAATCATCCCCTACACGGTTTGTGTTGCTATTGTCGCCATCATCGGCACAAACGTGATACAAACCGCCAAGGCAACAGTGAACACTTACCAGGAGCGAATCCTGGAGCAGTGTGAACAAATCAACGAAATCCTCCCCGATTCTTGTCAACAACCATGACCGCCTTCGCTTACACCGACGAGCAACAGATCGACGAGTTGCTGAACGAAATCCTCGGAATCTGTGACGATCTCGATGAGATCGAAACCGACGAAATCCCCGAGGATCTTGATTCTCTCCTATCACAGATTCTCGCAGATTCGTGATACCATGTGCCACTTGTTTTTCTGGCACACTAAATGAGCACAGCACCCCCTGATGCCCTATATTGATTGCATCAGGGGGAAACGAGTTACCCACCCCCTGCAACTCTCGACCGATGTTCAACAGCACCCGCCTCGCAGTTCTGTTCAACAACCCCACCGATCTTGCCTCCATTCTTATCAAGAACCCCCGCAAGATTGGCGCCCGTCGTGCTCAGATTCTCTTCGATCTTGCCGTCACTGGTGATCACAAAGAGACCCGCAAGATGGGTCGGGACGCTCTCAAGCAGTGTGCCAAATCCTGCAACCGTCACCTCAACGTAGACGGGCAAATCACCGACCGAGTGTTCAACAAAGCATCCACCCTTCGACTGAAGTTTTGGGCGCAAGATAAGAACACCCCTGTGTGACAAACTGTAGGGGGAGTAAATATACCCAACTCCCCCCTCCCGTTCTTTACTCAAACCCCCGAAATGTCTGTCTCCTTCGATATCACGAATTCCATGCTTTTTCGGGAATTCAGTGTAGACGAATCCAGTGCAATCCACTGCGTCTCTGTGTTAGGCAACCACGTCACTATTGCCTTCCAGAGCAACACTCAGCAGCAGTACATCTTCGACGCCTCAGATAGATTTATTGCCCACATTCGTGCCGTCCTCACTAACTACAACCCCGACGAACATAGCATGGGGTCGATCATAGCGAAGGCACGCAAATCTGGCGATCTGAGTATTCTTCAAAATTTCTGAGTTTCTATTAATAATAGAAATTAAGATTTATTAGAGAGTGATAATTATCACTCTCTTTTTTTATTTGCAGAATATAGTTATATCTTGCATTTACGATTGCAGTGTATTATAATAACAGTGTAATCGTATGTGTGGGTATAAAGAATAGACAGTTAATCGTAATCGTTCGTTTATTATAATAAACGCCGAGCGATTCCAAAAAACGCAAACTACCCTAACCTACAAAAGTATCCCAACGACCTCAAAATGTCGCAAAGGGAACCTTAAAAATAAAAAAATCCCGCCAGAAAAAATTATGAGAAAAGGTCAAAAACTACGCAGAAGTACCACAAGGTATCAAACAACTCAAAGGAACAAATCAAACAGACGCTATAACGATTTCCAAAGGTCTCGGTACGTCGCCTCTTGGGAGGACACTCGGAAACCTGTGAGGAAACCAAAACCAACTGCGAGAACCTCAGACAACCCCCGAAATAAATATGAATATGACAACGAAGATTTCTCCCTACGGGAAATTTTCGTAATGCTTTTCAGGGAAATCAAAAAAATTTTCGCAATAATTTTTAGTTAAAAAGGTCGCTATGGAACACAAAATTTCTTACAAAACCAAAGACGGGATGATGCGTGAGCAAAGGTTCGATGACTTCAATGAGTTCGCAGACATGATTGAAAACATCGCAACACAACACTATGCTGGTGAAAGACCTGAAGTTGATGTGGAAACAATTTACGATAACATTACAAGAAAAGAGAGGGTAACTGATGGATTCCAAGGAACTGACGATGGTACTGAACTCCTTAGAGAAGAGAATTGAAAGCATTGAAAGAAAACTGGAATCACTTCCCATTCCGTTCAAATTAATGTACAGACCTCCCGAGAGGGAGGACTATGTAAATGTCGTTGATTTTTTGGACGAAACTGCTAAAAGATTGAAGCAAATCGAAGATGGCATCTGTCCTTGAAGATAATATAACTGTTGGTCGTGCCCCGTTGCCGATGTCTGGGAGAACCTTCCCGAGCATCGCATCGGGGATTTATGAGTTTAAACCAACAGTCTCCCCCACCTCCACAGATCTTGAAGAATATGGGAATGGGGATAACTACATCAGCACGTATCAACCGTTCTCTTTATCTGTCACAGCAATCCCAAACCTTCCTGAAGAGATTATAACAAGTACCAGAGTCACTCTTAAGTATTGCATTCTTGAAGAACCATTGCCAGGGGCAGATACCACCCGTTCGTTGAATGCACCACTTAAGATACCCGTGAGTCCTTATTGGGCACCTGGGTTGTTCTTTGAACCTTTGATATTCACCACACCTGGGGTATCTCAAAGTCCTGCGATAATCTCTGGGTATTTTACGGAAAGAAACTTCTATGATAGGGAGTGGATTGTGGAATATAAGAGTTATGTTGCACGTTTCACAAGCAATGGGTTGTTTTATGCGCCCTTGGAGAACTTTCCAGTGAATCTTCCGTTCGACTTAAAGAAGATTTCATTATCTCTGAATTCATCTGTGAATATTAACAACTTTTATCCGCTAACGATTTCCGCAGCGAATCGGTATGATGCGGAGATTTTACAACCTTATTTGAGTCGTGTCAAGCAGGTTATCAGCTATAAGCCCTCTGAAATCAAGAAACTAAGGTTCTTCTTTGATATTCAGATTACAAGTAACAAAGGGATCTTTAACTTCACTGCCCATATGACTGTGCAGCAGAATCAAAAGGCGGCGAACCGTAGATTGGAGTTTGCTTTAAATAGAAGAAGGGAGAACGCAGAAATGCCTACATTCGCTTTAGATCTATGAGTCAGATACCCGCTCTATACACCCCACAAGACACGACAGCAGGACATGGACCTTGGCCACCTGTTGGTTACGTTGCACCCCCTGCAGGGGCGTCTGGGAACGTCTTCATCAACAAAAAGAACGTTCATAGGGTTGGGGACAAGACCTTACCCCACTTCTACCTGCTTCCCTCGCCACCAGACCTTCATCAGGACACCATCTCTACGGGGTCTACAAGCGTCTACGTCAACAAGAAACCCATGGCAGTGATAGGAAGTCAATTGACTTCTCCAGTGGGTCCAGCGGGCACTGTGGCAGCGTATGGCGCTCGTAACGTGTATGTTGACAGCAAGCGTTGAATCGGGTATAATACAGGAGTTGTTGAGGTAATACTATGGCAAAACGTCCTTCATTCACTGGTGGTGCTAAGATTGAATCGAAGCCCAAACTGACTCGTCAGGGTATGGGCAAGCATACTAAATATGCTTCGACCAGTCGAAATGCCGCAAGGAAGAAGTATCGTGGACAAGGCCGATAATCACATACGAAATTGGATTATCAAAATTTCTAAACCACAAGAAAAACTTGGAAATTTTCCCATTTGTCCATATGCTGCTACAGCAAAAGTTAAAATAGTACATTCTTCTATTAGCGATGTCGTCCCTATCACTGGGGTCGATGTCGCTATTTTTGTAGTTGAAGATACTTTGACTCTTGAAGAATTAAGTGAAAAATGTGATCAATTAAATAGTTTATATCCAGATCATGTTTTCTTGGATGATCATAAAGATGAAGATAGTTTCATCAATGGTGTACAAACAAATAACGCTCTCTACAACTTAATACTTGTACAACATAAGAATCATCTTGGACAGGCGAGACAATTTTTACACAAAACTGACTACTATTCCTATTGGTCCGAAGAATTTTACAACAAAATATTCAAGGGATAGCAACCCCTTAAAAAGTTCTGTTCAACCTTATAAGGAGAAAACAGATGGCAAATTCAAAAGTTGATATCGGAGATCAATTTAAACGTTCTGGGATGACACTGATTACTGACACATCTTCAGAAAAATGGTTACAAAAAGCAAGAAAACAGAATAGGTATAGCATTCCTGAAGACAGACTCTCAAGACCTTGTGGTGGCAAGGAAGGATTCGATGATTTCGTTGAAAGGTTTGATGAAGGGGCATAAATAACTCTAAACCCTAACAAATGTGGCAAACTTTCAAACTTTTAAAGATTTGAGTGTTACTTTTAAGCCTCATCCTATTACTGGTGATCTAATCACCGTGAAGGATGAGGCTTCTATTAAGCAATCAATTGTTAATTTATTGTTAACAAATAAAGGTGAAAGATTTTTTGCTCCTGATGTAGGATCTTCTATATCTAACTTATTGTTTGAACCATTAGATTATGGTACTGCATCATTGCTTCAAAGCGAGATCAAGACAACCTTAGAAAGATACGAACCAAGAATTCAAATCATTTCAATCATTGCTACACCAAATTATGAGGATAATGGTTTTGAAGTCGAGTTAGTATTTGAAGTTATTGGAAGAGATGATATTCCACTAAACGTCAATTTCTTCTTAGAGAGAACCCGATAAATGTCCTACGTACAAATTTCAAACTTAGATTTCACTGAAATCAAAACAGCGTTAAAAGAGTATCTAAGAGCTCAGACAGATTTCACTGATTTTGATTTTGAGGGATCGGTTTGGTCTAATTTGCTTGATGTTCTTGCTTATAATACGTATTACACAGCATTTAACACCAACATGGTGGTTAATGAGCTGTTCCTTGATTCTGCCTCTTTACGTGATAACGTCGTTGCTATTGCTAAGCAACTTGGTTATCGTCCAAAATCAAAGACTGCTCCTTCTGCATCGGTTAACTTTGACGTTGCTTTTAGTGGCAATGCTCCAGCAAATATTATTTTAAGAAAAGGAACTGGTTTCGTAACAACGTTTGACAACAAACTATACCAATATGTTGTCGTAGATGACGTAAAAGCGATTGTAACCAATTCAGTTGCCGAGTTTAGAGACGTATCTATTCACGAAGGTTCGTTTGTAACTGACTATTATACAGTTAATACTTCACAAAGTTCACAGCGTTTTATTATCAGAAACCCTTCTGTTGACACAAATACGATTCGTGTGAAGGTTTATCCATCAAGTGCTTCGACAGTATACGAGAATTACGAACTATCAACCAATATTTTATCAGTTTCTCCTAATTCAAAAGTATTTTTCCTTGAGGAGATTGAAGACGAGAAGTATGAAATTTTCTTTGGTGATGGTGTTCTTGGAAGAAAACTTGAGAATAACGAGTATATTGAAGTCTCTTATCTCTCCACCAATGGCAAAACCACCAATGGAGCAAAGACATTCACCTTCAGCGGGGTCTTAGAGGACTCTACTGGCAATTCGTCGTATCCTATTACCATCGAGAATGTAACCACCGTATCGGTTGCCACAGGTGGCGAAGACATTGAAAGCATCTCCAAGATCAAATTCAATGCTCCAAAGTATTTCGGAACACAAAATAGAGCGGTAAACTCACAGGATTATGCTGCAATCGTAAGAAATATCTACCCAGCAGTTGCAGACATCATCGTTTATGGCGGCGAAGAGGCAGATCCACCTGAGTATGGCAAGGTAAAAATCGCCATTAAACCATCAAATGCTGCATATCTGTCATCTTTTACCAAAAAACAGATTATTGACGCTCTGAAACCCTATATGGTCGCCTCTGTGACCCCAGAAATCATCGATCCTTCGATCATTTACGTCGAATTGACAAGCAATATTTACTATGATAAGTCAAAAACGACCGAAAGTTCGGAAAAAATTCGTTCAAAGGTGATTTCTGCGATCGAAAGTTACACCAAACAGTCAGATACCGAGAAATTTGACGGAAAATTCAGATACAGTAAGTATGTTGGCGTTATTGATGATGCTGATCGTGCCATCAACTCCAATGATACCTCGGTTATGATGAGAAAAGACTTCTATCCAGGTATCAATTCGGTATTCTATTACGAGTTATGCTTCAAGAACCAATTTTATGGTGATAGTGAGAATCCTGTCCTTCAATCTACAGGGTTTGTTGTAAGCGAATATCCCAATTATACCGTGTATTTTCAGGATGATAGCAATGGAAAAATTGTCCTATATAGATTAGATTCTCTAACTGGTGACAAGGTTGTTCTCAATGATTCTATTGGTACAGTCAACTATGAAAAAGGCGAAATTCAATTGTTTGATTTGACTATTATTAAAGGAAGCTTCTTCGATAATAGAATCTCAGTTAGAGTAAAACCACTTAATAATGATATTGTAGCGTCAAGAGAAATGTATCTTGATGTGGATGTCCAAAACAGTAAGTTTACCGCATACCAAGAGTAAGCTAAATGCAAACTAAGAGCAGAAAAATTTCAACCCTGATTGAGAACCAACTTCCAGGGTTCATATCTACAGAATACGAAAATTTTTCTAAGTTCGTAGAAAAATACTACGAGCATTTAGAATCTCAAGGTAATCCCTTAGATATTGTTTCCAATATCACGAAATACCGTGATATTGATTTTTATGAAGAAAACTTATTAAAGCAATATACAGAAACAACGGCATCTATTGATTCTAACGATACCGTTATTACTGTTACTGATGCAACTTCATTCCCAGAGAAGAATGGTTACATCAAAATCGATGATGAGATCTGTTTTTACAAGGAAAGAACAGATACGCAGTTTTTAAGCGTTTCCAGAGGTGTTAGCGGTAATACCACCTTAGGAGATCTTTACGACAAAACAACTTTTGTTACCACAGAAGCAGATGATCACCAGTCTGGTGCGTTAGTTTATAACATCAGCAACCTTTTCCTTTATGCTTTTGTAAAGAATTTTGAGGCACAATACTTAGGTGCCTTCCCAGAAAAGTATTTGAAGGGTGAAGTAGATAAGAGAACCCTAATCAAGAACATCAGTGCTTTCTATAAGACAAAAGGTACTGATACCTCTATAAAGTTTGTTTTCAATTCGATTATTTCAAGAGATCCTGAGGATATTCCTGAAGTATACAATCCCAAGGACTTCACACTTAAGTCTTCAACTTCTGATTGGATCTCTACCTACTCATTAAAGGTAAAAATCCTTTCTGGCGACCCACAGGCACTGATTGGGCAGCAAATTGTTCAGTCATTGGACCCAACAAAGTCTGATATCCTCTATGCATCTGCTTTTGTTGATAATGTTGTCTACAAAGGCATCATAGATGGCGATGAAATCTATGAAATCATTTTAGATGTTGGTAGCATCAATGGTAAATTTGAAATTGCTTCAAAAACCAAACTGAAAACTCAAATTACGTCTTTAGACACCACTGGTGATCGTATTGACGTTGGTTCTACCTTAGGATGGAGAAAAGAAGGTAGATTGTTGATTGACAATGAGCAAATTTACTACAATGACAAGAATGTTAACCAATTTGTAATTGAAAGAAGAGGAACACCACCAAGCGTCCACCAAGCGGGTACAAGTGTATACAATTTCTCGACTGTAGAAGGCAGTGGAGTCAAGATTTTGGTTCTTGGCGTACTTTACAACTTAAATCTCAAGAATCCTGCTCCTTACTCAATTGAAGGCGAAAAGATTCAGGTGTCTCAACCTGGATTCATCACAAAACACCCTGCGATCTATGATAAGTCGAAAGATCAGATCAGATGGAAACTGAATGAAGTAAACACAAGACCATCTGTTCCTTTAAATTCAACAATTCAGTCTGCTATTCAAGATTTGAATGCAGATATTTCTGCAATTTATGAGGATGATCAATATTTCTATATTTGTGCTTCTGGATTCCCATCCATACAAATTTTAACTGCTTCGACAACGTTAATTCCAGAAGATCAGAAGATTCTTCGTCTAATTCGCAAGAATCCAACTACAACGACAGAAGTTTACCCAACATCAACAAGAGATGTAGGTATTTTTGTTGATGGTTCTCTTGTTTTTGGTTGTAAGGACACTGACTATGTAAGTTATGGCGCTATTGTCAATTATAGCATCAAGAGAAGAGGATCTGGTTACAAGAAAGCTCCTTACGTTCTCATCAACAATCAACCAGGAAAAGCTCGTGCTGTTCTCACTGGTGACGTATTAGAATCGATTATTATTGATACAGATGAGATTTATACTGCAAATCCAACTGTAACTATCACTGCTGGTAGAAATGCACAAGCAAGTGCCATCGTAACCAATGGTGCTATCACAAGTTTAGTCGTAGCAAATCCTGGCGAATATTACTCTTCATCACCAAGAGTTGTTATCACAGATCTTTCTGGTAAGGGTAGATTTGCTGAATATAGAGCAAACATTTCCATTGATGGTAAAATTGTTGATTTTGAAAAAATCGATGGCGGTAAATTCTACACACAAGAGAATGTTTTAGTAGAAATTATCGAAGATGCCAATGGTTCTGAGGCAGAAGTAGAAGTAGAAATCAAAAAGTGGGCAAAAGATCGTTATAGAAAGATCCAAACGTCTCTTGACGATAATAATGGATATCTTTTTGAAAATTATGCTTCAACACAAAGCACTGATAAGAGTTATGGTTATGGTGTCGTTGCAAACCCAAAAAGACTACGTGCTTCGATCAGCGATAACTTAAGCAATACATTTGTAGAACCATCAACTCCATCACACTCGCCTATTCTTGGATTTGCCTATGACGGCAACCCAATTTACGGTCCTTTTGGCTATAACGACCCTACAGATCCAACATCGGGTGTTTCCAAGTTACAGAGTGGGTATGTTCTAAGATCTTCAAGAGTTAACGGTCCTTCGACTACTCAATATCCACTTGGAACTTTTGTTGATGATTATGTATGGAATCCATCCGTAGATTCAGAAAAGACTGTTTTAGACAAAAACAATGGCAGATTCTGTGTAACTCCTGATTACCCAGAAGGAACTTACGCATACTTTATTACTTTAAATTCTCTAACGAATGCACCAACATTCCCTTATATTCTTGGCGAGAATTATTATTCATTACCTGTAGATTCAAACTACAACTCACCAATTTCTCAGGATGATCTTCCAAAGAATGTTAAGAGACTATCGACCACAAATATTGAAAGAAATGGTGATGGCACTTATGCATTTGTAGAAAGCATTTCTTCTGGTTCTGTTTCTTCTGCAAAAGTAGATAATTCAACAAGTACCTTCTCTGTTGGTTCACAATTAATTATCAATGAAGAAGGAACCTCTGGAACTGGTTTAACTGCCTCTGTAAGCGCAGTAGAAGGGAATAACGTCGTTTCGTTAGAAGCACTACAAACAAAGGCAATCAAGGTCGATACAATCGATAATTGCTACTTCTTTGCTGGCAATACTATCACCCAGACTGGTTCTGGAGCATCTGGTCAGTTAATCGGTAATGTTTTCAACGACAACACCTTAATTCTCAGAAATGTTACTGGAAACTTCAACACGACTGGTTTACTTTCATCCGCAACAACAGTTGTAAGCATTTTACTCGATCAAAACTCTTCTTACACAAAAGGTAGTTCTGTATCGTTAACTGACGGTATCAATACTCCAATTGCAACAGGTGAAATCCTTGAAACCACTGTAAATCAGAACTCAGTAAAGATTAAGGTAAATTCTGGTTCATTTGTAATCAATGATGATTACTTTATTAAGAGTAGTGACTTAAATGACACTACTGGTTCTAAGATTATTTCTATTCAATCACTAAGTCAGGGTATTAGGGTAAATTCAGTACAGCAAAATATTGCTATCGTTGAAACTGATACCAACCATAATTTAACTAATGGCGATTCGGTTGAAATTGATATTACTCCCAATGATACACAAACAGAAACAACATATTACGTTAGAAAGCGTTATTACCAAAAAGTA
>JACCDX010998107.1_pt1 | contig 10173 bp, 9 predicted proteins | sample 7449681 | NCBI WGS metagenome assembly JACCDX01 (sample SAMN15323450, study PRJNA562643) | freshwater metagenome | isolation source: river surface water | place: USA:Blue River Watershed | collected 2017-08-18
CCAGTGCAAGAGGCATAGCCACTCTTGCGCCGTCGGTCGGCATCCATTGAGTTGAGAAATAGTCGCTTACAACCCAGCGATTGCTGTCTGACTCACTGGGACGTTTGAATGCCGCGACTACTTGTGACTTCCCTTCAAAGGTCAACTCAAAAATGATGGGGAACTGAATCGCACCATCGATGCAACGAAGGACCTCATGCTTGAGTGCAGGCGTTTTGAGGTGAATAGTAAATATTTGTAGCTCTGGCACACCTGGCTTTGATGCCAAGTTGATCGTCTCCGGTGCCAGCTTGTACTGCCAGACAATCTGCTCCACCTGCCGCACGAACATTTCACGAACAACAGGTGTTGCACCACTGTGTTCGTAAATTTTGTTCTTCGGCAAGACACGCCCAAAAGCGGCCTGCTTGGGGTAGCTGATGAACGGTGACAGCGTGGCTTGATTCATCCGGCATCCTGAATTACAAGGAAGGTGATCAGCTCGAAGTCGTCCAGACCCGCGATGGTGTTGACCAGAGCGGTTGTCTTGCCGCCGCTGAACAGGCTGTCCAGATCCTTCTCTTCTTTCACCTCGATCATTGAACGGATAGTCTTGCCCAACAGATCTGAGTACGCCTGCATCTTGCGGCCGTCAGCAGTTTCTTCATTGAACAGGCGGCATACATCGGCAATTGGTACCGATTGACCTTTGCAACAGCTTCGAACCAAATCAAGAAGTCGTTTCACTTCGGTGTGGTCGCTGATGACCTCTCCCGCCCGGTTGATGTAAACGAGGTAATACGGATGCAGGCGGTTGTGCTGGTTAACGGTGACGTTGGGATTCAGGTTTCGCAGCGTAAAGATCACGCCCGGTTGCAAACCCAGCTCAGGTTTTGCCGGAACAACAGCGTGCATGCCGCTGGGCACATTGTTCAAGTCGCCATTGGCTTTGACGTAATTGAGCAGATCCATTCGGAAATCATTGAGCCCTAGGTCGGTGATCGATACACCCGTCTTGAGATCTTCCAGCTCAATCACCTCTTCTTGCAACCGCCGAAGCTGCTCTTTCCGATATGACACATCATTGGCTTGGGCGCTAAGGACGTTGTCGTCACCGGTTGCCGTGACGTCGGCAATCATCATCCGACTTTCAACTCGCTCTTTGAGGTTGATGTATTCGTCAAGTGAAATGTCTGGCCAGTAGTTGACCAGTTGAATGCTAGCGTTGGTAGAACCAATCCGGTCAATTCGACCAAAGCGCTGAATGATGCGAACCGGGTTCCAGTGAATGTCGTAATTGATCAGGTAATCGCAGTCCTGCAAATTCTGGCCTTCAGAAATGCAGTCAGTGCCGATGAGCAGGTCAATCTCTGCAGGTTCGCCCGGAAGCACGATAGCTTTCTCTTTTGAGCGCGGGGAAAACAGTGTGAGAAGCTCCTGAAAGTCATAGGACTTTTTCAGGGTGGATTTTGGAGCCGCGCTGCCGGTTACCTTGGCGCTGTGCAGGTGCTGAACTTCCAAAAACTCTGGTGCTAGATTGGCATAAAGGTAGTCTGCGGTATCGGCAAAGGCCGTAAACAGCAGGATTTTCTTGTTGCCTGAATTGATGGGGTTGGCCAGCTTGCCAAGGATCAAAGACTTTACGTGCTGGAGTTTCGCATCGTCCGCAGGCGTGACCTTATTCATGGACGCCAGCAGGCCGTCAATGATCTCCATATCAACTTGCAGCTCATGCTCCCAAGAGGGCAGATCCATGTCACCCAGGCTGATCTTGACCTTGCTGCCAATCTCACTGTCACCAAGGATCGGTAGGTCGTCGTCATCGACGTCCAAATTTTCCAGTTGATCGGTCAAATCATCAACATTGACGATCACGCCAGTCTTGTTGAATGCGCTGATTTTGGCTAACGTGTTCGCGTTGTTGTTCAGCAAGGAAGTTAGGGTCAACCGAAACGATTGGATGGAACTTTCCAAACGTTTCAGCAGATTCGTCGTCATCAATGCCTGGAGGCTTTTTTCGCGATCCACCTGTTTAAGCTTGCCTCTGCCTGCCACCTGGGTGTCGTACATTTCTTCGTACTTTTTCAGGCGACTGGGCAAAATGTAGCTGATCGGGGCATACACAGCTAGTTTGAGCAGGGAGAGCTGCGCAAAAATCTCGTTGAAACTCATCACGTCGGTGCGTTGTGTCAGCGGTGAGTGGAATGACAAGGGCTTGAGTCGTTCTGGGAACGGTCCAATATCCTTTGTGTCGTAGAAGGTCTGAATGTGTTTGCGTGAACGTGCGATCGTCACGCTGTCCAGCAACTCAAAGAAGTCAAACTCCAGCGTTTCAAGGATGGCTCGTGCAGTCCGCGCCTCTGGAGGAAGCTTTGCCCAAGCGTTGAAGCTGGCTTGCGCATTACTAAATATCTTTTCAACCGACTTACCTGTGCGCAGCTTCTTGGTTAGATTTTCAGAGTCGCCTTCATAGGCTAATGCCAGCTGATTTCGCAGGTCGTTGAAACGGTTATTGACGGGCGTAGCCGATAGCATCAAGACCTTGGTCTTTACGCCTTGTTTGATGACTTGATTCATCAACTTCTGATACCGCGTTTCTTTGTCTTTAAACGCATCGTTGTTTCTGAAGTTGTGCGATTCGTCAATCACGACCAAGTCGTAATTTCCCCAATTAATTCGGTTGAGCGGCGTGCCGAATGACTCGCCGCTGGTTCGACTCAGGTCGGTGTGGCACAGCACGTCGTAGTTGAAGCGATCGCGAGCGAAGATATTGGTCTTCAGGTTGCGGTTGTAATTCAACCAGTTGTCTGCCAGCTTCTTAGGGCAGAGCACCAGCACCGATTTGTTGCGCAGCTCGTAGTACTTGACCACCGCCAAGGCCGTGAACGTTTTACCAAGGCCCACGCTGTCGGCCAGAATGCAGCCGCTATAGGTTTCCAGCTTGTTGATGATGCCGGTCGCAGCGTCCTTTTGGTAGTTGAAAAGCTTGTTCCAAATCAGCGTGTCTTGATAGCCGGTCCTGTCATTTGGCAGCACGTCTTCATTGATGTCTTCAAGGAACTCATTGAAGATGTTGTAGAGCATCAAGAAGTAAACATGCTCAGGGGAATTTTCTTGATACACGGATGCGATGTGATCGCAAATCTGAGCGGTTACATCTTCAAGCTTTTCTGGGTCAACCCAAATTTGGTCAAAAAGGCTGATGTAGGTGGCCGTGAATGCGGCCTCGTCCATTTTGTTGACCAAATTCGATACGGCATTCCCTTGCTGGTACCCAAGATCGACCGCTGTGAAACCGTGCAAAGGCATGTAGGCGGTCGCTATCTCTTTGGCCTGCACGCATGCAAACTGCTGCATTGGAGCTTTGCTGCGGTTTGATTTGAACGTTGCTTTGCGTCGCATCCAATCAGCGCACTCTTTGGCAATGGCTCGCTGGGTAAGCTTGTTGCGGAGTTGAATTTCGAATTCGCTGCCATAAAGGCTTCGTTCCCGATCAGATTTGGGAATGTGGAACTCTCGACGTTCCTTTTGCACCTTGTCAGTGACCTCGTTTGCAACAAACGTGGGGGACGTAAAAATGAAGCTGAGTTCTTCAATCTTTTCCAACTCGGACTTGAGCGCTTCAAAGGCATACATTGAAAAGCAAGAGGCGGCAATTTTCAGTCGAGCCTGGGGCTTGAGCGTCTTCTTTAGATCATCCCCGAGCAATCGATTGATGTTGTCGATAAGTTCCATTAAACGGCCCCTCTTTGAGTTGCGGAGTAACCCGGTGCCAATGCGGCGCTTTCAACACCGTAAAGGGTTTGCGGGTTGTTCAGCCATAAATGGTGCTCTTTTGGATCAAGGCTGTGTTCAGGTGAGCAATCCACTGACCATCGCCTCAGTGCATACCCAACCAATGGAGCCCGCATATCGAGCGCCAGCACGCCGTTGCTCATCATGAAGTCAGCTTCAATCGCTTTGGGGTGTGCAATGCCAGGGTGGGGAACCAGTTCAATATGGACGAGCCGTGCCCACTGCACATCAGATTCAATCTGTTCTTCGACTGGGATGGCCTGGTCAATGGCCTTGGCTTTGACGATGCGTGTCAAAGCAAAGTCGGCAAAGCGGCCCCGTTCACGGTCGTAGGCCCGCAAATGCCAGCGCAGGCCGGTATCGGCCAGAGCAAGGGGGCACAGGGTCTTGGTCGAGGCTCCAGAGCTCAATGACAGGTAATTGACCTTTACTTGGCGTCGTCCGGCAATGGCGCGGGTCAGTGTTGCCAGGGTTTCGATGTCTGGCTTGACAAGGTCGCTGGCGCTTTCACAGGGGACGGTGCGCTTGAGTTTTTGGTCCATGTTGTCACCAAAGCCCGAGCGGAACCAGGTCAGCACGCGCTCGGCTGAGTGTTCAAACAGAGGGGCGAAGCGATCCGTGGTGGCGTACTTGCGCTGACCGGCGTCGTAGAAGAGGTTCTGTGGGGCCAGACGGCGATAGGTGCTCAGGTCGCGCGCAGAGGCGGCAGGTTTGACCCCAAATCGGCGCTCAATGTCTGCGCGCGTCAGGTCACCACAGAAGAACGCTTTGACTTCAATAAAGAAAAGTCGCTCTCTTTGCGTCTGCGTCAGGTCGTCTAGTGCGGCAGCGACTGTTCTGTTGACCACGTATCTGTCCCCATTGTGTTGGCGTGGGTTCCACTCTAGCATATTCAGCGACTGCGCTTAATCATTTTGATGCAGTGAGAAGCAGTTGATGCTAGAATTTTTCAAAACGATCAGGTTGGTACCGGTCGCTTGGCCCGAAATCATCACTTTAAGGAGATGACCATGTCTTTTTGGCAAATCTTGGGGCGGTTCGCTTTCTCAGACACGGGAGAGACTTTGCAGAAGCTCTCGGACACCACCAGCGTCTCATCTGACGGCACTACCTACACAAAGATGGGTTCGACCACCGTTGGGTCTGACGGGTCTGTTTTCACTCAGATGGGCAGTTTCAGTACCGATGGCAGTACCCGCATGGGTAGCACCGCGACTGGCATTGGGGCTGTTTTTAATGACCGGCCGCTGATGAGTAACGAGTGGCCTTCAGTCTCGGGTACTGAAAAGGATCAGTTTTAATGACTATCCAAGATGACGGTGATTTGATTAAGGGACTTGGGTTTGTCTGCCAATATCATTCAAGCATTACATTCGAAATAGCGCAGGGAGAGTAAGCAATGTCGCGAAAGTGTTTTTTCAGTTTTCACTATGTACCCGACTGCGTTCGAGCTTCTCAGGTTCGACAGATCGGAACGATTGAAGGTAACCCACCAGCACGTGATAACGACTGGGAAACGGTCGTCGGTGGTGGAGATGCTGCCATAAAGAAATGGATCGCCGGGCAGATGGAAGGTAAAACCTGCGCCATCGTGTTGGTTGGCGAAAACACTGCCAATCGAAAGTGGATCAATCACGAGATTGTGCAAGCTTGGGACCGTGGTTTGGGCGTTGTCGGGATTCGCATTCACGGCCTCAAGAACTTCGATGGCAATACCGCCTCTCAGGGCGGCAATCCGTTCGACCACGTGATACATGGCACTACCCAGAAAAAGCTTTCTTCCATTGTGAAGTGTTACACCCCGTCGGGTTCTGACAGTAAAGAGCGTTATGCGTGGATATCAAAAAACTTAGAGGCTGCCGTCGAAGAAGCGATTGCCATTCGAAAAGCTAATTAAGCTACATCTAAGTGAGGGTCAATGAAGCGCTGTAAGGCAACAACGAAAGCCGGACGACGTTGCCTAAATGGGCAGCAGTCAGGTACCGATTTTTGTGCGACTCATGCAACAGAGATTTCCTCTCGTGAACTACTCGCTACTGCCGCCGGTGCGTTAGTCGGCCACGCGTTGATACCGGGTCTTGGTTTTGTCCTCGGTGGCTTGGCTGGGCACTCTTTTCGAGATTTAATGGCATCTGACAATATGACGAAAAAGCGTGTTTTCATCAGCTTCGACTTCGACAACGACCGCGTCTTACGGGACTTCATGCTGGGACAGGCGAGACTGCCTGATTCGCCATTTGAAGTCATTGATTACTCACTCAAAGAGGCCGCTCCCGAACGGAACTGGGAGGCGAAAGCAAGGGCTGCGATTGCTAGATCAGATATCGTTATCGTCATGGTCGGCAAGGCAACGCACCGCGCAAACGGTGTGCTGAAAGAAATCGCCATGGCACGCGAGGCTGGCGTGCATGTGGTGCAAATCATTGGCTACAAGGACGGGGACTACACGTCCGTTCCGAACGCTGGCCGTCTTTATGCCTGGAATTGGCAGAACCTCAAGAAATTACTGAGCTGACCCATGCATAACAATGAACTGGATGCTTTCGTTAAGGAATACGTCAAGGAACTTCATAATGAGACGGCGGCGATCTTTGCTGGCGCTGGTCTATCGGTGGGCAAGGGATTCGTCGATTGGGTTGGACTTCTGCAGCCGCTGGCAGTTGAACTCGGCCTGGATGCTGCTCGTGAAAGCGATCATCTAGTTGCGCTTGCGCAGCATCACGTAAATGACAACGGCATGAACCGTGCAGGGCTGCATAAGCGACTTTTGGAGGAGTTCCCGACGGATGCGCAGCCTACGGTAAATCATGAATTGTTGGCACGGCTGCCAGTGGCAGTCTACTGGACCACTAATTACGATCGGCTGATTGAGCGTGCCTTGGAAGGGGCTGGAAAAATCGTTGACTCGAAGCATCGGGTGGATCAGCTGGCCTTCACAAAGCCACGCCGGGATGCGGTGGTTTTCAAGATGCATGGTGACGTCGAGCATCCGGCACAAGTCGTGTTGACAAAGGATGATTACGAGCGCTACCCGATCGATCGCGGCGCGTTCATCAACGGGCTGACCGGTGACCTTGTCTCCAAGACTTTTCTGTTTCTTGGTTTTAGCTTCAAGGATCCCAACCTTGACTACATCTTGGCGCGGATTCGACTCACCTTTCAAGCAAACGGACGCCAGCACTACTGCGTCTTTCGTCGTGTGCAGGAGCAGGCTGGTCAGTCACAAGCCGAGTACGAATATCTACAAATCAAGCAGCGCCTTGCTATCAATGACCTGAAGCGCTTCAACATCAAAACCTTGCTGGTCGACAGCTACGATGAGATCACAGAACTGTTACGCCGTATCGAACGCACCTATCGCCGAAAGACCCTGTTCATTTCGGGCAGTGCTGAGGAGTTTGGGGCTTGGCAGAAGACGGATGTTTCTGAGTTTCTCAACGACCTAGGAAAGATCGTCATTCAGCGGGGTTTTCGCCTCGTGTCAGGCTTTGGCTGGGGCATCAGTAATGATCTCTTGTCTGGCGCCATCGAGCAAATCTACGGCCAACGGATCGGACACATCCAGGACCATTTGATTGTTCGCCCGTTCCCACGCTACATCGCTGACGTCGGCGTGCGAGATGCTCTGTGGCATGAGTTCCGTAAAGATCTGATTTCACAAGCTGGTATCGCGCTCTTCATGTTTGGCAACAAATTGAGCGATGGCAAGACAGTCCTCGCGGACGGCGTGCGTAAGGAGTACGCCATTGCACGTGAGCTCGATCTAGTGACCGTACCCGTTGCCCCGACGGGCTATGTAGCCGAAGAGCTCTGGCAGCTCGACGAGCCACGAGTGAAATCATCCGCGATGAGTGAAGAAATCAAGCAGGCATTTGCCAGACTTCAAGCGCCGGTCGCGAAACCCCAAGAATTGCTGAGCCGCATTTCTGAAATATTGGATCTGCTCGGGAAAGAATAAACGGTCTTAGGCCACCGAGGCCAATACTGAGGCAATGGGCATGCAGGAGTCGGCTATTGTGCGGCTCCATGGTCGATTTTTTTGTTGCTAAACATCGACTGAAGTAAAAAATAAATTAATTTTTAGAAGAAATAGTGCAAAATAGCTGTTTATTCGTTCAATCAAGAGGGTTTTATGTTGCTTGACTTCAGAGTCAAAAACTTCCGCTCCTTGCGAGATGAGCAGACTCTGAGCCTCGTTGCAGCCAAGGACAAGTCGCTGCAAGAGCTCAACACCATGCCATCGGGCATCAAAGCTGCGCCGACGCTCCTTCGCAGCGTGGCCATCTATGGGCCAAATGCGGGTGGCAAATCCAACCTCATCAAGGCGTTGCAGTACATGCGCGCCGTGGTGGCTGAGTCTGCGTCCGTGATGCAGCCTGGTCAAACGTTTAACGTTCAGCCCTTTCGGTTTGAGGCCGTATCGGTAGCCCAGCCAACAGAGTTTGACGTTTCGTTTGTAATCGATGGTGTCCGCCACCAGTATGGCTTTGAGCTCACAGCGCAGCGGATCACCCGGGAATATCTGCTTGTTTACAAGGCTTTTAAGCCCCAGCAATGGTTTGAGCGGCATTACGATGAGGCAAGTGGCAAGGACGTCTACGATTTTGGTACCGGCCTAAAGGGGCCAAAGTCTGTTTGGGAGGGCGCGACGCGTCCCAACGCACTATTCCTGTCCATGGCGGTACAGCTCAACAGTGAGCAACTGCAGCCGGTGTTTGCTTGGTTTGTGAACCAACTAGCCATCTTCAATGAAATCACCCCCCTAGGCCAGCATTTCTCGGTTGAGATGCTGCGCAAGCCTGATGGCAAGCGCGCAATCTGCGACTTTTTGACTTCCGCCGACATCAGCATTTCTGACATCGAGGTTGTGACCCGCAAGGTTTCGGGTCAAGCTGTTCATTTTGATATGGCGGCAGGGAAAACAGAGGTTCGCAACGAAGAACAAGAAGTTAACGAGTTGCTGTTTCATCACATCACCGACCAAGGCAAGGCCGTGTTCAGCCTGGGTGATGAGTCAATGGGAACCCGCAATCTACTTTTCCTGACAGGGCCAGTGCTGGACATTCTGGACAAGGGAATGGTGTTGGTGGTCGATGAGTTGGACAGCAGCTTGCATCCGCTGTTGGTACGCCGACTGGTGGAGCTTTTTCAGAACCCCTCGGTTAATAAAAAGGGCGCGCAGTTAATTTTCACGACCCATGACACCTCATTGTTGGATCCGGATTTATTCCGGCGCGATCAAATTTGGTTTGTTGAAAAAGACCGAGATCAGGCTTCAAAGCTTTACCCGTTGTCAGATTTCAGTCCTCGCAAAAATGAGGCGCTTGAACGCGGCTATTTGATGGGACGTTACGGCGCACTTCCGTTTCTCGGTGATTGGGGTGGTTGAGATCCATGGCCCGCGACAACTCACCCAAAATCCGACAGCGCGCTCAGCTGGAGCGTAAACAGACTCAGCGCGCCAGCTACGACCGCGTTTTGATCGTGTCCGAGGGGAGTAAGACTGAGCCGCTTTATTTCAAGGAAATTAAGAACGCGCACAGATTACAAACGGCAAACGTTGAAGTTCACCCCAGCGCCCTCGGAACTGAGCCCATCCAAGTGGTGCGTTATGCAAAGCAGCTGTTTGAGGCAGGGGATCCACATAAGCGCGTTCGCGCCAGAGCCTTTGAGAAAGTTTTTGCGATTTTTGACCGTGACGACCACAAGTCATATTTTGATGCACTCAAGCTTGCGGAGTCGCTTGATGGCAAGCTCCGCAACGATGCCAAACAGCCGGTTGAATTCAAGGCCATCGCATCCGTGCCTTGTTTTGAGCTGTGGCTGTTACTGCACTATGAGGACATTCGGCATCCGCTTCATCGCGACGAGGTTCTAACGCGCCTCAAACAGCATATTCCGGGCTATGACAAGGGCGCTGGCGGTAGTTTTTCCACGACAAGGGGAAGCCTGGATATTGCCAGCCAGCGTGCACGGAATTTGGCTGCGCTTAGCACCGCGTTCGATGACACCGAGCCATCCACCGATATCGTTGAGTTGGTCGCATTGCTGATTGCGTTCGGCAAATAGCTGGGTTGGTGTCGGTGATCGACATGTGGACGTTGGTTCAAGGGTGATTCACGGAATTGAACCGCCGTCCGAAAATCGATAGATTTGGGCGCAGTGAGATGACTGTTCCAAGTGTGAATTGGCGTAAGAATTGGGGATAGCTAGCGGTGGCTAGTCAGGACCGGAGATCGCTATTCCCAGTTCGTTTGCCCTCTGGTAGCACCCCACCACCATATGCGGGGGGACAGATTTTCTCTGTCCCCCTTTTTCTTTCCCGGAAGGCCCTGTATCTGCGGGCTTCCGCGTTTTTCCTTGTGGACGCGGCAGGGCACATTTTTCCTATTTTTGCCC
>JACCDX010104115.1_pt1 | contig 10172 bp, 10 predicted proteins | sample 7449681 | NCBI WGS metagenome assembly JACCDX01 (sample SAMN15323450, study PRJNA562643) | freshwater metagenome | isolation source: river surface water | place: USA:Blue River Watershed | collected 2017-08-18
AACCACGCATGCAGCTGATCGATCAGGGGCTGCAGGCCCTGCCAGAGCGCCAGCCCCCACAAGGCCAACGCCAGCACGAAAGGCAGCACGGTCATCAGCAGCATCCGGGGATGCATCTGCGACAGCAATGCGCGAAAGAATGTTCTGAAAAGGGGTGTCATGATGATCCGGCGTTTATGGAATTATAAGAGCCCGCGCTGCTGCGTGAGCTGACCGGGTCGGTACGACCTTGCTGCTATAGTTCAGGGTCTTGTTCACCCTGGGCCTTCCGATCTTGCTGGCCCAGCCTTGAAGGAATCATCATGTCCCAGATCACCACCGCCTCCGGGCTCATCTATGAAGAACTGACGACTGGCGAAGGCAACGCAGCCAGCGCAGGCGATTTCGTCAGCGTTCACTACACCGGCTGGCTGCAGAATCCCGATGGCAGCGCAGGTGAGAAATTCGATTCCAGCGTGGACCGCGACGAGCCTTTCGAATTCCCTCTGGGTGCCGGACATGTGATCCGTGGCTGGGACGAAGGTGTGCAGGGCATGAAGGTCGGCGGCAAGCGCCGGCTGGTGATTCCGGCAGAACTCGGCTACGGGGCGCGCGGCGCAGGCGGCGTGATTCCGCCCAATGCGACATTGATCTTCGACGTGGAATTGCTCGAGATCTGATCAGGCTGCCGGAAGATCGAGGTCGACGCCAAACACTTTGGCCATGTTCTTCGTCACCTGCTCCTCGATCTTCTTTGCAAAACCTTTCAGCATGATCCCCAGGCTCAGCTCCAGCGTTGCCTGCCCCTCTGCCAGGGCGAGCGTGCCGGAAAAACCGGTGCGCTTGAATGCCAGCACGTCACCCTGCCATTCCCAGCTCATTTCATAGTCCGCCTGCATCTGGTCAGCGACTTTTTGCGCGGCATCGCGCGCATCGGTCATGGAGAGCGCGTGCGGCTGCACGATGGTAATGTCGGCCATCCGGTTCTCCTGATTTATGGTTTGAATGCGTCCGGGTTCAACAGATTCGGCGGCCGCTTCCCGGTCAGCGCAGCGATCAGGTTGTCGGCCGTCAGATAGGCCATCGCCCGTCGGGTGGGCACCGAGGCGCTGCCGATATGCGGTGTCAGCACCACGTTCTTCAGCGTGAGGAACTCGGGATTGAAGGCCGGTTCGTTCTCGAACACGTCGATGCCTGCGGCCGCGATCTGTCCGGATTTCAGGGCAGCGATCAGTGCTGCATCATCGACAATCCCGCCGCGCGCGATATTCACCAGCGTCGCCGTAGGCTTCATCATCGCCAGCTGCTTTGCGCCGATCAAATGATGCGAGGCCGGCGAGTACGGCAACACCAGGATCACATGGTCAGCCGTGCGCAGCAATTCTTCCATGCCAAGATACTGCGCGTGGTTCGCGGCGGCTTCCAGCTCCGGCGAGAGGCGGCTGCGATTGTGATACACCACCTTCATATTGAAGCCCATCGAGCGGCGCGCGATCGCCTGTCCGATACGCCCCATGCCGATGATGCCCAGCGTGCTCCCATGCACATCGGCACTCAGAAAATCATCGTAGCGCCATTTCTTCCACTGGCCGGCGCGCAGGAAATGCTCCGACTCGCTGACCCGCCGAGTCGCCGCCATCATCAGCGTCCAGCCAAAATCCGCCGTGGTCTCGTTCAGCACATCGGGCGTGTTGGTCACCATTACGCCCGCCGCCGTTGCTGCAGGCACGTCGATATTGTTGTAACCCACGGCCATATTGCACACCGCTTTGAGTCCCGGACACGCGGCGAACAGCTCGCCTGCAAAACGATGCGTGGGATTGGCAAACACACCTGCCTTGCCCTGCAGCCTGCGGATCAGCTCGGCGTCGTCATAGGCTTCATCACTCTGATTGTGCTCAACCTCGACATGCTCTGACAAATATTCGATCACATCAGGAAAAGTCTCGCGCGTGACCAGCACCTTGGGTTTCATGTTTTTTATTCTCCGTGGAGGAAGGGGGTCAGGCTAGCTGCCTGATCAGGCGCCGCGCACAAGAATCACGTGTACGCGATACGGACCGTGCGCGCCGAGCACGATGGTCTGCTCGATATCGCCGGTGCGCGAAGGACCTGAGATGAAATTGGTCGCGCGCGGCAGTTCGCCCCGCTCTTGCTTGGCCAGTGCGAAGGCATCCTCCATCGAGCGGACAATGCGGCTGACCGGAATGACGGCGATATGGGTCTCAGGCAGCAGCGCGGCAGACGCATACGTCTCGGCACCGGAGAGCAGCATCAGCGTGCCCGTCTCAGCAATCGCGCAGAAGCAGCCCGTGATGCCCACCAGATCCTGATCCACCGGCGGCCGGAACTCCACTTGCAGTCCGGCCTGCTGCCAGTCCAGCGACGACATCGTCTCCCAGGCGATCGCACTGGGCGCGACGCCCAGACCGCTCAGATAACGCGCAGCAGCGGCGGGCACATCGGCCAGCGTCTGCACTTCATCGATGGTCTGCGAGGTGCGCTCGGCCTGCTGCCGGAATCGACCGACCAGGTCGGTCCCGATGTCCGGGCGAGGTCCGGGACTGCTGGATGCCAGATAAGCTTGCGCTTCGGCCAGTTCGGCAGCCGTCGGTTCGTCGGGGCGCTGCTGGGCTTTGCGGATGCGGCTGAATATGGCCTTGCGGGCGGCGGAAGTATCCATGATCTCCTCAGTATTATTGGCCTGATTCTACCTCGGCAACTATCTCAGGAAGTGGCTTGCCAGTTGAGTAAATTTCAGAGGCCCAGGCAAAAAATATTCACGGCCCTGCCCTGAAATCCCGGAATCATCGATCCGCTCCCGCGCAGTCGCTGACCGCCGGCCGCGCCACAGCGCGGCGAAAGCGCATTAGCTTATTTAAAAACCATCTAAACCGGATTTGTGGGGCTCCCCGGTTTGCCTTAAAATACAAGGCTTTGCGATTGAAGCACCGGGTTTGGCACATGACCAGATGCACGGGCCGGCACGTGTTTCAAAAATATTTACAGATAGGACCCTTATGACCCACGTTGTGACCGAATCGTGCATCCGCTGCCGTTACACCGACTGCGTGGATGTATGCCCGGTGGATTGCTTCCGCGAAGGCCCGAATTTTCTCGCGATCGATCCGGATGAGTGCATCGATTGCGCCGTCTGCGTCGCAGAATGTCCGGTCAATGCCATCTATGCGGAAGAAGACGTCCCCGGCGACCAGCAGCAGTTCATCAAGCTCAACGTGGAACTGGCCCGCAAATGGCCGTCGATCACCAAGTCCAAATCCGCGCTGACCGACGCCGAGGACTGGAAAGATGTGAAAGAAAAGCTCCAGTTCCTGGAGCGCTGATCCGGACCAGACAGCGCTACGCGCAGCAGCAGTTAGTGCCCCTGAACCCCGGCCCATGGCCGGGGTTGGTATTTGAAAGAAAGCTCTCCCAAGTATGAACACCACCCTCAACACCCCGATAGAAACCGATGCCGTGATCGTCGGCGCCGGCCCGGTAGGCCTGTTTCAGGTCTTTGAACTCGGCCTTCTGGAAATCAAGGCTCACGTGATTGATTCGCTCGCCGCCGTCGGCGGCCAGTGCGTCGAGCTCTATCCCGACAAGCCCATCTATGACATTCCGGCCGTGCCCGTCTGCACCGGTCAGGAACTGACCGACAACCTGTTGAAGCAGATCGAGCCTTTCGAGCCGACGTTCCATCTCGGCCAGGAAGTGACTGTGGTCGAGAAGCGTGATGATGGTCGCTTCAACCTCGAGACCTCGACCGGCACCCGCTTCATCACCAAGACCGTGTTCATCGCCGCCGGCGTCGGCTCTTTCCAGCCGCGCACCCTGAAGGTCGATGGCATCGAGGCGTTCGAAGGCAAGCAGCTGTTCTATCGTGTCAAAGACCCGTCGCGCTTCGCGGGCCGCAATATCGTGATCTGCGGCGGTGGCGATTCCGCGCTCGACTGGGCGCTGAACCTCCACGGCAAGGCCGAGTCGGTCATTCTGCTGCATCGTCGCGAAGAATTCCGTGCCGCGCCCGCCTCTGTCGCAAAGATGAAAGAACTCTGCGAGCAGATGGAGATGCAGCTGCTGATCGGTCAGGTCACCGGCTTCGAGGCCGAGGGCGATACGCTCAGCGAGATCAAGGTCACGGGCGCCGATGGCGTCACGCGCCGCCTGCCGCTGGACGATCTGCTGGTGTTCTTCGGTCTGTCGCCCAAGCTCGGCCCGATTGCTGAGTGGGGTCTTGAGATCGAGCGCAAGCAGCTCGCGGTGGACACCGAAAAATTCGAGACCAACATTCCCGGTATTTTTGCCGTTGGCGATATCAATACTTATCCGGGCAAGAAAAAGCTCATCCTGTCCGGCTTCCACGAGGCCGCACTCGCCGCGTTCGGTGCTGCGCCTTACATCTTCCCCGAGAAGAAGATCCACATGCAGTACACGACGACCTCGCCGAAGCTGCACAAGATCCTTGGTGTTGAATCCCCGGTGTTCGACTGATCGTCTCACCGCTGACCATCATAAAAATCCCGGGCATTCCCGGGATTTTTTTTACGCTTAGCAGCCCCGGAACCGCCCTATCGAATTTTTCACCTAGTCACTCACACTTGCAATACGGAGAAAAATTTGATGAGAGCTGCCAATCAGATGTATTCAATAATGTCTATGCCTCAAGAGGCTTTCAGGGAGATTGCAAAAAAATTAGCCCTCAACAATTCAAAGACACCTTGGCAGGACTTACTGCACATCGGATCAACCTGCAAAGCTCTCTATCAATTGAAGAACGATTATTCTGCCTCATGGAGGGAGCATCACTGGCCGAAATGTCCTGAAGACAAAAATTGGCATAAGCAGTTGCGCAACATTATGGACACTTCCCTGACGTCTGCAGAGGGGAGACTTTTTCGAGAGCCTATGCTTCGTTCGCTTGCAAACGATGCCAGAGCACCTGCACAGTCAAAAGATAGCATTCGGCCGGACGACCAGTTTTGGTTATATCTGTATCACAAGCGCGATGCGCTCTCCTTGTCCGAGATTCGCGATTGTTTGAGTAAGCTTCATCATTTGAATCCAACTGATAGACGCAAACTACTGAATCAACTGCCATCGCAGCTCGGCAGCTTGAATGCCGAGGACAAACCACACGCCGCTCTGGAGATATTCCGCAGCATAGCAAAAGAAGTGGCCGGAACAAGTCTTCTGTGTATCAGAGACCTGCTGAATACACTGCGCGAGGCAATCAGCAACGACTCCACCGCGCTGGCACTGGTTGATTTAAAGATGATCCATGCCGGCCCGGCATTCTCCTCAATCGGTGGCAAAACCATTGATAAGATTTTGAATCTTCTCCCCGAGGAGAATCGCTGGTCACTTTTGGTCATGCATATACCTGAAATTTTCGAATCCAGCTCAGGAATTTATGCGCTGGCCGGCGATAGTGGCTGCCGTCCGCAGCTTACTCAGCACCTGGCCAAGCAGTTTTCTGAGTGTATCAATATCAAACAGAAGATCGATATTTGTCGGTGGGTTGCCACTGTAAGCAAACTCTTATCTGAAACCGAAGAGGGTAAGCAGCTTTGGGAGATGACTGGAACATGGTTTGTCAACCAATCGATTGATGATTTATCTGTTAAATGGGGATCAAAAACTGGTGAATCATATGCTCGTACATTGATAGTACATTTATGCTCCATGCATCACGTCCCCATTACAACCAATCTGGATGAACTTACCTGCAGGGTAAAAGATTGTTTCGAAGGATTAATAAAAATTGAATCTGGAGAAAATGCTGCAAAGCTTTTGGCAGCTGTAGCAAATTATGACATTCGCTCCTTCCCCACACTTAATCCCCTTTCGATGATACAAGTAGCCTCCTTGTATTTCATAAAAAATCTTTTACACCGAGTAGGAAATATGGAAACTCGCCATGAGATATGGCACCGAGTACTCAAAGGAGTTTCATCTTCCAAAGACCGCTATGGCTCCGAGAGTATGATGACTGCTCTGGAGAAGAGCATCTGCTTGCTTGCCGCGGAAAAGCAAGATGAATGCAGGAAAAAGCTTATTGATGTTTGAAAACATTCAGATTTTTTGAAGCTCTAGTTTGAGCTCAGCCTGTCAGTCGGATTTTGTGTTTTGATCTGGCCTTTTGCTTTTGTCTCCAGCGAATGAACCCCGTGACAAAAAGTAGCAATGGCAAAAAGCCGGATACGAACGCAAACCATCGGCCAGCCAAACCAAACGCCTCGCCATTATGTAGTGGATGTAGCCAGTCAAGCGCCGTATTGCCCGCTGCGTTTTGTAGAGGATCTCGGACTGCCAGAATCTCTCCACTAATCGGGTCGAGCCATATTCGGGTCTTGGGAAAGCGACGACCGGGTTCGCCGGGCTGATGCAGCCGAATACCGATGGGCCCTTCCCCGATGGCTGGCACATCGATCCAACGCACGTCGGCTCGCGAAAAACTTTCGCAAGCAATCGCTACCGCATCATCCAGATCAATGAGCACCGCCTCATCAAAAACCGGATAAGCCGTGACCTCCGGCAGGCGATTCACACCAAGCAGGCGATCCAGCAGATTGCGCGTCTGGTCCGGTAAAGCCAGTCCGGCACCTGTCACCGCCAGTACGATCAACAGTACTGCACCGTAAGTACCACCCAGTACGTGCAAGTCGTAAGTGCGTCTTACCCGCCCTTCTCTCAACACAGGCCGCAATGCCGTGCGCCAGCACGACTTCGATGGCCACCATAACCAGAGGCCAGAAAACAGTGAGAGCAACATCACCAGTCCGACTATGCCCACCACGACTTTGCCTGTAGTGTCGAATAGCAGCGTGTAATGCAGGTCATAAATCCACGTGACCAGATAATCTCCCCAAACGCGGTCGCTGGTCCGCTCAAGCGTCACCGGATTGAGCGTGACCATCAGCGGCGAGAATGAACGGCCTTCGCGTTCGGAAGATTGCGCGTAACGCGCAGTGATGGGTGCGCTGTCATTCAGCGGCAGCTCGATCCGCCAGCCGCCTTCTCGCTCCGGGTACAGCATCCTCAGCTGATCCGCCACCGCCTGTATCGACACCCTCTGCGCAGCGGGCGTCGAGGGACGAAGCGCAGGATTGAGCGCACGATCGACCTCAGGATAGAACACCAGCAGACTACCGGTGACACCCAGCAGCACGAATACTGCACCGAGAGAAAGCCCGATCCACAGATGCAGGTCCAGCCACCACCGACGTGCGCGTTTCATGGTTTATATCCTGATCTGTAGCGACGCATAGACCGCGCGCCCTGCTCCCGGCGAATGCAGTGACTGCGCTCCGTCATACCAGACATACTCGTGATATCGATCGAACAGGTTACGCACCTGAAGTTCAGCGCTCACCCCCTTGCTGATTCGATAGGTAGCAGAGGCATTCGCGAGCGCATAACCGCCAAAGCGTCCGGTGCTGTTGGTGCGCTCAAGGTAGTAGCTGCTCTGTCCGTTCGCCCAGACCGAGTAGCGCTGCTGCTCGGTGGGCTGATAATCCGCACCGAGGTTGTAGATCACGCGCGGCACATGATCGATCTCCCTGCCTTCGCTGGCCAGTGAGCTCGCATCCGCCTTCAGTATCTCGGAACGCTGAACCGCACCCGCGATCCAGACAGTCAGCTGCGATGTCGGCCGCGCATTGACTTCAACATCGACGCCTTGTCGGCGTGTCTTGCCAATGTTCTCCGCATCATTCGCCGGATCGTTCAGCTTGCGTCGGGCCTCATTACTGGCGGTTTGCTGCCAGAGAGCGACGCGTCCGTCGATCCATGCCGCCGGTCTGAACCGCACGCCAGCTTCCCAACCGTCATTCATCGAAGGCGAGAGATCACTACTCTGACGGACCTTGTACGAGGCGGTGCCGACACCGACCTGGAAAGTGCGGCCCACATTGCCATAGACTGACGTTGATTCTGATAGCTGGTACATCGCGCTCAGCTTCGGCTGCCTGATCAGCCCATAGTGATTGACGTCATAACGCACCCCGGTCAGTTGGTTGGTGTACTGACCTGAAACGGTATCGATGCGCAATGCTGGTGTGATCGTCAGCCGGTTTGAGGGCTGGAGCATCGCCTGCACAAAGCCGCCCGCCGTAGTGAAATCGAACTGCTGATCGCGGGTTTGCGCCGTGCGTGTCTGCAGCAGCGTGCTGTAGCGCTCGCTGCGATTGTCCTGATGTTCGGTATCCACACCACCTGTCAGCGTCAGCTCGCCGAGCGATGTCTTGCCCGCCTGCCAGCTGGCGCTGGCAGAGGCGCCGATGTGCGTCTCTTCGACGAGGCGCTCCTGCTGGGAGGCTCCCGCAGAAAAGCGCACATAGCGTTTGTCATACAGGTCATTCAGGTAGATCTGGGCGGTGGCGGTCAGATCGTCGCGCAGCAGGCTCTTTCCCTGCAGTGCGAGCTGCGTCATCTGACGCCTGTCTTCATCCGACGCGTTGTGTGCGGGTGACTGGCGCGGATCTGCATTTGCCTGAGCACGGGTCAGATAGCCCGCCTCCTGCGCCCTCGCCTCTGCATGGCGAGCGATCAGCCCGAACTGATGCCGCCTGTCCTCACTGTGCAAAAACCACTTGCCGGAAAACGCGCCATTCTCCGTCTCGGAATGTCTGCGATATCCATCGGTATTCAGATAGCTGATCGCATAATTCTGCGACAGCCGGCCATCATCGGTACCCATCGCTGCCTGCACATCGCGCGTGTTGAAACTGCCATAGCTGACACGCCCGAGTTGGTAGTTGCCACCGGATTTGGTCACGATGTTCGCATTGCCAGCGATGTTGTGCAGACCGTAGCGCGGATCGTTGGTGCCTTTGACGACCTCGATTGCATCAATATCCAGACGCGACGCGAGATCGATGTAAGGCATGTTGCCGTCATTGCTATTGGACGGTATGCCATCAATCAGCAGCTTGACGGCATTGATCTCGCCTTCGCCATTGAAAGCGCGCAGCGAGAGCTTCCCCGAGGTCGTCCCCTGCCCGAAACTCGTGAGCATCACGCCCGGCACCTGATCAAACAGCTGCCAGTTGTTCGCGACGGACTGCTGCTCGATACGTTCGGCAGGCAGGACATTGACGGACGTGTAGAGACTGCTGACGGCCAGGGGATCCTGTCGTGCAGTCACGACCACTTCGCCCAGAGTCATCATGGTGGTTGAAGGAGGGCGCGTTTCCTGCGCACTTGCGCATGAGGCTACGCACAGCAATAGCACAGCCAGCCGGACTGGCGTGCGGGTGAATTCCATTCTCATTGTTTTATCCAGATAAACCGCCCGTACCACGGGGACTTGCGCGTGGTCGGGCGATGAAAGCGATATCAGACCGGCACAGCAAGTGCGGACTGTGAGTTCAGCGACGTGGACAATGAGGCCGGAGGCGCCCGGGAGAGAATGGAGTGACCGGCATACCAGCAAGGCACGCTCTGGGGATGAAGAAGGATCGCTTCATCTCGACGCTGAGCATCAAGATAAGCCCATGCGTCGAAGTCAGGCGTGGCGCCCGTGGATGCGCACAGCAGGCAGTGGTCGTGCGCCGTCTGATGATCGGCAGGCTGACTGTCTGGCTGCGCCAGCTTGACCCATTGAATGCCGCCAGCGGCGCAGATCTCGATCCAGCCTGCCTTGCTTGAGCTACCAAAGGCGGCCCACGACGGCAGCGCTGCCTGCAGCAGCAGCAAAGCGATCAGGCAACGGGAAATCAGGCGAAGGAAGGGGCGACCAACGAGCATGGGCGAGATTTTATCACCCGGCAACGCCGACCCGGTCGGATCACCCGCGCCAAAAAAATGGGCGCAATCGGGAAAAATTGCTGTCTAAAGAAGCAGCCAACTTGCCGGTGAACAGAGGAAATGCCGGGGAAACCGCTTGAGGAGCGACAGCGAATGTCGAGTGTGAGCGAAGAGATATCTTATTGGCAACCAAAATGCCTGCTTTTGCACTGACAAATAGGTTGTCAGTGAGTGAGCGCTCTAGTATGTTACCGCAGAGCAACAACCTGCATCGATTTGACGTCAACAATCAAGGAAAACTTGGAATATGCGGGCGGGCCTAGTCGAAATATTTCAGTCTTGCATTTGCTGCATTGCGGAAACGGTGGATTGCCTGCACAATCGAGCGTCTTGAATGAGAGGTCCTCATGCTCTATCAATTGCACGAAATGAACCGCACCCTG
>JACCDX010162841.1_pt1 | contig 10172 bp, 9 predicted proteins | sample 7449681 | NCBI WGS metagenome assembly JACCDX01 (sample SAMN15323450, study PRJNA562643) | freshwater metagenome | isolation source: river surface water | place: USA:Blue River Watershed | collected 2017-08-18
CCCGCCGTCATTGCGAGCGCAGCGTGGCAAACCAGTGTAGTATTCGGCTCTACTGGTTTGCCACGCTGCGCTCGCAATGACGGTGTTGGAAATTTTTGGACTAGAAAATCTAATATAAATCCCAAAAAATTAGCGCATCTAACTCGCATCAGATGCGCTAAAAACTTTTTAAACTACAATTTTTTTCAAATCAAAAAAATTTTAGAATGGAATTTCATCATCGTTATCTTCGATGTGAACATCGTTGCTACGAGAAGATTTAGAAGAAGATGATGGACCTGAAGAATAAGAATCAGAACCACCTTGACGCTCTCTGGCATCCAAAATTTGCAAAACTGAGTTGAAATTTTGTAGAACAATTTCAGTTGTGAATTTTTCAACGCCACTGCCGTCAGTCCATTTTCTGGTTTGCAATGAACCTTCAATATAAAGTTTAGAACCTTTTTTGATGTAATTTTTTACGATTCCAACCAAACCAGGTGAGAAGATCACCACACGGTGCCATTCGGTTTTTTCTTTTCTTTCGCCAGAGTTTTTATCTTTCCAGCTTTCCGAAGTTGCGAGTGAGAAATTTGCGATTTCGCGACCATCTTGAGTTGATCTGATTTCAGGATCTTGTCCGACATTACCGACCAAAATCACCTTATTGATTGACATAGCAGCACCTTAAAAAATTAAAAATGTGGGTAAATTTACCGCCTTCAAGTGGGTTTGAAAACGAGCTTGATTGGATTCTAAGCGAAGCGCAAATTATAAAGCACCTTGGCAATAAACAAGCTTTTTGGTTTAAGTCTTTTAAAAAAATTTAACTTAATTTTTTTTGAGAAATTTTTGTTCAAAATAGATTGTTGCAAAATTATTTTAGCTCACTCATAAAGCCTTCAATCACTAACTCCCTTCAGAAACCAATCTCAAAGAAATTTATGAAAAAACTCTCGCTTTTTCTTACTTGCTTAACCTTAATTTTTTCTCCCATGACTCAAGCCTCTGCACAAAATGCCAAACCAAAAGCTGATTTGGAAAACACGCTTTATATCGACGTAAAATACGGTCGTATTGTGATTGAATTATTACCACAAGTTGCACCAAGACATGTTGAAAGAATCAAAACTTTAGCTCGTCAAAAATTTTATGATGGAATCGTTTTCCATCGCGTAATTGATGGCTTCATGGCACAAACTGGCGACCCTACAGGAACTGGCATGGGCGGCAGCAAATTACCAGATTTGAAAGCTGAATTTTCTGACGAACCACACATTCGTGGCGCCGTTTCAATGGCTCGCGCTTCTGATCCAAATAGCGGCAATAGCCAATTCTTTATCGTAACTAAAGATTCTAGATTTTTAGACGGTCAATATACAGTTTGGGGTCGCGTTACTAGCGGCATGGAATTTGTCGACAAACTTAAAAAAGGCGACGGCAGAGACGGTAAAGTAAACGGTCCAGACGCGATGATTAAAGTTCGCGTTGCCGCTGACGAAGCAAAAAAATAAGACCATGACTTACAGCCAAGACAATATTTTCGCTAAAATTATTCGCGGGGAAATTCCTGCGAATAAAGTTTTCGAAGATGATAAAGTCTTGGCTTTTCACGATATTTCTAAAGCCGCTCCAACCCACGTTTTAATAATTCCAAAAGGCCAATATGTCGATTTTATCGACTTCACTTCCAAAGCCTCGGAATCAGACATTTCATATTTTTTTAAAAAAGTTGGCGAAATTGCTAAACTTGTAGAAGCAGATAAATCAGGCTTTCGCCTTATTTCCAACATTGGTTCCAATGCACATCAAACTGTACCACATTTTCATGTGCATATTTTGGCAGGCAAAAAATTGGGACCTCTTCTTTCCAACGATAATTTTTAGGCAAGCACATGGACAAAAAAATTCGCGAAGCAACTCGTATCATCCACGCCGGACGTGATCCAAAAGAACAAGGCGGCATGGTTAATCCTCCAATCTATCAAAGCTCAACTATCGTTTTTCCAACGCTTAAAGACTTACTTTACGCTGAAAGAGGTTACTCCAACAACGATTTGGTTGAACCTTATGAACTTAAATATGGCCGTTACGGAACTCAAACCAACTTCGCGCTTGAAAAAGCCATCGCCGATATTGAAGGCGGATACAATACTTTCGTAACTTCTGGCGGCGCTGCTGCCATCAACACTGCTTTGATCGCATTTTTAAAACAGGGCGATCACATGTTGATTCCTGATAACGTTTATTCTCCAACTCGTGGCTTCGCTAATAAATTCTTAAAAAAATTCGGCGTTGAAACCACTTATTACGATCCAAAAATCGGTGAAGATATTAAAAAATTGGTGAAGAAAAATACCAAAGTCATCTTCATGGAAAGCCCCGGATCTTTGAGTTTTGAAATTCAAGATGTTGGCGCAATTTGTAAAGTCGCTAAAAAAATGGGCGTGGTCACAATCCTTGATAACTCTTGGGCCAGCGGCATTTTCTTTAAGCCATTTGATCACGGTGTCGACATTTCCGTTACCGCTTTAACTAAATATATTAACGGCCATTCTGACGTGATGATGGGTGCAATCACGGTTCAAGAAAAACATTTCCGTATAATCTACGAAGCTTTCAGATATATGGCTGTAACCGCAGCTCCTTTTTCTTCTTACATGGTTCAAAGAGGTATGCGTACGGTTAAAATCAGAATGGATCATTGCTTCAAAACCGCTCTCGAGCTTGCTAAATGGCTTGAAGGAAGACCCGAAGTTGAAAAAGTTTTATATCCAGCTTTGGAATCCGATGAAAATCATGCTTTGTGGAAGCGCGATTTCACTGGCGCAGCCGGATTATTCTCAATCATTTTAGATCGTAAATATTCAAACGAAGCCATCGCCCGTATGGTCGATAAATTACATTATTTCGGCATGGGCTATTCTTGGGGCGGCTACGAATCATTGATTCTGCCATTCGATGCTGAAAGCGTCAGAACTGCGACCAAATGGGCTCACAGTGGCAAAACTTGCTTAAGAATTAACGTCGGATTGGAAGACATTGAAGATTTGAAAGAAGACTTAGAGGCAGGATTTAAAAGACTTCGTAAGTAAATGAAAAAAAATTCCACCCCAAATTCCGCATTTTCATTAGTCGAATTATCGATCGTAATTTTGATTATCGGAGTTTTGGTGGCTGGCATTTTGCAAGGCCGCTCTATTGCCGCAAAAGCAAAATTAAGTGCGGCACAGATGCAAACCGCACAATCTCCTGTGTTGGAAATTGAAAATCTAATCGCGTGGTGGGAAACAACTTCTGAGAGAAGTTTTAGCTCGGCAGAAGCCGTAAACAACGCCGCAGTAAGCTCTTGGCACGACATCAATTCTAAGTCGTTAGTTGCCATTAACATGACACAATCAAATTCTAGCTATAAACCAATCTACAAAACTAACGTTATGAATGGCCTGCCGATGCTTCAATTCAGCGGCGGAACCAATTATTTTAACATTGCCGATGGCACAGTTCCTTATGGCGATAAAAATTACACGGTTTTTATCGTCGCAAAATTGGGCAACTGCAGTTCAACCTGTAATATCTTGGCTTCAGGCACTGCCAGTTCAAGCAATCTTGACTCATTTCAATACACAACTTCTTCGGTAAAAAATAATTGGAATGCTTCAGCTCTAAGCGCCACAGCACAAGTTTCGAGTCCTCATATTTATGATTTCATTTACAGCAATGCTTCGGGGCGAAAAATTTTCATCGATGGCACGCAAACTGCTTCCGATTCAAGCAGCGGAAGAACCAGCACAAATACTTCGAACTATTTAGGATCAACCTCGCCTGCAACCGGAATTGACGGCTATATTGGCGAAGTGATTATTTTTGATCGTAATTTGAAAAATGAAGAGAGAAAAACTGTCGAGAAATATCTGAGTCGCAAGTGGGGAGTAAGCGTTATCTAGAAGTCTGTTTTTTCTGGCACAAACACTCTCAATTTTCACCCCGCACTTGTTGCAGGGTGACAATTGAAGGTTACAGATGACAGCGTCTTAACCAAAAACAGTTTTCAAATCCAGATCACAGAAAATCAGCAGATAATAATAGAGAAATTTTCCCGTCAGAATCAGCAATAAAAACTTCCGCAGATTAGTTTTAAAAAATCCCGCCATCACAGAAAATGGTGCGCCAATTACATCCAGCCAAGAAATCAGCAAAATCCACACTAAAAATTTATGCCATTTTTGTTCGGCTTCAGCGATTTCTTTTTGCTTTTTGCTGAAAAAATTTGTCGCACGTAAAAATGTAAAATATTTGCCAACCCACCAATTTGTAAGCGAACCAAGAATACTGGCGCTTAAGGCTAAAATAAAAATTAGATAAATATTATATCCGTGCAAAGCCACCATTGCTTTGGCGACCATCTCGCTGCGCGGCGGCAGGATTAGTGCGGAGAAGAAACTATCAAAAAATAGGAAAGCGTAAGATTCGATGATGTCCATAAATTATCAAAAGTAGTTCCCCGAGCAAAGCGCAGCATCTTTGAGGGGCTGGGATTTTATTCCTCGCGAGAAATTATAAATTCCGCTAATTCAACTAATAATGAAGCTTGCGGACCAAAAACTTTTAGATGAGCGATAGCTTGTTCTTTAAGCAGAACCAACTGTTTAGCCGCATGTTCTAAGCCAATCAGATCAACAACACTGGCATTTTCTTTAGATTTTTTATGCTCTTGTTCATCAATTTCAATTTTGCTATCTGCAGCGCCGCAATGATCCAAAATGTCGTCTTTAATTTGAAAAGCCAAACCAAGATCATGAGCAAAATAACGTAAAGCATTTCGTGCTTCTGGACTGGCGCGACCAAGAATGGCGCCGGCTTCGCAGGATGCCATAAAAAGTTCACCTGTTTTTAAACGATGAACTCGCGCCAATTCTTCACGAGTAATTTTGCGATTTGCCATTTCCAAATCAATCATCTGACCGCCCGCCATGCCTTTGTGGCCAGCAGCAGCAGCGATAGTTCTGATTAATTCACAACGCACATTGGCATCTTGATGAGTGTCTATAGAAGCTAAAATTTCGAAAGCATAAGTCAGTAAAGAATCTCCAGCAAGAATTGCTGTCGCATCATCAAATTGCTTGTGACAAGTCAAAACGCCACGACGCATATCGTCATTATCCATCGCCGGTAAATCATCGTGAATCAAAGAATAAACGTGGATAAATTCCATCGCAGTTGCGGTATTGAGCGAAAGCAGTGGCGAAACACCAAAAATTTGCGCGCAAACAATCGTCAAAAACGGACGGATTCTTTTACCGCCCGACAAAGTAGAATAGCGCATCGCCTCCACCAATCTTGATTCGTTGGAATCAAATGGCAGTAAATCGTCAGTTCTTTTTTGAACTAAGATTGAACAAGCAATTAACGCTTCTTTGAGAGTTTGATTGAGCATGCTATTTCAAAACTTTTGCTAAATATTTTCCAGTTACTGATTTCTTATTTTTCGCCACATCTTCCGGCGTGCCTTCAGCCACAATATATCCGCCTTTCTCACCGCCGCATGGTCCAATATCAACAATCCAATCTGCGGTTTTCAAAACGTCTAAGTTATGTTCGATTACTAAAATCGAATTGCCGGTATCAACTAATTTATGCAGTACTTTCAGAAGTTTATTAATGTCTTCGAAATGCAAGCCAGTTGTCGGTTCGTCCAAAATATAAAGCGTATCGCCAGTGGCTTTACGGCTTAATTCTTTGGCCAATTTAATTCTTTGCGCTTCACCACCAGAAAGTGTGGTCGCACTTTGTCCGATGCGGATATAGCCCAAACCCACGTCGCACAAGGCTTTAAATTTGTCGTGAATATGTGGCATGCTGGCGAAGAAATCAGCGGCATCTTCGGCCGTCATTTCCAAAACGTCAGAAATTGATTTATCTTTATATTTCACTTCCAAAGTTTCGCGGTTGTAGCGCTTGCCGTGACAGGTTTCACATTTTACGTAAACGTCTGGCAAGAAATGCATTTCGATCTTGATCAAACCATCGCCCTGACAGGTTTCGCAGCGCCCACCTTTAACGTTGAAGGAGAATCTTCCCACTTTGTAACCACGAGTTTTTGACTCTGGCAGCGCAGTATAAAATTCACGAATAAAAGTAAATGCGCCAACGTAAGTACAAGGGTTGGAACGAGGAGTACGGCCGATTGGCGATTGATCGATTTCAATAATTTTGTCGATCAAATGTGAGCCCGTAATCATCTCGTATGGCCCCGGTGTAACTTTCGCTTTATTAACGATTTTATCCAAAGCGCGATAAAGCGTTTTGATAACAAGGCTCGACTTGCCGCCACCAGAGATTCCCGACACTGCAGCGAAAATTTTTAGCGGAAGATTTAGCGTAACATTTTTCAAGTTATTCGCCGTGGCATTTTTCAAACAGATCATTTTTTTCGGATCAAGTTTGCGACGAGTTTTCGGAATGGCGATTTCTTTTTTACCGCTCAAATATTGGCCAGTAATGCTTTTCGGATCTTTAATTACGTCTTTTGGCAAACCTGCAGAAATAATTTGTCCGCCGTGAATTCCAGCCCCCGGACCAACGTCGATCAAATATTGCGCTTCACGCATCATTTCTTCGTCATGCTCAACAACGATTACGGAATTTCCTAAATCGCGGAGATTTTTTAGAGTTGTGATTAATTTATCGTTATCGGATTGATGCAAGCCAATTGACGGCTCGTCCAAAACGTAAAGTACGCCAGAAAGGCCCGAACCAATTTGTGAAGCCAGACGAATTCTTTGCGCTTCGCCGCCCGATAAAGTTCCCGATTCGCGATTTACGGTTAAATATTCCAAACCGACATTACGCAAAAAGCTCAAACGACGTTTAATTTCTTTCAAAAGACGTTCAGAAATTTGGCGATGAGTGGCATTTAATTTTGGTTCTAATTCTTCAAACCATTGATCAGCGCGCTCGATTGACATTCTGCTGACTTGGCCAATATGCAAATTGTCAATTTTAATCGACAAAGCTTGTTCGTTCAAACGATTGCCTTCACAGGTTTCGCAGGTTTTTAAAGTTTGGAATTTGCTTAATTCTTCACGCATCCATTCGCTTTCAGAATCAGAAAATTTCTTTTTCAAATTGTTGATAATTCCTTCAAAAGGCTTCTTAACTTTGAAGGCTTTAAGGCCATCTTCGTGTTTTACTTCGATTTCTTCGTCACCAGTTCCGTAGAAAATTTTCTGTTTAATTTCTTCCGATAAAGTTTTGAAAGGAACGTCTAAACTGAATTTATACTTATCCGCTAAAGCTTGGATAATCTGTTGATAGAAGCGGGCTTGCGTGCCTTGCCAAACTGCGATTGCGCCTTGACGTAATGTCAAATTTTCATCTTCGATAACTAATTCTTCGCTGAAATAAAATTCCGTTCCAAGACCATCGCAAGATTTACATGCCCCGTATGGGCTGTTGAAAGAGAAGAGTCGCGGTTCGATTTCAGAAATTGTGAAACCTGATTCTGGGCAAGAAAATTTTTCGCTGAAAACTAAAACTTCGCCTTCTTTAAATTTAGCATTTTTGCCTTTGGCGCTTTCTGGAAGACCAACAATTTCGACGTAAAGTAAACCGTTTGAGAGTTTCAAAGCGGTTTCAACCGAGTCGGCTAAACGGTTGCCAAGATCGTCAGAAACCACAACGCGATCGACAATAATTTCGATGTCGTGTTTTTTATTTTTGTCGAGAACGGGAAGAATTTCGTTAAGATCGTGAACATTTCCGTCAACTTTAATGCGTTGGAAACCTTGTTTTCTAACGCCCATCATTTCTTTACGATATTCGCCTTTGGCGCCGCGAACGATTGGAGCAAGTAAATAAATTTTAGCTTTTTTTGGTAATTCCAGAATTTTTTCCACCATCAAAGAAGCCGACTGACTTTCAATTGGCTTGCCGGTAGTTGGCGAATAAGGAACACCGATACGCGCGAATAAAAGACGGAAATGGTCGTAAATTTCGGTAACTGTTCCAACCGTAGAACGTGGATTGCGTGAAGTAGTTTTTTGATCGATGGCAATTGCTGGAGAAAGTCCCGTAATCGATTCAACATCTGGTTTATCTTGCAGGTCTAAAAACTGACGGGCGTAAGATGAAAGGCTTTCGATAAAACGACGCTGGCCTTCAGCGTAAATGGTGTCGAATACTAAAGAAGATTTTCCTGAGCCGCTTAATCCGGTAACTACAACCAACTGATTTTTGGGAATTTCGATACTGACATTTTTTAAATTATGCTCTTTGGCGCCAACGACTTTAATGAATTTTTCTTCCATGAGGATTTTAGACTGTTTCTAGTAATTAAGGGGATTTCGAAAAATTTAAACTAACACTGCAAATCAAAACCCGCCACGGAAATTTTTCCGTGACGGGCCTTATTTGAAGAAGTTATCACTTGGATAAATTCCTCATCTTTCCATAAGAGAAAGAGCTTTCGCTATCTTTAGGTTAATGTATTTCTACATAACTACCGATAACGTAAGCACAACAAGAAGAGGTATGAATACCATGTTGGCTACGATATTTAGTAGTTTGGAGCCTTCATTCTACAATGAAGGCAAGACGAGAAACTTATCACAGAAATCAACTCCCAAATAGGAACTGATCTAAATGACAAACCTCAACGCGATGAGTTACAAACCCCTCATCACCTCATCCCGCACTTTTTTGGTTTCCAAAATAGTTAACGGGATAAGACCTTTTTGCAGTAAATAACCATCTTGTCCGATGGTGTCTGCACTAATTATTTCTTTTACGAATTCACGCATTCCTGGAATCAAACCGAGATGTTCTTTTTTAAAATAAATGAAAAGCGGGCGCGAAACTTTATATTTCGAGGAAGCAATATTCTCAAAGCTTGGGCGCACTTCGTCGATCACCGCCGCTTGAATTAATTCGTGATTTTCTTCAAGGAAAGAGAAACCAAAAATTCCAAGAGCGTCGTGATCGTTACGCAATTTTTGTACGATCAAATTATCGTTTTCACCAGCTTCAATAAATTTTCCGTCGCTGCGAATAACGTGACATTTTTTCTGTCTGATTTTTTTGTCAGGATAAGTTTCGACAAATTCTTTCATTGTGACACAAACTTCATCCATAACTAATTCCACAAAAGCATCGCGCGTTCCCGAAGTTGACGGTGGTCCATAAATTGCAATATTTACTGAAGGCAATTTAGCATCAATATCGCTCCATTTTTGGTAAAAATTCTCAACTAATTTGCCGCTTTTTAAATCAGGAACTTCCTGCGCTAAGGCTAAAAAAATCTGTTTTTTAGTTAGGCTATATTTTTTCCCAGCAACTGAATTTGCTAGAACGATGCCGTCATAACCAATTTTGATTTCGGTAATTCCAGTAATTCCGTGCTCCGCACATTTTTCGATTTCACTTTTTTCAATGCGACGTGAAGCATCGGAAAAATCAGGATAATTATATCCAATACCCGAACAAAAAAGTTTGAAACCACCGCCAGTTCCGGTTGATTCAACGATCGGAGTTTTGAATTTAGTATTTTTTATTTTACTGTTACGACCGAATTCTTCTGCAATAGTTGCTGCAAAAGGATAAACCGTCGAAGAGCCGACAATGCTGATGTGATTTCTGGTCGCAGCATTAAATTCAAACGAAAAGGCCGGCGCCGGTAAAATAAAAATTAGTGAAAAGATCAGAGCAAAATTTCGCAACATAGCCGCAGGATTTGTTTAATATTCAAAGAAACGAAGCGGTCATATCGCCATCAAAGATAGGTGGGAAGCATCTTTGGGATTTGTCACTAAAAGTCAAATTTTTCTTGTATACGAACTTGTGTCAGTTGAGAATTATGATCAATATAAGCACTCTTCAAAACTTTCTTACAAAATTGTTGCTCAAACACTTCCACCCCAAAACTGCGTTATTTGCTTTGCTCGTGGCATTTTTGCTGCTCAATTTTTCTGCTTCCGCTAAAGAAATTATCACCAAACCAGCTTTTGTAATTAAGGGAAATGAGCGGGTTGATAATGACACGATCGCTGCTTTTTTACCTGCCCAACCTGCCAAAAAAAACGCCAAATTTTCTAAAACCGAAATTGATGAAACCTTAAAAAAACTTTACGAATCTGATCTTTTTTCCGATGCCAAAATTACTCAAGACCATGACCAATTGATCGTTGAGGTGAAAG
>JACCDX010236057.1_pt1 | contig 10168 bp, 9 predicted proteins | sample 7449681 | NCBI WGS metagenome assembly JACCDX01 (sample SAMN15323450, study PRJNA562643) | freshwater metagenome | isolation source: river surface water | place: USA:Blue River Watershed | collected 2017-08-18
GTACACCACGTCGTTTCCGTCACCGGACAGAACCGTGTCGTTGCCGGCACCGGCCCAGATCACGTCGACCCCCACACCGCCACATACGATGTCGTTGCCACCAAGCGCGAAAATTGTGCGTGCTCCGGTGCCGGAGGCGTAGATGACGTCGGCACCTTCAGTCCCGTAAATGACCTCGGCGCTTGAGGTAATCGTTGCCGTGGTTCCGTTGCACGATTCGCCAACACCGTAGGCGGTGCTTGCGGTGAGGACGATTCCGGCGGTGCCGAGTCCGAGAAGGGCGGTCGTCGCCCAGAATTTTGCGGTCATGATTCCCTGTTTTCCTTTAGTGAGGCGCCGATGGCTCGTTTGGCGCGGTGCAGCCTGGTGACGAGTTCGCTCTGTCGAATTCCGAGAGCCTGACTGACGTCCGACATGGTGCGATTGTCGAGGAGGAGTGCCGTTGCGACGACCCGCAATGCGTCGGGAAGACTCGCGATGGCCGCGGTGAGGTCCTCGCGGTCGACCGCCGAAAGGTCGAATTCGGCGTCGACGTCGTCGAACGTGACATCGAGATCGAAATCGTTTCCCATCGGTGAGCCTTCCGCTAAAACAGCACTCTCGATACTAACCAACCTTGAGCGCGGGCGCGATGGCGAGGTGTTCCGCTGTTAGTCCTCGATCTTCGACGTGATTGCGCGCAGCATGTTGGCGAGCTCGACGCGACCTCGTTCTCCGACGGGTTCCACGACATCGACTTCATGCTTGTTGAATTCGGGGAAGAGCTGTTCCATGAGCTGATGTCCAGCGGGTTGAAGTGTCACAATCACGAGTCGACCGTCCTCGGTGCTGCGGGAACGCTTGGTCAGCCCCATTTTTTCGAGGGTGTTGAGCACGCCCGTGAGCGTCGCCTTGGAGATGCTCGCCTCGGCGGCGATTTCGCGAGTCTCGGCGGGTTCCCAGATCCAGGTGACCCAGAGGACGACGAAGGCGGTCCAACTCAGTCCGGAATCGGCGAGTACAGTCCGTTCAAAGTGGTTGCGGACGGCGCTCGCAGCGCGGAATAGGTTGGATGTCACCGCCATGGCTTCGAAGTCGAGCGTCATGTGGCTGAGTCGGTTGGCGACTCGGGCCTCGGTCTCCGCGAGGGTGTGGCTGCCGGTCATTCGTGTCCTAAAGGTCGATGCTGACCATTCTCGCCCACATCCTTGACGAACCGACGCGGATTGTGATTAGTATTGTTTATATTATTCGTGTCCGAACAATCTCAATGAGGAGACACCGTCATGGCGACACAATCCTTGGCCGACCTCGACCTCTTCGACAAGGGAGCCCCGTGGGAGCTTTTCGCTGAGCTCCGCGAAAACAGCCCCGTCCACTTCACCGAGGAAACCGACGGTGGAAGCGGCTTCTGGAACGTCATGAAGTATCACGACATCGTCAGCGTCCTCCGCGACCCCGACACCTTCACCTCGTCGCACTTCACGAACCTCGAAGAACTTGAACCCGATCAGGAGGAAGCCCGCCGCTCTCTGATCGACACCGACGGAGTCCGGCACCGCGCCCTCCGACGCCTACTGCAGGGTGAGTTCACCCCGAGCAACGTTGCCAAGTATGAGACCTTCCTCCGCGGGCTCACCGCGACCACGCTGGACCAGGCGTTTGCCAAGGGTGAATTCGACTTCCTCCAGGACGTCGCCGCGGACTTCCCGATTCGCGTCCTTGCGCGACTTCTTGACGTGCCGGACACCGACATCGACGACATCATCCGCTGGGGTAACGCGATGATCGGAAACAGCGACCCCGAACTGTCGTCGATGCTGCCGAGCGACCCGGAAAGCGAGAAGTACCGACTCGTGCCGTTCCGCTCGCCCGCGGCACTCGAGGTTTTTGCCTACGGGGATGAGCTCCGTCGCCAGAGACTCGGCAAGAACGGCGTCGACCTCGTGTCAAAGATGGTCAACCAGACGCCGATGGACGGCATCCCGCTCAGCGAGAGGGATTTCCACACCAACTTCCTTCTCCTCATCGTTGCCGGACACGAGACCACCCGCCAGACGATCGCCCACACCATGAACAACCTCATCGAACACCCCGAGGTCATCGCCTACCTGCAGGAAAACCCGCAAGACATCGCGTGGGCGGTCGAGGAGTTCCTCCGCATGGCAAGCCCGGTCTACCACTTCCGCCGCACCGCGACCAAGGATGTCGAATTCCGCGGTCAGCAGATCAAGAAGGGCCAGAAGGTCGTTGTGTGGTTTGCCTCGGGAAACCACGACGAGGATGTTTTTTCCGACCCGCACCGCATGAACCCGACGCGCATGCCGAACGAGCACATGTCGTTTGGTCGCGGCGGACCCCACCTCTGCCTCGGAAACGCGCTCGCGCGTATCGAACTCAGCATCATGTTCGAAGACCTGATCGGGCGCATCGCCAGCATGGAACGCACCGCTCCGATCGAGTACCTTCACTCGAACTTTGTTCACGGGGTCAAGGGGATGCCCGTTCGGGTCACCCTTCGCTGATCAGCGTTTGGCTAGACGAGCTTGGCGACGCGCGTGAGGAAGGCGTCGACGAGCGCGTAGGTCCGCGCCTCGCCCGCCGCGTCCTCGGCCCAGGTCTGGGCGAGCATGACGTCCGGGTTTTGATTGTCGCGGAGAACCTCGGGAACGCCTCCTTCCTCGAGCCAACCTTCGAGGGCCGCCCCGTCCAATTCGGGGTGGAACTGGACGGCGAGTGAATTGTTGATGACGAACGCCTGCGAACACACCGGGTTACGCGCGATTTCGGTCGCACCGGGCGGGACCTGCCAGTGGTCATAGTGGAACTGGAACCACGGCCCGTTGGGGACGAGCGACTGGTCATCCGACCACACATAGGTCCAGCCGATTTCCGGGTGATTTCCGGGGGCAACCGATCCGCCCATTGCTCGCGCCATCAATTGACCACCGAAGCAGATTCCCAGAACGGGACGCCCCGACTCGACAAGGCGCCGACACATGTCGAGTTCCGGAGTCAACCAGTTCCCGATGCATCCGTCGTCCCACGCGCCCCACGGCGCTCCGAGGAAGACGACGAGGTCGAACTCGTCCGGGTTGGGGAAGTTCACGGACACGTTGGGTTCGGTGAACGATTCCTTGGGGACGACGAGGAATTCTGTGATGTCGAATCCGTGATGTTCGAGCCGACGGCCCACGGGGCCGGTCGGACTGACGTGATCGTGTTGTACGACGAGAGCCTTCACCGTTGGTGACCCCTTCCACCCACGCGGTCGTGCGAAGGATGGGGACATTCTTCACACGTCGCTGTTGAAATCATTTGTCCCCTAACGATATCGTTACGGTGAACGACTTGCCACAAAGGAGTAGCAATGGTCAACGACCTCACCAAACTTCGCGACGACCTCGGCGAACGCGGAATCGACGTCCTGCGCGTCATGTACTCGGACGTTCTCGGAATCGCCCGCTCAAAGGACATCCTGGTCAGCCAACTGGACAAGGCCGCCCACAACGGGCCGGCGTTCAGCCAGGGAGTGTGGACGACGACCACCGGCGGCGAATTCCACGAGGCGAACGGAATCGCGAGCGACGGGCTACAAGACTTCTTCACACAGATCATCCCCCGAACGATCTCGCCCCTCGCCTGGGAGCCGGGCGTCGCCTACGTCATCGGGGACGCGTTCAACCCTGACGGAAAACCGAACATGATGTCGCCGCGTTCGGTTCTCGAGAAGGTCATCGAGAGCTACAAGAAGCTCGGGCTTCACCCCGTCGTCGGACCCGAACTGGAGTTCTACATTTCAACGCGTGACGAGAACGGCACCTATCGTCGTTTCGTCAACGAGACGGGCCGGGCCTACACCACGGGAACCCAGGTCGACCCCGACGTAGACTTCATGCACCTCATGCGAATGCTCGACAACATCAACATCGGCGCGTTTGCGGGTAACCACGAATTCAGCCCCAGCCAGTACGAGATCAACCTCTGGCACTCAGACGCCCTCGACGCGGCGGACCGCACCTTCTTCTTCAAGGCCGCGGTGAAGGACATCATCGCGAAGCGCGGCAAGCACGCGACCTTCCTCGGAAAGCCGTGGAGCGACGAGGGTGGATCTGGTTTCCACCTGCACTTCTCCATCACCGACTCCGACGGCATCAACCTCATGCACGACGGTCGCGGCAAATTGTCGGACGCGGCGAGGTTCCTCATCGCGGGAATTACAACCCACGCCAACGCCCTGACGGCATTCACCAACCCGACCGTCAACGCCTTCAAGCGACTCGGCCCCGACACGCTCGCCCCCTACCGTTCCAACTGGGGTTACGACAACCGTTCCTGCATGGTGCGCGTGCCTCCGGAGCGTGGTCAAGGAACGCGACTCGAAATCCGTGTCGGGGACGGCGCAGCCAACCCCTATCTCGTCATCGCGGGAATCCTCGCGGCGGGTCTCGACGGGATCATCAACGAACTTCCGTGTCCCGATGACGCGGTCGGTATGGCCTATGACAACGAGGACGCTCCCGTCCTGCCCCAGACGTTCGCGGAGGCGCTCGACGCCCTTGACGCCAACGACGCCCTGCGCACCCAGATGTCGCAGGAACTCGTCAACGTCTTCATGGTGCTGAAGCGGGACGAAATCTCGCGGTACGAGGCAGAGGTCAAGGACCCCGCAACCCGCGAGGTGACCGATTGGGAGATTCGCGAGTACGGTTCGGCGTACTAGATCGCCGGGTTTGACCCGAGATCGGCGACGAGTGTGCCGCCGTTGAACGTTGTCCCGACCTCGCGGTAGTAGCCGCCGGGAATCTCGTCGACGGGGAGAATCGAGGCGAGTTCGTCCCACTGCGAGTCACCGAGAGTCAACTCGGCCGTTCCGCCCCAGGCCGGGCCGAGGTCGAGGTCGACGCCACCCATCGTGATCAGTTGATCGAGCGAATTTCCCGCACCGGGAGTGATCGAGGGCACCCATCGGCTGTGAAGCATTTTGTGTCCGTTGACGAAACCGTTGCTTTCGACGGGACCTGTCAGAGTGACCACGGCTGATGCGAGACGGTGGTCGTACGCGGCGAGACTAGCGCCAAACTTCGCTCCCGCTTCGAGTCGCGGGGTGGCCTTGCCACGGTTGTACACCCGCGTCGCGTGCATCGACCCGAGCTTCTTCGGGTATCCCTGGAACCAGCCACGCGCCATCGCGAAATCTTTCGTCACCCAGATTGCGACGCAGCGACTGTAGGTGACCCCGTTGTAGGTGCAGCGGACGACGACGAACGTTTCCATGTATTGCGAGCGATCCGGGTCGAGAAGCTCAGCGAAGTCGTTGCTGCACGACTGCCAGTCCGCCCAAATAATGGCAACGGCACCGGGGTTTTCGTCGGCGAGCCCGAGTTCCGGGGGAAGGATTGCTCGAACATTGGCGGGGTCGGTGAGGTATTCGACGGTGAGCAGTGTTCCCGAGTAATGCCATGGCATGTCGGGGATGATTGCGCTCTTTCCCGTGGGTGTTTTCGGGGCAAGGAATCCGGTGAGGTCGCTCATGAGCCCCAATCCTAGCGGTCATTCGTATCCGAACAAATAGGTGCCGCCTCAAACCGGCAAAGAAAATATTCCATATTCAGTGCTTGATTTAGCCCCCAGAGTTTGACACGATGGCTACATCGTTCACATCCGAACGATTTTGATGAACTCAATGAGGAGATCAGACATGTCGTCGACGAAAGAAAAGAAGAGCGGTGGGCTCCGAAAAGGAAGCCTCGGCGTAGCCGGAATCGTCTTCTTCGTAGTGGCTGCTTCGGCACCCATGGCAGGTATGACCGGTGTCGTTCCGGTCGCAGCAGTACTCGGAAATGGAGCAGCAGTCCCCGGCGCCTACGTCGCGGTCGGCCTCATCCTCTTGCTGTTCAGCGTCGGATTCACCGCGATGAGCAACAAGGTCACCAACGCCGGCGCGTTCTTCGCCTATGTCGGCAAGGGACTCGGGGTCAACATGGGTGTTGGTTCCGCCTTCGCCTCGATTCTCGCGTACCTCACCGTGCAGCTGGCTGTCTACGGATTCTTCGGAGCCATCGCCAACGCGTTCTTCACCCCGCTGCTGGGTGTCGATCTGGGCTGGCTCGGCTGGTGCATCATCGCCTGGGCCGCAGTGACCGTGCTGTCACTGCTCAAGGTTGACGTCGGCGCCAAGGTGCTCGGTGTCCTCACCTCACTCGAACTGCTCTCGCTCCTCATCGCGGGAGTGGCAATCCTCTCCAAGGGCGGACCCGAGGGAATCAACTTCCAGGCCTCCTTCGACCCCTCGCTCGTCCTCGCCGGCGGATTCGTCGGCACCGCGGGAATTGCCCTCTCGTTCGCGTTCGCATCCTTCATCGGATTCGAATCGACCGCGATCTACGGCGAAGAAGCCAAGGACGCCAAGAAGACCGTTCGCCGCGCGACCTACGTCGCGGTCAGCATCATCGCGGGACTCTTCGCACTCGTCAGCTTCGCGATGGTCACCGGACTCGGTGCAAGCACCGTCATCGACGAGACGCTCGCGCGCTCGGAAGGGCTGGTGAACCCGGCCGGTGTGCTCTTCTCGCTCACGAGCGAAGCTGTCGGACCGTGGCTCTCTGACACGATGAACGTCCTCCTCATCTCGTCGATGTTTGCAGGACTACTCGCGTTCCAGAACGCTGCGTCGCGCTACGTCTTCGCGATGGCTCGTGGAGGAGTCCTGCCCAAGGCGCTCGCCCAGACCAACGGTCGCGGCGCGCCCACCGGTGGTGTCTACACCACCTCGGCGATTGCGCTCCTCGTCATGGTGTTGTTCTTCGTGTACAACCTCGACCCGGTGCTCAACCTGTTCTACTGGACGTCCACCGTTGCGGTGCTCGCAATCACGCTCGTCGAGATTCTCGTCTCGATCGCCGTCATCGCGTACTTCCGCAAGAACGGCGGAGCGAACGTCTGGCAGTCGGTCATCGCACCGGCGCTCGCCACACTTGGAATGGCGCTCGCGATGTACCTCATCGTCGCGCGATTCAACCTGCTCTCGGGAACGGTAGCCGAGGGTGTTGACCCGACGCTTCCCGAAAGTGCCTTCGCACTCAGCCCGCTCGGGTGGTTCCTCGTGGCGCTGCCCTTCATCTTCTTTGTGGGTGGGCTCGTCAGCGGAATCATCAACACCAAGGAGAACTCGTCGCTCGTCGACGACATGTCCTAGTCGCGATCCGCTTCGCACGGAGAAGGCCCCCACCAATCGGTGGGGGCCTTCTCCGTGAGGCCTACAACTTGATGAACGTTGTCTTGAGTTCGGTGTACTTGTCGAGGGCGTGACGGGACTTGTCGCGACCGTTGCCCGACTGCTTGAACCCGCCGAACGGAACGGTGAGGTCGCCCTCCTCGTAGCAGTTCACCCAGACAGTTCCGGCGCGAATTCGTCGGGCGAGACGGTGAACGGTTGACACATTCGCGGTCCACAGTCCGGCAGCGAGCCCGTAGTCGGAGTTGTTTGCGACACGAATCGCCTCGTCCTCGTCCTTGACGGTCGTGACGGACAGGACGGGACCAAACACCTCGTTCTGGGCGAGCGACGAGTCGGGGTGCACATTGGTGAACACCGTCGGCTGGTAGTACGCGCCACCCGCGAGGGCGCCCGACAGATCGATCGACGAACCACCGGTCACGAGCGTCGAACCGTCGGCGACGGCGCGGTCAACGTGCTCTTGAACTTCCGCGCGACGCGACATTGACGCGAGCGGACCCATCTTTGTCGACGGTTCGAACGGATCGCCCGGCTGGTAATGCTTCGCGGCCGCCAACACTCCCGCGATCACCTCGTCGGCGACGTCCTGGTGGACGATCAGCCTCGACGGGGCGGTGCACATCTGGCCGGTGTTGAAGAAGATTCCCCACGCGGCGGTGTCAATCGCCGTCTGCAGGTCGGGTGCGTCGGGAAGGATGATGTTCGGTGACTTGCCGCCGAGTTCGAGCCACACTCGTTTGAGGTTCGATTGGGCGGCGTACTCCATGTAGGCACGGCCAACCTCGGTCGACCCCGTGAACGCGAGCGAATCGACCGCGGGGTGGAGACCGAGGCCCTTGCCGATGACGGAACCACGTCCGGGCAGCACGTTGAGCACTCCAGCCGGGATTCCCGCCTCGAGCGCCAACTCGGCAATGCGCACTGCGGTGAGCGGGGTGAGGTCAGCGGGCTTGTGGACGACCGTGCACCCAACGGCCAGGGCCGGCGCAATCTTCCACGCGGAGAGCGTCAGGGGAAAATTCCACGGGGTGACGACCGCGACCACGCCGACGGGCTCGCGCGTGATGAGGGCGAGATCGTCCTCGCCGACCGGCGAAATCTCGTCAAGTTCCTTGTCCGCCATTTCGGCGTACCACCGGTACGAGTTGATGAGCGCGCGCAATTCGATTCCCCACGCGTCGGCGATGGGCTTTCCCATTTCGACCGAGAGCATGGTCGCGAGTTCGGTTCGGTGTTCTTCCATGAGGGCAACCCACGCGAGCATCAATTCCTTGCGCTGCTTGGGAGCCATCCTTGGCCACGGTCCCTCGTCGAAGGCGCGTCGAGCGGCCGCGACCGCGAGTTCAAGTTCCTCCTCGGTCGCATACGGAACCGTCGTGACCGTCTTCCCGTCTCGCGGTGTGACGAGGTCGACGCGCGCCTCGTCCTTGCCAGCGCGATGTTGTCCATCGATCACCATGGCCGTGGGCCACGCAATCGAATCGGCGTAGGCCGCCCACTCAGTGGCCGATTTGGTGGGGAAATTCATGCTGGACTCTTTCGTTGGGAGGACGGGCGGTGTGAAAATTTATACGGTCAGGACTACTCGACCACGGACGTCGCCTCGTCGCAAGCGATCGAGAGCCTCCTGGGCCGATTCGAGTGGCATGGTTTCGACGAGGTGGTCGATTCCCTCCGCGCGGACGAAGTCGAGAAGCTCCCGAAGTTCGTCAAGACCACCCCAAATTGAGCTCGTGATGATGGCTTCGCTTGGGATGACTCCCACCCCGAATTCGAGCCGACCGCCGGCCAGCCCGACAACCGCGATGATTCCCTGCCGGTCGACGTGTCGACCCGCTACAGCCAGCGTGGGCGTCGCGCCGACGAAGTCGATGATCGCGTCGTACTTTTGTCCTTCGGGCAATTCCTTCAGCGCGTGGTCGGCGCCGAGCGATGTCGCCGCGTCGAGTTTGTCGTCGGCGAGGTCGAGCACCGTGATGTCCGCGTCCGTCATTTTCCGCAGGAACTGAATGGCAAATTGTCCGAGCCCGCCGGCTCCGATGACTACAGCGCGCGCCCCCTTGTGTGTGAGGTGAGGAAGAACCCGCTTGACCGCTCGGAAGGCGGTGAGGCCACCGCACGCGAGGGGAGCGGTCGTCACGGGGTCGAGATCGCCGATCGGGAACAGGTAGTCGCGACTGGGGACGAGCATGTACTCCTGGTAACCACCGTCGTCGACAACACCCGCTTCGTGAGACCTCGCGCAGATCATTTCCAGCCCGTCCGCGCATTGCCGACAATCCTCCTCGCGACAACCCCACGGCGCGTAGACGAGAACACGCCCCAGTTCGGGGTGTTCACCGACGACTTCGTGGCCGAGGACGATGGGCGCGGGCCCACCGAAGTGCCCGTCGGCGACGTGAATGTCCGAGTGGCAGACGCCGCAGGCGATGACCTTGACGACTTCCTGGCCTGGCCCGGCGACGGGGATTTCCCGTTCGTGAATTTCCAGCGCCTTGTTGACTTCGACGAGAACGACGGACTTCACGGGACCTCCACGTTGAGATGGTGTCGAGTTGTTGCCGGCGCCAGGGCCCTCGGCTACTCTGTTATATATTGTATATCCGTTAGTCGGACACGTCACTCAAAGATGAGGAACCATGGCAACACACTCCGAAACCTCGGCCGTCACGATGGCGGATTGCGCGGCAATCATCAAGGCCAACGGCATCCACACCGTCGAATGCATCTTCACCGACACCTGGGGTCTCCCGCGCGGAAAGCGGTTGCCGGTTGACCAGTTCCTCTCCGGAGCGGGCTTTGCCATCGCCGCGGTCGCGTTCTCGTGGAACTTCCGATCGGATGTTGAATCAACACCGTGGTTCGACCGCGACATGGGTGCGCCGGACATGAAGGCGGTGCCCGATCTCAATTCCTTCCGCATCGCCGGCTGGGAAGAGGGTATGGCAA
>JACCDX011376223.1_pt1 | contig 10168 bp, 4 predicted proteins | sample 7449681 | NCBI WGS metagenome assembly JACCDX01 (sample SAMN15323450, study PRJNA562643) | freshwater metagenome | isolation source: river surface water | place: USA:Blue River Watershed | collected 2017-08-18
AATGACTGAAAAATCATCTACTGGAGCTAAAACTGCTGGAGAGAACATTAATTGGAGATATTTAAATGAAGAGAGAATTGAAGACCCCATTATCAATGCTTTGGTTAAAGAGGCGACTTCTATTTACATTAAGATCAGTACTAGTACTGAAACTAAAGGAGAGGAGATAACGATTTTACAGTATATAGAGCAATTTAACATATTTTTGAAAGATAATAAGTATAAATTTGCTTTTTATGTACCTGAAGTAGTTATCCCAACTGAGACCGATAAAAAGAAAAAACCTGCTAAAAAAGAGCAACTTTCAAAGAGAGATCAGATTTTAAAGACTATTAAAGAAGAAAGTTTTAAGAAAGAGATTAAAGCATTTTTAGATACATTAGTTATTGTTAACAATGTACCTGTTTTAAATAAAAAACATATAGAGTCATATTTTTCAGTCCTATTTTGGTCAATATATTTGATAACAAACAAGAAGAAAAATATTGATGTCATATATTATTTAAATAATGCATTTAGTCTATCGAGAGCTATTACGGAATCAGCCGATTTTTTAACGGAGAGATTTAGAAATGAATCTGTTGAGATTTTGAACACAATAGAGTCGATTGTTTTATCTAAAACTACCAATTTATTCAAATTGATTTTAGATAACCAATTTTTCATTTTAGAGTCTCATTGGGATACTATCAAACCTAAGTCAATTTCATTATACAATGAACAGAAAGATATTTTAACATTAGTGAGTGAAAACTTAAATAGTAAAAAACTTATCTTCTTTGAGATGCCCCCTGCGAATGGTAAGACTGTTTTATCCGCAATTTTGGCAAAGATTATTGCACATAAGAATAAGGAAAATTCAGTCTCTATACCGGGATACAAGAGAAAAACAATGCTTTATATTTGCTATAATAGTATTGTAAGAAATGAGGTTGCCAAGTTATGCATTACACATAATGTTGATGTTAAATATTGGTTAGCTGTCTATAAGATGGATAAAGAAGATGGTTCTTTGAAAACATTTTTGAGACCATATAAGAATTGTTATCAAGATTGGAATAAGTCTCATTTGAGAACAAAGAAAGAGACTGAGATATATGAGGCTTCTAAATGGAAAAGATTTAGTAGCAATATATATGAACAGTGGCAATTCTTTTTAGATGAGACACGGCCAATCTGTGAGCAACATACACCTGTAAAGGATATTATGAATGCTTCTAATCTTCCAGAGATGATAATATCAGATTTGGAATCGGCATATGTTTTATTAAAGCATTTTCCCAATACTTTTGTTACCTATTTTGATGAAGCTTTTGCATCATCTAATTTGGAAATCACTGCAAAGATCATGAGTGTTCTTGGACTAACTGTTTTGGTTTCAGCCACTTTGGCTAAACCGGAAGAAATTCCCACAGTTATCAATAACTATAAAGATAAACATGGTTATCAAAGTGTCGATGAATTTTTACATATCATCAAATCTACAAAGCAACATATCAGTTGCACATTTATAGATGAGAATGGTTATATGATTCCTCCACATTATAGTGTTAATACTATAGAGGAATTGCAAAGATTTATGACATTATTGGAAAGACCATTAGTAAGAAGAGGTTATTCTCCTGAAGTTGTATTTCACATATACACGTTAATTGAACCTAGATTACCTAATCATTTGAAGTTTAATAATGTTTTTAATCAATTTGGAATGATTAATCATGAAACATTACGCGATTATATGTGCAATATATTGAGACATATAGTTGATAATAATGATAATGAATTATTCGAATTGTTGAAAAGATTTAGTTTGCAAAAGATGACTGATATGAATGTTAATACTATTTTTACAAATAGTGCCATTCATTATCAAAATAATAAGACTTTGCATATAGCTATTCACGATGGTTTTAATCAACATGTTGAAGAGATGGCTGAACCTTTTTTAAGAGGTTCTCCTAAAGTGAGTGACATTATTCTTCAACATGACAGAGAATCTGCTGAAATTAATAAGCAGATCGCTTCCGAAGAGAGAAATGGAAGTAAAGATTCTCCATTCATCATTGCGAAATTGCGTGCCGAATTGGACAACGTGAGATTGAAGTGGCCAAGTGAATTTATTTTAAATTCGCGAACACATGCAACAAAGTTTGGAAATCTACAAAAACTAAATTTCGCATATAATGATATATTTGCTCGAAAGAGTGATTTAGAATTGCTTAATGATACTAGAACGAAGTTACTTTTTTCTGGTATAGGAATTTATCAACCTGAAGATTTTAGTTCAATTGAGATGGATTTCTTTTTAAGAAAAAAAGATGCATTCCGTTTTATATTATCGACACCAGCAATCGTATACGGAACAAATATTAGTCTTTCAATGATTGATATAGACCATACATTTGTAAGCGAAAGTACTAAAAATACTCTTTATCAATTAATTGGTAGAGCAGGTAGAAAGGGAAAGAGTGATTCAGCAACAATTATATTTAGAAATAATCAAATGTTGGATATTATTTTGAGAAATGATGATTTCAATATTGAAGCGATTCAAATTGAAGAAAATTTTTCGAAAATAATTTCTTAAACGTTTTTTTCGGATAAATATTTTATTATTATTTTATAAATGAGAAAACTTACATTTCAAAATTTAAGCATTTTAGTCAATAAAGAAAAGATAAGTGTTTTAGTTCTTGATGGGAAAAATGAAAAATATGTTTTATATTCGTTTGAAGAACCAACAATTGATCCAAATGACATTGACTTTAGTTTATTTGATTTAATGGTATTTGATGAAAATTTAAATATAACACCCAAAAAGAGACTTGCTGAATTGGGTATTCATGTCGTTAATAATTTAGATGGAAAATATTTTTTAAAAATAAATAATAAGCAATTATATTGCATTAAAAATAGTAAAAATATTGTTGTTGATAATCCAACTTTAAAATTAGTTTGTTCTAATGGATCATTATTTATAAATAATAAAGAGAAAGAAGACGATTTGATAAATAATATATTGAATGAAAATAATGAAGATCAAGATAAGGAAATAATTGATACAGATCAGCAAAAGGAAGATATTAATGTTACACACGAAAAACCAACTTTTCAAGAAACTGTCATTGAAAATAACGAGGATTCACAATCATTGCAACAAATGGAAGATATAAAAGTAATTAATGTCACTATGCCGATTTCAATCCTTCCAGAAGCTGTTGTTGAAAATATCGAAGATTCGCAATTATTACAACAAAAGGAGGATATTAAAGTAATTAATGTCACTATGCCAATACCAACTTTTCCAGAAACTATCGTTGAAAATAACGAGGATTTAGAATCATTTCAGCAAATGGAAGATATTAAAGTAATTAATGTCACCATACCGAATCCCATCCTTCCAGAAACTATCGTTGAAAATATAGAGGATTCTCAATCGTCCCAACAAATGGAAGATATTAAAGTAATTAATGTTACTATGCCGATGCCAACTTTTCCAGAAAATGTCGTTGAAAATAAAGAGGATTCTCAATCATGTCAACTAAAAGATATTAAAGTAATTAATGTTACAATGCCAACATTTACAGAAGATACTAATGAAAAACCTGAAAAGAATATAAAAAAACATAAAGATATAGAAAAAGAGCAGAGAGATAAAGAAAAGGATGTGACTAAAAAGAGAGAGAAAAAAGAAACTATAGAAGATGAGAGTAAAGAATCAATTCAAATTAATCCATACAAACCGCTTATTATAGAAAAACTTGATGAAAATAATAATGTCACATCAAGGATAGAGAAAGATATTTTTAATTTGGAAAATATTTTATCAGATTTTAATAAATTATTTAGTTCTAATAATGAGATAATAAAAATAGATAATAAAACGGAAAATATATCAAAAAGTACACTAGAAAGTACGAGAGATAGTACACAAGATACTGCAAAAGAAAAATTAGAACTTCATAAAAAAACTGAAATGAAAAATGAAGTAGAAAGAACAAGAGAAATAGAAAAAAACAAAGAGGATGATATTCAAAAAATATATTTGTCAAATATTAATTTTCAAAATGCAAATTACAGAATTCAAACATTAAAATTAAAAAAATCATTGAACTTGAATTTATCGAATTTTACAACAACACCTATTTCAAAATTAAACATCATTAATGGTACTAATATTGCAATGGAATTAGAGAAAGAGAATTCAAGTTATATTTTTCTATATATGAATCAAAAAATTTTAGTAAATAAAATTTCTAATACAATTGTTGTGACAAATATATTATCTAAAAAATCATTTATCGTTAAAAATAAAGAATCATTTAAGCTTGGAAATTATGATTTTACATTATATAATGATGCTACTTTAATATTACCTGTAATTGTAAGTAAAATATTTGATAACAATTATGGTATCGCATTTAATAAATATGTACTAAGAGTCTAATTTATAAAATAATCTTCTTTTAATTTTCTTTAATACAATATTTGTATAAAAAAAATATATTTCAATAAAGTATATGACAACGTGGCAACCGGTTACATGGATTTTATTTCACACTCTTGCATTAAATTATAATGAAGAATACAAAGATAAATATGTTACATTTTTTAATACATTAAGAACAATTATACCATGTCGCATTTGTAGAAATCATTTTTGTGAAAATATTGGTAAACCAGGTTTAACAATTGATGAAAATATAAATAAAGACAAAATATTTAACTGGACGGTTGATCTTCATAATTGTGTTAATAAGATGAATAGAAAAAAGATATGGAGTTACGATGAAGCACGAAATCATTATACAAAAAATAATTTTAACGATAAAACATTAAAGTATTTCATATTCGAATATATTCGAACAAATTTTACAAAAGCACCTGAGAAAACCATTGCCCTTATTGAGATGATTAATACAATACCATATTTATATCCTTATGAAGATAAAAGAAAGAAACTAATTGATTTTAAAGAAAGATTTCCATTAGATAGATTTAATTTAAAAAAATGGTTGCTTGCCTTTATGATTGTTCTTAAAAATTAAAATATTCACCATAAATATATAGGAGAGATATGAAAATTGCATTTTGCTTTTTAACTTATGACGAAATTGTAAAATATGATGTATGGAATAAATTTTTTGAAAATATTGATACTAATAAATATACTGTCTTTATTCATCCCAAAAATTTATCTTTTATGACAAATATAAAATACACTTTCTCATTTAATATTGTTCAACGTCGTATCAATACTATTAGAAAAGAAGATATAAGTATTGTTAAAGCAACTATTCGACTATTTGAAGAGGCAATTAATTCATCAACTGACATTACACATGTCGTTTTTTTGTCACAAAGTTGCATTCCATTATACCCGTTCAATACATTATATAATATTATTACTAAATTTCCAATATCTGTTGTATCATATATCAATCATAACAAAAAAGAGAGATATCATAGATTAAGCTCTTATATAAAAAAATATATTGATTATAATAATTTTGTAAAACAACAACCAAATATGGTATTGATAAGAAACGATGTAGAATTATTGATAAATAATGATTGTACATCTCATTTTAAAGATATGGAATGTCCAGATGAACATTATTTTATTAATATTTTAAATGGACTTTTTAAAAAAAAATTGTTGTTAAAACAAACTCATTTTTGCAATTATGATTTTAATAAAACTCAAGCATTAGAATTTATAAATGTTAATTCATTATTGATTAACTATCTTCGAAATTATGGATTTTTATTTATGCGCAAGGTTAATAAAAAAAGTTATGTTGATCAAGCTTTTTTATTTTCATAACTTGAATCATAACCATTTACAACAATATATCCATTTTCATCAAATATACTTCTTTCTATTTTTGATGGCTGATCTTGAATACATGTATAATGATTTAATATATTTTCAATATCTTTAATCTCATTGTTAATGTCATTTTTATTGTCATCAAAATTATTTATGATATCATCTTCGTCAATCTTACCAATAATACATAACGTACTGTAAATATATTTGTATATTAATTTATAAAATTTTTTTTCACACATTTATGTTATATTATATTTATATATAGTTTATAAATATAATTCTTTATATTCTTTTGAGGTAAGTACTAAAAGAAAAGGGAGGTTCCCTAACATTAGAATTAAAAAGAAAAGGGAGGGGTTTTTAGGGGAACCGTAGGTTCCCTAAGAATCATAGCATTCCTTTTCATCAATAATCATCTCATTAAGATCCTCTATAACATCCTCTTCAAATTGGTCTCCCATCAAATTATCCTCTTCGTCACCATTTAAAATCTCATCATCTAATTTCTCCTTTAAATTAAATTTAGCCTCATTTTCATCGACTGGTTTATTTTTATCCATAACTTTCAACCAATCTTTTATAGAATGAAGTCCATTCTTCATATTATTCATTTTTCTCACTAAATCCTCTATAATCTTTTCGGGGTTATTCATAACTAATTCAAATATTTGATATACTGGTTTCTCTATTTGATGTGTCAAATAATAGTTGTAATCAATCTTTAGTTTATTCTCCAATATGTAAGGCGGAAATTCTACAATATCACCTTGTAATAACTTATTCGTAAGTGGTTTTTTACACTTATCGTGATGAATCTTTTTGTATTTATCCTTTCTCATCTTATGTTTATCATTACATTTAGCACAATACCATCCTTTACATATATTACAATTTATCAATGCTCCATCATTAGCAGTTGCTTTACAGAATCTACACATCTTTTGACAAGTACTTTTATGATGTGTCAGGTGATAATAACAGAATATATTCATACATGTTATACATTTGCAATTATCCGGATTTATTTTCACATTACATACTTTACAATGGAGATTAGATGTATCTATATAGCAATACGGAATTCTGTCATTTGATTGTGGTTTATTTCCTGGATCTCTCTCTCCCATTCTATCAGCCAATACCTTGTGTGCAATCTGGTTTGGATTTGAATAATCAGTCTTCACCGTTTTACTGATAATCAATTGTGTTATGTCAACCTTACCTTCTAATAAATCTTTAATCGAATTATAAAAGAACTTCTTTGACGATTCAATATCTCTCTTATTCAAAATAATATCGATAACACCACCATAAATTGTCTTTACAATTGGTGCATTATCACGACGTTTCAAAACTATTCCCATACTTGTCTGTTTGTACTTCTCTGTACTATGTTCATATTTATTTCCAAAATAGCGTTTTTTGGAAAAGATACAAAAAGGCCAAAATGTCTTTTCATATTCTATATTCTGTGGTGATTTCATATGTTTATTGATATTAGCGGCTGCCTCTTCACCAATCTTAATTGACTCCGCCAATAAATCCCTCTCAGTAAGCTCTTGTCCGGGATATCTTCTTCTAATCTCATCTGCAAAATTAACAAATATAGAATCTGTATTTTTAACGATTAAGTTGCCGATTCCGGCTTGGAAATTTCCCGAAGCTGTCTCAATATCATATACATACCCATCTGTTTCATATAAGAATTCAATCTTTTTAATCTCATTATTACCATTCAATTGAATGTTATAATAATCATCATTAAAATCAATATTGATTTCATTTTCAACTGATTTAATCAAATAATATAAAGACTGATAGTAAATCTTTGGCTTCTCCACGATGTTATCCTTATTTTCATTCTCCTCTGCATATTGACGCAATAGTCGTAAAAATTTTATCTTTGTCTCTTTTGTTCCATTCAATAATTCATATGGAATTTTATCAAGCGAACCCTTACTTATATCTTCTATTATCAATTTCATATCATATGAACTGACATCAATTCCATGAAATTCTTTAAATTCACGTGGAAATCCGTGTAACAATTCAGTGCCGATAGTACATTCAGTCGGTTTAATAATATTTTTATTCTTATCCAATAATGAATGATCCTCTGTAACATCAATAATTCCACTGTTTGTTGTAATGCGATAAATCTTCTTTAATGTTTTATGACGAATAACGCGATTAATTTTAGCCCATCCCTCATTTGTCCATATTTTATAATTGACAAAACTCTGTTCTTTTTCTCGTCTATTTGTATCAAATGGTTTGAACTCTTCATATGGTTGCCATGAATTATGTAAATCTTGAATTTGAACAATATTTACATATCCATAATCTGTCGATACCAATAAAGGCGTATCACCTGTTACAGAATCGCCATATGTCAGTTTTGCTCCTGCAAATGTTCCAAGTGTTAAATCACGAGCTGTTGTAACCATGCGTCTACCGGTAGCAGTCGTACATGCTGCTAACTCTTTATAACATATTGGACTTGTCGCCGCGCCAACTTGACCATAAAGTGAATTGCAAGTCACTTTATAAGCTAACTGCAAACCGTCTAAAACGTTAATTTGAAATTCATTATTTGTCTTTTCCATTGAAATAATGTTTGTTTTGTTAATAACTGTTGTTCCAGTAACAACGTTAAAAACATTATATATATCCTCGTTATCTTTATCATCATTAGGTATTCCAATAACAATTGACCCATCATTCATTTTAATCGTTTGATACTCCATAATTTTACGAGTATCTTTACGTGCCTTAAGAAGTTTTCTTAAAATGCGTGGTAAAACCGATTTATCTCCATTATCTGCTTCTGCAAAAGTGCATACTTTATATCCAATTTTCTTCTTATCCTTATCAACACCTTGAAAAACATCATATTCTATGTCAATATAATGATATCCATTTAGGTCGCTATACTTTTTATTGATAGTATCCTCAATTAATTCATATTCATCTTTATCACTCTCTTTTGCTTTTGGTTTTAATTTGTACTCTTTATATCCTAATATGGAGTCATGAGATATATTTTCGGCAATCATTGATGAAGGATACAATGAATTAAAATCCATTACAACAACCGGTTCAAAATAAACTCCAGGAGTAGGTATAAATACAATTGCACCTTCATATGAATTTTTATCAACATCATCTATACATAAATCTTTTATCAAAAAATTCTCTTCCCTACAGAATTTTGCAACTAAAGAGAAGATCTTTATTCCCTGACCACGTAAAAAGAGATATGAAAAGGGAACAACACAAACATTCGACATACCTAAATTATTGGTAATAACTTGTAATTTATTAATCAAATCATTTACTAATTTACAATCCATAATACAGTAGACTGCAATCTCTTTAATCTTGTCTGGTGTTCCAATCTTAAAATTTTTGAATAACTCTTTTGGAGATAAATCAACCTTTTGTTGTTTCATAAAATGTTTTGCAACATTATCTAATTTATTCGATTCCAATTTATAATCTCTTTGTACAACCTTATATAAGTCTATCTGCACAACACCTTCAATATCAATAAATTTAAGAATATTAACACCTAATGCACTTGATGATAAATCTTGAATTGTCATCTCAACCTTCGTATTATTGAAGAATTCAGGTTTAAGTCTCTGTAATTTTCTAAATAAAACATCGTGATATGGCTCTATGTCGCCACCATTACCAGTTTCCGCTCTTTTATAAATGTATTCCCAATCAAAACCCCATATATTATAACCTGTTATAATGTCGGGATCTAAGTTTGCCATAAAATTAGCCCAACCTAGAATTAACTCCTTTTCCGTACGAAATGATTCCACATGAGCACCTTCAATAGGATCACAATCATGTAATGTTGCAATATATTTATAAGCACATTCTGTTTCACCAAAGAAGTACACAGTCGTTCCAATTTGAATAACAGGGTCATTCTTTCTATTAAAACTTGGGAATGAACCATCTTCACTAACACACTCTATATCAAAAGATGCAACTATAATCTTTGATACATCATTTTTATCTATCTTCATTACATCATTATAATTAACTTTAATGTCAATTTGAGCACGTGTTCTTGAAGGAGAATTTTTTCTATATTTACCTCCTTCTATTTTAATCCATCCAGATGGATCAATATTTTTTACATGAAAAAATCTCAATAATGAAGTTACTTTAGTCTCATATAATGATTTACTGAAATCATGTGTTTCCCTGTATTTTTTCATTTCAATCGGTTTTTCAAGAAGTACTTTCTTAAAAGAATAATATGCAGATTGATTTTTAAACACAAAAACACCATAATTAAATAACTCATTATTG
>JACCDX011667945.1_pt1 | contig 10168 bp, 3 predicted proteins | sample 7449681 | NCBI WGS metagenome assembly JACCDX01 (sample SAMN15323450, study PRJNA562643) | freshwater metagenome | isolation source: river surface water | place: USA:Blue River Watershed | collected 2017-08-18
AGGCCATGAGGTCGGCACTGCCCTTGTAGGGAATGTGATTGAGCTGGAGGCCCAGTTGCTGCGCGATCAGCTCGGTGGTCAGGTGCGGGCTGGTCAGGGTGCCGGTGGAGCCGTAGGTGAGCTTGCCCGGGTTGGCGCGCGCATACGCCACGAAGTCGGCCCAGGTCTTGATCGGGCCGTCCGCGGGCACCACGATGCCGAAGGCATAGCCGGTGACGTTCAGGATGTAGCTGATGTCCTTGACCGGATCCCAGGTGATCTTGGTGGTGTAGGGCAGGCGAAACACGCCCAGGGGAATCTGGGCCAGCGTGTAGCCGTCGGCGGGCGAGGTCTGCAGCTGGATCGCCGGCAGCGCGCCACCGGCGCCGGGCTTGTTCTCCACCACCACCGGCTGGCCCAGGATCTTTCCGGCGTTCTCGGCCAGCTGGCGCATGGTGATGTCGGTGGGGCCTCCGGCGGGGAAGGCAATGACCAGACGGATCGGCCGGTTCGGGAAGGGCCCGGACTGGGCCAGGGCGTGGACCGCGGGGAAGGCGGCTGCGGCGGCAGCCCATTGCACGAGATGGCGACGGCGCATGGAAATCTCCTGTGTCGGTAGGCAGGGATTGAACGGGCCCGCGCCGGCCCGCGCAATCAGGGAACACCCCTGGCGCTCCGGCCCGGCGGACCCGGCGGGTCCGGTGCGCGGTCAATTCACTGGCGGGCCAGCACCGGCGCGAGCGCCACGCCGGTGTGGGTGCGGCGCTTCACCACGTCCTCTGGAGAAGCACTGGCCACCACGCGCCCACCAGCGCCACCGCCCTCAGGCCCGAGGTCAATGATCCAGTCGGCCTCGGCGATCACATCCAGGTCATGCTCGATCACCACCACGCTGTGGCCGCCGTCCACCAGCCGGTGCAGCACGCGTATCAGCTTCTCGACGTCGGCCATGTGCAGGCCCACGGTGGGCTCGTCCAGCACGTAGAGCGTGTGGGGCGCCTTCTGGCCCCGGCGGGTCACGTCGTCACGTACCTTGGACAGCTCGGTCACCAGCTTGATCCGCTGCGCCTCGCCGCCCGAGAGGGTCGGGGAGGGCTGGCCCAGGGTCAGGTAGCCCAGGCCCACGTCCTTCAGAAGTTGCAGCGGGTGGCTGATGGAGGGCATGGAGGCAAAGAATTCGACCGCCTCGTCCACCTCCATCTGCAGCACGTCGCCGATGCTCTTGCCGCGCCAGGTGACGGCCAGGGTCTCGGGGTTGAAGCGCGCGCCGTGGCAGGCCTCGCAGGGCACCTTCACGTCCGGCAGGAAGCTCATGGCGATGGTGCGCATCCCCTGGCCCTCGCAGGTGGGGCAGCGCCCTTCGCCGGTGTTGAAGGAGAAGCGCCCCGCCGCATAGCCGCGGGCCTTGGCCTCCAAGGTGTCGGCAAAGAGCTTGCGGATCGTGTCCCAGAAGCCGATGTAGGTGGCGGGGCAGGAGCGCGGCGTCTTGCCGATCGGCGTCTGGTCCACCTCCAGCACGCGGTCGATCTCCTGGTAGCCGGTGAGCGCGGCACAGCCGACCCAGGCCGGGTGCTTGCCGCGGTCGTCGGCGTCGCGGCCGGCCTTGGTGCTGCGTTGCTGCACCGCCATCTGCACGTTGTGCAGCAGCACGTCGCGGGCCAGCGTGGACTTGCCCGAACCCGAGACGCCGGTGACGGCCACCAGGCGGCGCAAGGGCACGTCGACATCCACCTGCTGCAGGTTGTGCAGGCTGGCGCGACGCAGGTGCAGCATGCCCTCGGGGCGGCCGCGACGCGGCTGCAGCGGGTGCCGGATCGCATGCAGCAGGTAGCGGCCGGTGAGCGAATCGCCGTTCGCCGAGAGCTCGGCGGCGGTGCCCTGGGCCACGACACGCCCTCCCCGCTTGCCTGCGCCGGGGCCGATGTCGATGATGTGGTCGGCCCGGCGGATGGTGTCCTCGTCGTGCTCCACCACCACCAGGGTATTGCCCTTGCCGCCCAGCTTGTGCAGGGCGTTCAAGAGGATCTGGTTGTCGCGGGCGTGCAGGCCGATGGTGGGCTCGTCCAGCACGTAGCACACGCCCTGCAGGTTGGAGCCCAGTTGGGCCGCCAGGCGGATCCGCTGCGCCTCGCCGCCCGAGAGCGTGGGCGCGCCGCGATCGAGCGTGAGATAGCCCAGGCCCACTTCCTCCAGGAACTCCAGGCGGCTCTTGATCTCGGGGATCAGGTCGCGGGCGATGCCCTGCTCCCGCCCCGAGAGCACGCCCTCCAGCTGCAGGCCCTCGATCCAGCGGCGCACCTCGATCACCGAGAGCGCCGCGATGTCGGCGATCCCCACGCCGTTGAACTTCACGCTGCGCGCCTGCGCGTTCAGGCGCGTGCCCTGGCAGCTGGGGCAGGTCTCGTCGCTGACGTCCTCCACCTCGGGTTCGGCGAACGTCTGCTCGCGGCCCTTGTTGTCCTCGGCCTGCAGGGTCTCGTCATAGGCGCGGCGCTGATCCCGGGTGAGCTTGGCGCCCGTGCCCACGCAATCAGGGCACCAGCCGTGCTTGCTGTTGTAGGAGAAGAGGCGCGGGTCCAGCTCCGGGTAGGAGGTGCTGCACACCGGGCAGGCGCGGCGGGTGGAGAACACCTCCACCTGGCCGATGTGGTGGTGGCTGCCGGTGCCCAGTTGCATGGCCGTGCGCAGGCCGTCCAGGGGCGCCAGCACATGCAGCACGCCCTTGCCGTGTTCGAGGGCCACGGGCAGCAGCTCGCGCAGCATCGCCTCGTTCTCGGGGCGCACGATGAAGTCGCCCACCGGCAGTTCCACCGTGTGTTCCTTGAAGCGGTCCAGGCGCGGAAAGCCGGTGGTGGGCAGGAAGTTGCCATCCACCCGCAGGTGCGAGTAGCGGCGGCCGCGCGCCCAGTCGGCCAGCTCGGTGTAGACACCCTTGCGGTTCATCACCAGCGGCGCGAGCAGACCCACATGCTGGCCGCGATGGCGCTTCAGGATCTGCGCGGCGATGCTGTCCGGCGTCTGCGGCCGCACCTCGGCACCGTCCTTCACGCAGTGTTGAATCCCGAGCTTCACATAGAGCAGGCGCAGGAAGTGCCAGACCTCGGTGGTGGTGCCCACCGTGGACTTGCGCCCGCCGCGCGAGAGCCGCTGCTCGATGGCCACCGTGGGCGGAATGCCGTAGACCGCGTCCACCTCGGGCCGGCCCGCCGGCTGCACGATGCTGCGGGCATAGGCATTGAGCGACTCCAGGTAACGGCGCTGACCTTCGTTGAACAGGATGTCGAATGCGAGCGTCGATTTACCCGAGCCCGAGACGCCGGTGATCACGCTGAAGCGGTTGTGCGGGATCTGGACGCTCAGGGACTTGAGGTTGTGTTCGCGGGCATTGACGATCTCGATCGCCTCGACGCGCGCGGGTGCTGCGGTACGTGCCGGGGCACTGGCGTCAACCGCTGCGGGCTCGGCCGCGCCCAGGGTGCCGTCGTATTCACGCAATGCACGGGCGGTGTGCGACGTGGGATGCTGCTTCACCTCCTCGGGCGGCCCTTCGGCCACCAGCAGGCCGCCGGCATCGCCGCCCTCGGGGCCCAGATCGATCAGCCAGTCGGCGGCTCGGATCACGTCGAGGTTGTGCTCGATCACGACCAGCGAGTGCCCGGCCTCCAGCAGCTTGCGCAGGGCCCGCATCAGCTTGGCGATGTCGTCGAAGTGCAGGCCGGTGGTGGGCTCGTCGAAGAGGAACAGCGTGCCGCGCGTGGCCAGGGGCTGCGGGCTGCGGCGGCTGGCGGCCTCGGCCAGGAAACCCGCGAGCTTCAGGCGCTGCGACTCGCCTCCCGAAAGTGTGGGCACGGGCTGGCCCAGCTTCACGTACTCGAGGCCTACGTCCACGATGGGCTGCAGGGTGCGCACCACCTCGCGGTCATTGGCAAAGAGCTGCACCGCCTCGCTCACCGTGAGTTCGAGCACGTCGGCCACGCTCAGGACACGCGGATGCACCGCGCCCAGCGCCTGGCGCTCGATGGTGACCTCCAGGATCTCCGGGCGGTAACGCCGGCCGTCGCAGTCGGGGCAGCGCAGGTAGACGTCGGAGAGGAACTGCATCTCCACATGCTCGAAGCCCGAGCCGCCGCAGGTGGGGCAGCGGCCGTCGCCGCTGTTGAAGCTGAACTTCGACGCGGTGTAGCTCCGCTGGCGCGCCAGGGGCGCGGTGGCGAAGATCTCGCGGATCGCGTCCCAGGCGCCCACGTAGCTCACCGGGTTGGAGCGCGCGGTCTTGCCGATGGGAGACTGGTCGACGAACACCACGTCGCCCAGGTGGTCGGCGCCGAGCAGGCGGTCGTGGCGACCGGGCGCGTCGGTGGACTTGCCGAACTGGCGCAGGAGCGCGGGGGCGAGGATGTCCTGGATCAGGGTGGACTTTCCCGAGCCGGAGACACCGGTGACGCACACCAGCCGCTGCAGCGGAAATTCCACCGAGAGGTTCTGCAGGTTGTGTTCGTTCGCGCCCTCCAGGATCAGGCGCGGCGTGGAATCGGTGACGAGGCGCTTGAACCCCATGCCGACCTGCCGGCGCCCGCCGAGGTAGGCGCCGGTGAGGGTGTCGGCGCTGCGCAGGGCGTCGGTGGTGCCGTCGAAGACGATCTGCCCGCCCCGCTCGCCAGGCCCCGGGCCCATGTCGATCATGCGGTCGGCGGCCAGCATCACCGCCGGGTCGTGTTCGACCACCACCAGCGTGTTGCCCGCATCGCGCAGGCGCTTCATCGCTTCGGTGATGCGGTGGATGTCGCGCGGATGCAGGCCGATGCTGGGTTCATCCAGCACGAAGAGGGTGTTCACGAGGGACGTGCCCAGCGCGGTGGTGAGGTTGATCCGCTGCACCTCGCCCCCGGAGAGGGTGCGGCTCTGGCGATCCAGGGTGAGGTAGCTGATGCCCACGTCCACCAGGTATCTCAGGCGGGTAGTGATCTCCTCGAACAGGAGCTTGAGCGCCTGCGCGTCCTCGCCATGGGGCAGGGCCAGCCGGGCGAAGAAGGTACGCAGCCGGTCGATCGGCAGCATCATGAGGTCATGCAGCGACAGGCCCGGCAGGGCCTCGAGCTGCGTGCGGGTCCAGTCCACGCCCACCGGCATGAAGCGCTGCGCGGGCGGCAGCGCGGCGTCGGCATCCTCCTTGGAGCCCAGGCGCCACAGCAGGCTCTCGGTCTTCAGGCGCGCGCCGCCACAGGTCTCGCAGGGCGTGTAGCTGCGGTACTTGGACAGCAGCACCCGGATATGCATCTTGTAGGCCTTGCTTTCCAGGTACTGGAAGAAGCGCTTGATGCCGTACCACTGCTTGTTCCAGTTGCCCTCCTTGAAGCCGGGTGTGCCATCGAGCACCCAGGCCTTGTGTTCGGGCGTGAGCTTGTACCAGGGCGTGTCGCGCGGGATGCCGGCCGCCTCGGCGTGGCGCATCAGGTCGTCCTGGGCCTCGGCCCAGGCGGGCGTCTGGATGGTCTTGATCGCGCCGGCGCGCAGCGTGAGCTTGTCGTTCGGAATGACCAGACCCCAGTCGACCCCGATCACGCGCCCGAAGCCCCGGCAGGCCTCGCAGGCGCCCACCGCGCTGTTGAAGGAGAACATCGAGGGCAAGGGGTCGGCATAGCGGATGTCGCTGTCCGGACAATGCAGGCCGGTGGAGAACTTCCAGACCTCCCACGCGTCCTCGCCCGTCTGCGCGTAGACCGCGAGGCGGCCCGCGCCGCGCTTGAGGGCGACTTCGATCGCCTCGATGACGCGGATCTTTTCCGCGCCCTGCAGCCGCAGGCGGTCGGCCACGACATCGAGCACCTGACGGGGTCCGGTGGGCGTGGCCACCTCGCGCTGCGCCTGCACCCGCGTGAAGCCGCTGGCCGCCAGCCACTGCTCCACCTCCTCGGGCGTGGTGCTGGCGGGCAGTTCCACCGGAAAGGTGATCACCAGGCGCGGGTCGTCGGCCTGGGTGCGCGCCTTGAGCTGCGCGTAGATGGTCTCGGGCGAGTCGTGCCGCACGGGCTGCGCGGTCTGGCGGTCAAAGAGCTGCGCGGCGCGGGCAAACAGGAGCTTGAGGTGGTCATTGAGCTCCGTCATCGTGCCGACGGTGGACCGCGAGGAACGCACCGGGTTGGTCTGGTCGATGGCGATGGCAGGCGGCACACCCTCGACACGGTCGACCGCGGGCTTGTCCATACGGTCCAGGAACTGGCGGGCGTAGGCGGAGAAGGTCTCCACATAACGGCGCTGGCCCTCGGCGTACAGGGTGTCGAAAACCAGGCTGGACTTGCCCGATCCACTCGGGCCGGTGACGACCGTGAGTTCACCGGTGCGCAGGTCGAGGTCGAGGTTCTTCAGGTTATGTTGCCTGGCGCCGCGGATGCGGATCAATCCCTGGGTCATACAGCCGGTCTTTCACAGTGAAGGCCAAACATTCTAGGGATCGGTCCGCGCTGAGCGCAGCGAAGGGAGATCAAGGCTTGGGTCTTTGGTTTGCACCCAAAAAGAAAACCGCGCCCTCCCCCGAAGGAAGCGGCGCGGTTGTCAGGAGCCCTGGATTACTTGGCAGCCGAGGCAGCCGATGCGGCGGGCCCTGCGGAAGCAGGCGCAGAGGCCGCGGCCGCCGGCTTGTGGGAGTCGGCAGACCCCGCGTCGTGCTTTTCCCCGCTCATGTCCAGGCTGTCACCGCCCTTGATGATCACGAACATGGCCAGGGCCGCAAACACGACGAAGCCCACAACGATTTTCCACATGCCAATTTCTCCAACGGTTTCAAAATTGCAGGATCAGTCGTCGGCGTAGATGTCGACGTCCTTGGTCTCACGCACGAACAGCAGGCCGATCACGAAGGTGACGGCGGCAATCACGATCGGATACCACAGGCCATAGTACATGTTGCCGTTCTGCGCCACCATCGCGAACGCGATCGTGGGCATCAGGCCGCCGAACCAGCCGTTGCCGATGTGATAGGGCAGGCTCATCGAGGTGTAGCGGATGCGGGTCGGGAACAGTTCCACCAGCATCGCGGCGATCGGGCCGTACACCATGGTCACGTAGATCACGAGGATCGACAGGATGATCACGATGGTGACCTTGTCCACCTTGGCCGGGTCGGCCTTGGCGGGGTAGCCCGCCTCCTTGAGCGCCTCGGAGACTTCCTTCTTGAAGGCGGCGATGGCCTTGGCGCTGTCCTCGTCGAACTTGGAGTTCACGACCTTGGCGACGGGCGCCACGATCTCCTTCTCGCCGATCTTGATCTTGGCCGGGCCGGCTTCAGCAGCCACGGCGTTGTCGTAGCTCACGGAGTTCTGCGCCAGGAAGCGCTTGGCGATATCGCAGGACTTGGTGAAGTCGATCTCGCGGGCGACCGGGTTGCCCTGGAAGGAGCAGTCACCGGCGGCGGCCGTCACCACGATCTTGTTCTTGGCTTGCGCGGCGGCCAGGTCGGGGTTGGCCGCGTTCGTCAGCATGTTGAACAGCGGGAAGTAGGTCACCACGGCCAGCGCCAGGCCCGCCAGGATGATGGGCTTGCGGCCGATCTTGTCGGACAGCGCGCCGAACACCACGAAGAAGGGCGTGCCGATGATCAGCGACAGGGCCACCAGGATGTTGGCGGTGGCGCCGTCGACCTTCAGGACCGAGGTCAGGAAGAACAGGGCATAGAACTGGCCCGAGTACCAGACCACGGCCTGGCCGGCCACCAGGCCGAACAGGGCCAGCAGCACGATCTTCAGGTTCTTCCACTGGCCGAAGGATTCGGACAGCGGCGCCTTGGAGGTCTTGCCCTCGGACTTCATCTTCTGGAAGGCCGGCGATTCATTCATCGACAGGCGGATCCAGACGGAGATCGCGAGCAGCAGGATGGAGACGATGAAGGGGATGCGCCAGCCCCAATCGGCGAAGGCGGCCTCGCCGATGGCGGTGCGGGTGCCCAGGATCACCATCAGCGACAGGAACAGACCCAGCGTCGCGGTGGTCTGGATCCAGGCGGTGTAGGCGCCACGGCGGCCGTGCGGGGCGTGCTCGGCGACATAGGTCGCGGCACCGCCATACTCACCGCCCAGGGCCAGACCCTGCAGCATGCGCAGCGCGATCAGGATGATCGGTGCGGCGACGCCGATACTGGCGTAGTTCGGCAAGATGCCCACGACGAAGGTGGACACACCCATGATCAGAATGGTCACCAGGAAGGTGTACTTGCGGCCGATCATGTCGCCCAGGCGGCCGAACACCAGCGCGCCGAAGGGGCGCACGATGAAGCCCGCAGCAAACGCCAGCAGCGCGAAGATGAAGGCGGCGTTGGGGTCCAGTCCCGAGAAGAACTGCTTGGCGATGATCGCGGCGAGCGATCCGTAAAGGTAGAAGTCGTACCACTCGAAAACGGTACCGAGCGACGAGGCGAAGATGACCTTCTTTTCCTCGGGCGTCATCGGCCGCGACTCTGCGGGATTGGCCATGTTGTCTGTCTCCTGTAATGGGCCATGTCCGAACTGGACAAGAAACCCCATTCTTCGCGGGGGTTCTGACCCTACACTTGCTCGAATCCAACCCAGCCTTGCGCAGAGCTGAATGAGACCTGACAACTAAAGGGTAAACCCGAAGCCTGCGTTCCGGATCGCGGTGTCAGATGACGAAAAAAAACCGGCAAGCGCGAGGCTTGCCGGTCGTTGGATCATCCTGGCCGGCGAACCGGCCAGGAAGGATCAGGAAGACTTCAGGTTCGGGTAGCGGACGTGCTCCACCAGCTCCTGGATCTTCTGGCTGGGTGCAGGGGTCACGAGGCTGACCAGGATGGCCACCGCGAAGCCGACCGGCACGCCGAAGACACCCGCCGAGATCGGCTGGATGCCCCACCAGAGGTCCACCGGGGAGGTCACGCCGAACACGCCACGCAGCCAGGGCTGGTTCATGATCATGTAATAGGCGGTGATACCCAGGCCGGCGATCATGCCCAGGCAGGCGCCGGCGCCGGTGGCGCGCTTCCAGAAGATGCCCAGGACGAGCACCGGGAAGAACGACGCTGCCGCGAACGAGAACGCCGCCGAGACCAGGAACAGGATGTCCGCCGGTTTCTGCGCCGCCACGTAGGCCGCTGCCAGAGCCACGACCAGCAGGAGGACCTTCGAGATCGTCACACGGCGGGCCGTGGAAGCGTTCGGGTCGATCATCTTGTAGTACAGGTCGTGCGACAGCGCGTTGGCGATCGTCAGCAGCAGGCCGTCCGCGGTGGACAGCGCCGCAGCCAGACCACCCGCCGCGACCAGGCCGGAGATCACGTACGGCAGCCCACCGATCTCGGGGGTCGCCAGCACGATGATGTCGCCGCCGATGCTCATCTCGTTGAGCTGGAAGATGCCGTCCTTGTTGATGTCCGAGATGCTCAGGAGCGACGGGTCGACCTTGGCCCACGCCGCAATCCAGACGGGGAGCTTGTCGAAGGGCGTTCCCACCAGCACGTTGAACACCTCGTACTTGACCAGCACCGCCAGGGCAGGCGCAGTGAAGTACAGCAGGAAGATGAAGAACAGCGACCAGGTCACCGACTCACGCGCTTCCTTCACGCTGGGCGTGGTGTAGTAGCGCATCAGGATGTGCGGCAGGGCTGCCGTACCCACCATCAGGCAGAAGATCAGCGCCAGGAAGTTACGACGCGAGGTGTCGTAGGCCTCCTGGGCCTTGGCATCGCCATTCGGGTCGCCCGCATACTGCTGCGCGTGCTTGGGCATGCCGTTGAGCGGGCGGGACTTGGTGTCCGCGCTCGCCTTGGCGGCGGTCCAGGCCTTCTTGGCGGCTTCAGCGTCCTTGGGCAGGGCGGCCAGGGCCTTCTCGGCAGCCGCGATGTCGGCGGCAGGCGCAGAGGCCGCCTTGAGCTCCTCGACCTTCTTGGTCGCGGCGTCCTTGTCGGCAGCCAGCGCAGCGGCCGGGTCCTTGAGCTTCTCGGCCAGGGCAGCGGAACGCTGCGCGAAGATGTCGCGCACTTCCTTTTCCTTGGGATCATCGGTCAGGCGCTTCTCGGCCGCCGTGACCTTCTCCAGCTGGTAGCCATAGACCGCCTGCGGCACCGGCACGCCGGTCTGCTTCACGGACAGCCACACCACCGGGATCATGTAGGCCACGATCAGCACGATGTACTGGGCCACCTGGGTCCAGGTCACCGCGCGCATGCCGCCCAGGAAGGAGC
>JACCDX010791157.1_pt1 | contig 10165 bp, 10 predicted proteins | sample 7449681 | NCBI WGS metagenome assembly JACCDX01 (sample SAMN15323450, study PRJNA562643) | freshwater metagenome | isolation source: river surface water | place: USA:Blue River Watershed | collected 2017-08-18
ACGGATTACAACGAGTACCGCCCGCATGAGTCCCTGGGAGACATGCCGCCGGCAATGTTCAAACCCAGGGGGTTTCAACCGGAAATCTCTACTTTTAATTTGTAGCCTTGACAGGGAAGTCTACGAGCTTATGAACGGCTTAACCAAGTACTGCTTTACGTAGATGGTGCTTACGCCCCAAACACTCTCCGCGCGCACCGAGCGGACATGCTGGACTTCATTGCCTTCTGCGAGCAGAGGGGCGCCTGCTCCATCCCCGCCAACCCGCTGGACATAGCATCGTTTCTTGAGTTTGAGGCGCAGAAGGATCTGCGTTGCGCAACACTTCGCCGAAAAGTTTCGTCCATCAGCGCGGTGCATCGGCTGAGCGACCTAGGCGATCCGACTAAGAGCTCGCACGTCAAAATAGCCCTGCGAAAAATTCACCGCGCCAAAGGCATCCCGAGTGGTCAGGCCTACCCCATCACAAGGACCTTGCTGGATCGGCTTCTTGGTGTTTGCGCAAACGACCTGCGTGGACTAAGAGATCGCGCCTTGCTGCTGCTGGCCTACGACTCAATGCGCAGGCGCACGGAACTCGTATCGTTACGCGTTCAGGATATGGAGTGGCAGTCTGAATCTGGTGTGTCTATTCTACTAAGACGAAGCAAAACCGACCAGTACGGGTCGGGCAAGTGGATACATCTAAGCTCCGAGACTACTTGTGCCCTGCATGATTGGCTTGAAGCATCAAGCATTCAGGGTGGATTCCTGCTGAGAGGAATCGATGCAAATGGGCGACTGACGGACTCTTTGAGCGTGGAAAGGGTGAGTAAGATTTTTAAGACGATTGCCGCACGGGCAAAGCTAGATCCGTGCGTTGTGAACGGAATCAGCGGTCACTCCATGCGAGTTGGAGGTGCTCAGGACTTGCTGGTGCAAGGAGCAAGCCTGCCTCAGATCATGGTCAAGGGCGGCTGGGTCAAGACGGATACAGTCATGAGGTACGTCGAACGAGTAAGAGGGCCTTTGCGGCGCTCACTTTGATCGTATGCGAGTTAAACCCAGTCCAAACTACGTCTGTGCTTCACCTCCCACAGAAATTCAGCAAAATAAGAAGAAAAACATGGTAGGTTGTAAAATGCAAATTGTCTTATGAAGTCTCAACTCGCCCGTTATTTTGTCTCCCTCTCACGCCCCGCGAAAGTGGTCATTGTGGCTGGGGTCGACTTTCTCTCCGCCTTGGTCTGCGGATGGCTCGTACTCTGTCTATACGATCGGTCTCTTTTACTTCCAAGCAGTGCTAGCGCTTTGGTTATGGTCTCTTTCAGCGTGTTACAAGTCACCACGCTTTGGTTATCGCAAGCCTATCGGACAGTCTCACGATTCATCGGACTGAGCTCACTTGCAAAGAGTGTTCAGTATCTGGTATTTCTTTTTGTTGCCCAGGCCATATTTGTAGTTGCTTTACACCCCGCCCAGGTTCCTATCAGTTTTGGTTTTGAACAGCCAGCACTTTTTCTAGCAGCATTCCTGTCCTCACGCTTTCTAGCTGCGCGTTTCTTGGGACTGGCAGAAAAACGAAGCGGCTTGACTAGCGAGGATTCAGCTAGAGCCATCATTTATGGGGCAGGAGAAGCAGGGCGTGAACTTGCCATGGGACTGGCCCAAGCCAAGAGCTTTCGCGTTGTGGCGTTTGTGGATGAAGATCCAGGCTTGGAGAGCGCGGTGATTCAAGGTCTTTCAGTCCACTCGCCAGCAGCACTCAATGATCTCATTCAGTCTAGGCAGGTTGGTCACGTGTTGCTTGCAATGCCCTCAGTAACTCGAACTCGGCGCGCTGAAATCGTCAAGAGTCTTGCTGGCCTAGGCGCCAAGGTCATGACGCTTCCTTCGCTCAGCGATCTGGCCCACGGACGCGTGAGCGTGCGTGACTTACGAGAGGTGGACATTGAGGACTTGCTTGGCCGGGAGACCACCAAACCCAATGAAATCTTGCTCAACAAAGACACCCGCGGCAAGGTTGTTCTTGTAACTGGTGCTGGCGGATCTATTGGCTCAGAAATCTGCCGCCAGGTTTTGCAACGAAATCCATTAAAGTTAATACTTGTAGAAATAAGCGAAGCCTCTCTCTACATGATAGACACCGAACTGCAAGAGATGGGATCTAGTGCAGAGATAGTTCCGGTAATTTGTAACATTTTGGAACTGGATACCCTTACCCGGGTCATGTTGACACATCAACCTGACACCGTCTACCATGCAGCGGCATACAAACATGTACCTTTGGTTGAAGCCAATGAGTGCGCTGGCGTTCTGAACAACATTCAGGGTACATGGAATGCGGCCCAGGCCGCTATAACTGCGCGAGTCGCAAAGTTCACATTGATCAGCACTGATAAGGCTGTTCGCCCCACCAACGTCATGGGAGCAACCAAGCGCGTGGCCGAAATGGTGCTGCAAGCTTTTGCTGCGGAGCCAGCTAGCGCAAGAGGCTCGACGCAATTCAGCATGGTGCGATTTGGAAATGTGCTCGGATCCAGCGGGTCCGTTGTTCCGAGGTTCAAGCATCAAATTGGAGCTGGCGGTCCAATCACCTTAACCCACAAAGACATCACGCGATATTTCATGACGATCCCAGAAGCAACTGAGTTGGTTCTTCAGGCGGGAGCAATGGGTGGAGCAGGAGAGGTTTTTGTTCTTGACATGGGTGAACCCGTCAAAATCATTGATCTAGCCTATCGGATGGTTGAGTTGTCTGGACTCAGCGTGTTAGATGAAGAACACCCTGAAGGCGATATCGCCATTGAAATTACAGGGCTTCGACCTGGCGAAAAATTATTTGAAGAGTTATTGATAGGAAATAACCCTCAAAATACAGCACATCCTGGAATTTTTATGGCCTGGGAAGATTTTTTGCCGCTAGATCAGCTGACACATAAATTAAAAAAATTAATCTCTGCTGCTAGAGAAAATAAGTTAATCGAGCTTCGCGTACTCTTACAAGAGTTGGTTAATGGATATCAAACCAATGTTGATCTCCTGCAGCAAAATAAACACAATGAATCGAGCCGGAACTGATAGACACCTCTGAGACTCAAACCTGAGGCCTAATAGGAGATGTCATGAATCAATAAAGACTTCCAGAAGAATTCAAGATCGAAGCTGTCCGGCAGATCGTCGAACGGGGTCACCCGGTAGCCGACATTTCTGCCTGGCTTGGGGTCAGCACCCACAGCCTGTACAAGTGGATGCGTAGACTTACTAAAAGCAGCAACAAGATGAAAATAGTGACCCGCGTCCTTTTAGGAGATGAGGATGAGGAAGTCGAAGTTCACGGAGAGCCAGATTGTGGCGATATTGGCGGAGGTCGATACTGAGTTGCCCGTGGCTGAGGCTTGTCGCAAACACGGCATCAGCAACGCTTTGCTAACCGTAATTCATAAAAATGCAATCAAAAGCCAACATAATTAGGATACACCTACATATTACAAAAAAGTATTGGTTTGTTCGTGGGTTCAGCGATGATTGGGAAGATAATTTGGAGGAGGTTTGTCTAATCAGTGAATTTGCAGCGCAGCACTACGCCAAAAAACAAGCTGAATTAGTCACACTTTGGATGCTCCTTGGGGTGTTTATTAAACTCTTGGCTCACTGAAATTATCTCGATTTTTCCGCCCGGCCCGATTCCTAAGATGTTACGAAAAATATTTATTGGCCCTTTAAAACCATGTACCTTAATTTTCATACTAGTATAGTTTTTGTCATGACTCTCATCATAATTATAAATATATTTTATCTGATACGCTTGCTTTTGTTGAATGAAACATGGTGTAAAAAAATTTCTATCTCGATCAGTGCTAACCCTAGTCCACCAATCTGCTTTGCCGGTCGCAGTGAACATTAAGAAATTTGACTCATAGCCTCTTAGCGAAGGGCCGGGAATTCCATCGCCCACAATTTCTAATAGACCTGGCTGAAGCTTCTCCTCGTTAATTTTTATTTCAGCCTCTAATTGTGACACAAATATCTGTCGATTTACCTTGTAAGCGGTTGCGCTTAATAGAAGGAATGCATTCAGCAAAAGGATAACCGCACCACAAATTAGAACCGTATTTTTTATTAACGATACTGCGGCTTTCTCATACATGATTTGCAAATATGATGCAGTGAGAAGAGCAGTTGGCACCGCCAGTAAAAAAGCTTGTCGGTTCTTCCAGTCAGTGACCCCCCATAAAGTAGATGTTTTTCCAACGACAGCGTAGGGGAAAGCACCAGCTAAAAAAAGAATCATTAGCCATACCAGCCACTTCGGATTAAGGCTGAGTTTAGTTATAAAGATATTTTTTTGATGATTGTAGCTTGAGTCGGTTAATACGGCGATGATGAAGACACTTGCAACGATTGGCGCAAGATAGGTGCCAAACAAAAGAAAGCTATAACCTGCCTTTGCGAGTCCGAGCAAGCTTCCCAATATCAGGCTGTTGTAGTTTACGTATTGACCGTGCGGAGGGAAAAAAATTCTGACTATTGCATAAAGGATAAAACCAATGAAGAAAATTTGAATAGTTTTAAAGCTTGGACGTATCAGCCATGTATTTTTATCTTTGTTAGCCTTCGAAAGGTCGTAGATATAAGAGAGAACAGGCAAGTAAACTAACTGTGACTGCAAGTTTAAAGACATCACTAGCCCTGCGAAGCCAGCAAATTTTATGCTTGAACTACCTGTATGAATTGCTCTTACAGAAAGCAAGCCAAGAGCCATGCACCCAAGATGTAAAGTCATGATGCTCGAGAGCAAATCCCCCCAAACACTAGACGTGGCTAGTAAAGATATTGCAAAGTAAGCAGTTTTATTTGGGAGCTTTATTTGGTCCCTCCCAAACAAAAATGTTTCTCGCAGCAGAATTAGTATAAATACAAAAACAAAAACTGCATTTGCATTTTTATAGGAAATCCCAAGAATATCGGAAAAGTTAATTACTGCAAGACTAAGTGGATATTGAAGAAACCAAGTTGACTCAATAAAGTAGGACCAAAGTCCTGAAAAATCTCGAATCAGACTTGCATATTCGATAATTGTGCCATCCCACATATCCCGTGAGAGAGTGAGCATTGGGGTGGTGACAAAAGCGAAGAAGAGTGCTATCGGTATTATTGCGAGCAGTCTGTCGTGTTTCATATCTTGTTGATTTTTTTGTAGAGTTTTGTTGGTATGGCTTTAATCACCGCCATCACCGCCCACCAGAATGCAGGGACATACACTTCGTTTTTCTTTACATCAATTGCCTTTACAATCTTTGTAGCCACTGTAGTGGGCTTTGCCCATAGAAGCCCCTTCTTAAATTTGGCGGTCATTGGTGTGTCTACAAAACCTGGCTTGATTGTGACCACTGCAACATTAGATTTATGAAGACGCTGGCGTAAACCAGATGTAAATGTGGTGATCATCGCTTTTGCAGCGCCATAGATATAGTTGCTGGCTCTACCTCTGTCGCCCGCAACCGAAGAGATAACCGCAATCGTTCCTGCTTGCCTTGATTCAAAGCGATTGGCGATGAGTGTCAGTAAGCTAATAACGGACAGAGCATTAGTTTTTATCTCAGCAAGTGTTTCCTCTACGCTGTTTTCACAGGCTCGCTGATTGGATAGCGTACCGTGCGCAATCAATACCGTATCAATGCCGCCCATTGCTATTTCAGCAGCATCTAATACCGCAGCATGGCTATCCATCTTGTTTAGATCTACGCAGTAAGTTTCCGTCTGCGATGCTCCCCGCACCCTTAAGTCAGATGCTATTGTTTTAAGCCGCTCTTCGTTTCGTGCTACCAAGTAGAGCATATCCCCTCTGCTCGCCCATATTCGTGCACAGTGTTCGGCGATAACGGAACTTGCACCTATGACTAGCACTTTTTTCATGCCAACCCCAGTCGTATAGATTGCGCAGAAGCGAACTTGCCGATTGCGCCGTACTTTTGACGCACTGATTCAAATGCCTGCCATTTTGGATATGTCGTTTGAAACGACACTTCTCGCATGACCGCATCTTTGGCGAGATAAACCCTGCCGCCCATGCCTGCCACCATGTCATCTAGTCTGTGCAATAAATCTACAATTGATTTAGAAAGTTTAAAGTCTAATGCCAGTGTATAGCCTTCTATCGGAAATGACAGCAGGTTTTTATTGGCTGGGCCGAATTGTTTAAGTACCGCCAAAAAAGAGCCCTGCCCACTTTCTGCGATTAGGATCAGTATCCGCCGCATGTTGGCTATACCATCTGTTTTGGGCAGTACAAACTGATACTGCACAAACCCTGCTTTGCCGTAGAGCTTATTCCAGCCGCCTATCGCATCTAGTGGATAGAAGTAAGGCAGTAGTGGGACGGTCTGTGTTTTGTTGTGCGTGGCTTTCGACCAGTACGCATTGTTAAACGTCCGCATGGCCATGCTGTTGAGTAGTACAACAGGTGTATGGATGGGTACAGTAATGGGGTCTTTGATTGCTGAATCTTGCCCACCGCTATCTGCATGTTCTCCCACCATCAGCACACTGCGTCCCAGTTCTTTACCCCTTGCCAGGCAATCAATCCATGCCACGCTGTAGGTAGCAGTGCTATGCGCTTCAAAGGCTTCGCAGGCAGCTTCTATACAGTCTGCCTTAATTGTCTTTTGAGCAATAAATGCGGATTGAATGGGGATGAGTTGGATGGTGGCAGAAAGAATCACACCTGTCAGTCCCATGCCACCGCAGGTTGCGAGAAAAAGGTCAGAAAGCTGCGTAGGTGATGTAGTGACTACTTCGCCTGTCCCCAGCAGCATAGTGATGGATACGACATGTTGGCCGAATGTACCAGCAACATGGTGATTCTTGCCGTGCACATCGCTGGCTATTGCCCCACCTACTGTTACGAAACTAGTGCCAGGCGTGACAGGCAAAAACCATCCCCTTTTGATAATGACTTTTAAAATGTCTCGGAGAAGTACTCCGGCCTCAACAATGAGCAGGCCAGTTTTTGCATCAAAATCAATGAAGTGGTCCCAATAGGTACTCTGCACAACAACAGGCGCATTGGCGCTATCACCGTAGCTTCTGCCCATGCCCCGTGCAATAATAGATGGATGCTGCCGAAGCTGATTTTGATAATCTGAGACAGACAGTGGTGTCAGTACAAGCGAGTCGTGCTTGGGATAGTTACCCCAGCCACCGATGACCATCTTTTGTGATGCGCTTGTGTTTGAAGTCATAAGGCAACCTTTGTATTGCCACTAACAAACACATACTTCTTATCCAATTGATACTTGACATAAAATCCTATAGCCAAGCCAATTATACCGCCCACATAACGCATCGTATCGGTAACAAAGATCATGTGGAACGCATATTCAACACCCCAAAAAATGGTCGTTGTAAAAACCCCCATAAAGGTGTAAAGAACAAACAACCTTCCGTCGTGAGCAACATTGTTGCTTTTGAATGCAAAGATGTAGCGTTTTTCAAGCAGATAGCGCAAGGGCAGCCCAGCTGCCGTACCAACTAGGATAGACACTTCAACTGCATAAAGTCCTTTGTGAAGCCATATTGACAACATCTGAAAGACAATGTTGATTGCCGTGGAAAACGCTGCAAACAGTGAATACAAAACGGCGATTTTCGTTGCCGTCTTAGACATTAACTAATCCCCATTTACTTGCCATTACAAAAGACAACACCAAAAGGAATACAACTGACAAGCTGGCTTTGTCTTTGATTGCAAAGACGATGGGGTCATCGTGCATTTGGCCTCTGTGTGCTTTCAACCAAATCCAACTGATCCAAAAAATCATTATTGGCAGAGTAAGCCAAATTAGTTTTGGTTGAGCATAGAGTTTAAGCACAGAATCACTTTGCAAATAGAGTGCGAGCACAAGCACGGCGCCAAAACCTGCGGTCACGCCAAGCGTCTGAATCAAAGATTGATCGGAGACAATATATCCTCTGCCATGTGCTTTAGTACTTCCTGTGTCCGCTTGAGCTTGCAGTTCAGCAAATCGCTTGACAAAAGCTAGCGATAAAAATAAGAAAACCGAAAAAGCTAATAACCAAAACGATAGCTCCACAGATACAGCCGCGGCACCTGCAATAATACGCAGTGTGTACAAGCCAGCCAGTGTCAAGCAATCCACAAGAACCAGCTTCTTAAGCCATAGTGTGTAAGCGCAGGTTACAGTAAAGTAACCCACTAACCAAATCGTAAAATCAAAGCTGACTGACCACGCCATCGATAAGCTGAGAAAAGCAAGAGTGGGAGCAAGAATAAATCCTACATGTATAGGCACAGTACCTGACGCAAAGGGTCTAAGACGTTTGCGCGGGTGTTGACGATCACTGTCAAGATCTAACAAGTCATTAGCGATATAGACTGCAGAAGCGCAAAAACTAAAAGCAACGAAGGCCAACACTAACGTCCATAGAGCGTCGAAGTTGCCAGCCTGATGCGCAGCCAGTAATGGGATAAATAACAGTAGATTTTTTAGCCATTGGTGGAGTCGAATGACTTTGAGCCAATCAATTGGTGCAACTCGCTCTGCAGGCAATACAAGATTGACATTGCCGTGCTGTGTAGCTTTTTTGATAACGGCCTCACTTGCATTCACAACAATCGCTTGATTGGCTGATTTCCATACAACCAAGTCCGCTTTTGAGTTGCCCGCATAGTCCCAACTTCTTTGCCCAAATCGTTCATCAAGTAGTTGCCCTTTGTCAGCGCTGGCGTTGTTAGTTTTACCATCACTGCCTATGACTTCATCAAATAAGCCTACATAATGCGCCACCGAGTTTGCGATGCGCTGATCTGCAGCTGTGGCAAGCACAATTTTTTTACCGTTGGCTTTTTGCTCTTTAAGCCAATCGATGAGAGCTTGGTTGTAGGGCAGCAAAGCTACATTTAATAAAATACGTTCTGCAATTTTGGATTTAACAACCGCTTTACCTCGCAACAGCCAAAGGGGCAGTAAAAATATATATAAAAATGCTTGCTTTACCAGCAGCAACACAGACTCATATAAAGTATCTGTTAACACCAATGTTCCGTCCAAATCAACAGCAATCACTCGCGAATACGCTATTGACTCTGACGTCATTAATCCTTTCACAGCGGACGGATGCGGGCGTGGCGGCATTGAAAGTTCGACATAAAAGTATAGATTGTAAGCGTCATTGGAAACGGCATTTCTCAGGCCAACTTCCCTGCGGCCAGCGTATCTGTGAGCTTGCAGTAATGAATCGACCTGGAACTACTAGACACTTCCAAGCCGTTGGGATTGAAGTTTCTCGAACTCTACCGGAGAAACGCCGCCAGACGTGTTGTGGCGACGCTTGGGGCTGTAGAACATCTCGATGTAATTGAAGACATCAGCCCGGGCATCTTGCCGGGTTGGGTAAATCTGGCGGCGAATCCTCTCGCGCTTAAGGAGTTGGAAGAAGCTCTCGGTCACAGCGTTGCCCCACCTCAATGCGTAATCCTTCACAATTTCCTTCATCGATCACATTGAACGTCCTGAAGGGTCTTCCGTCATAAAGCGTGTCTCGCATGAAATCCACCGTCCACACTTATTGACTTCGCTTGGGCAAATCAAGGCTGCGCAGGCCTAGTGACCAGCCGCTTTTTGATTCTTCGAGGCATGTTCAGCTTCATGTCGCAATAAACCCGATGCACCCTCTTGTAGTTATAGGGCAAGCCATCCAAACGCATGCGCTCATAGCATTTCCAAAACCCCTCAGCGAGAGCGCTCGGCAATGATGGCATTCAGAGCATCGATGAATTCTTTGTCTCTTCCCAACCAGTTCACCTTGGGCCGGTACAACACCGTACGCGACAGGCCTACGATTCGGCAGGCCTTGGCCTTTGACCAACGGTGGTGGGTTGTCATCAACTCCACAGCCGCTTGCTTTGCGTGCGGCGTTACAACTTTCGGGACAGCACGTCCTTGATTGAAGCATTCTCAAGGGCTAGTTCTGCAAACAATTTCTTGAGCTTGCTGTTCTAAGCCTCAAGTTCACGAACTCGTTTCAGCTCGTTGACTCGTAGACTTCCCTGTCAAGGCTACAAATTAAAAGTAGAGATTTCCGGTTGAAACCCCCTGGGTTTGAACATTGCCGGCGGCATGTCTCCCAGGGACTCATGCGGGCGGTACTCGTTGTAATCCGT
>JACCDX011723901.1_pt1 | contig 10165 bp, 4 predicted proteins | sample 7449681 | NCBI WGS metagenome assembly JACCDX01 (sample SAMN15323450, study PRJNA562643) | freshwater metagenome | isolation source: river surface water | place: USA:Blue River Watershed | collected 2017-08-18
AGTGAAGTATTATGTGTTACTGTAAAATTGCCTAACACATATCTATGATTTTGGTCTAACTCAAATCCATAATAATTTCCACGTCCAATGGACTTTACAACAAATCCTGTTTTTAAAGGATCCTTAGTTTGAAGTCTAATTTCTGCTTGTTTTCTTGGACATTTTGTGGGTATTTCACTCAAATTACTTCCTGAAACAAATATTCTATAATATGTTCCTTCTACTTTATTTTCTTTATACATACATCCTTTCTTACATTTCGACTTATATGCCGCAAAACCCAATGAACGAACCAAGAATATAATATCGTCTAATAATACTTCATTTTTTTGAATAATATCAAAACCTTTATCTTTTTTACTATAATAACCATCTGTATCAATAATTCCAGCTAGCAATTTCAATCTATTTTCCCTACTATTTATTTTATAAATATTTGGAATATGCTTATTGTCTATCATATTTAAATTTTTAAGTGTCTGGAGGAATACATTTTTGTTATTTCGAGAATCGTGTTTATACATATCATAAGTTATAGCATAACTATATTTATTATAGTATGATAATTGTAAATTATGCTGTTTTATTTCATTTTTAATATAATGTAAAATTGCCGCTTCTCGGTTGGTTATTCCAGGATTAGATGATGAACCATCTCCCAACCAAACGCCAATAATGTAGGGATCAAATGGAACAGCTCTTTCCTCAAATTCAACTCCTGTTTTATACCCTTTTAATTTTTTTTGAATATCAATAGGCAAATTTAAATAATCTTTAACAGATATGTGAACAATACCATCTTCATTAGATGTTATTTTCTCCAAGAAAATTTGAGAATCATTCAAGGTTGCGAATCTTTTGCTATGAATATTATACGTATTGTTATTGAAATATTCTGCCTTATGTGAAATGGAACCATCAGCATTCGTACATTTTTTAATTCTGTTTATTCCAGATGATTTCAAACACAAAATGTGTTCTGAATTGACACCATATTTTTCTCCCTTATTTGGAATTATTTCATATAATTCATCTTCGCCTCTTCCCAATGATAATACATTTCTAGGTGTTGAATCATCACCCATAACAACATCTCCTACTTTAATATCTTGAACCATTTTAATCGAACCATCATACATCAAAATGGGTGTATTATATGTATGACATTTACCAGTACCTGGTGGTCCATGTATTGCTATAGCTGAACCAATTGATTGTGGGTTTGTGATTAATTGACCAAGCATTTGCATAATTTGCATTTTTGCATCGGTCAGCCCATATACAGCATTGTCGAGTGTTTTTTGAGCTTTTTCCATAAAATCATGACATTTATCTACACCATCTTCCATTCTTATTGGCAAAGTCTCATATTTACCAAACGGAATTCTCATAAATGTATCCACCCAATTCTTTATTTTATAATATTCACCGGAACCTTGCTCCATATGACGAAGTGAACTCATTTTTTTCATAGCTGCTGATTTAAATATTACGGGAATATCTGATTCTAATAAAGTCAATCGATAAGGTTTTTCAATTCTGCTTATTTTATTTATTTCACGCAATTCTTTAATTATCTTTTTCTGTTCTTCAATATCAAGTTTATCGTAAAATTCAAAATCGTTCATAGTATTTTTGTCATTAATTATTTTTTTAAATATTCGACCATTTCTTTCTTTTTCTTTTTTAACTTTTTTTTCCTTTTTTATATTTTCTTTTTTCAAATCAGAGTTGTATATTTCTATACACTTTTCAATTGATTTGTTATGTGGATATTTGGATTGAAGTTCTTTGAAAGCATTTAACATTTCTTTGTTTTCATCTGTATTTAAATTATTTTTCACATTTATATCTACATCCTCTTCTATTTCCGAATTATTTTTAACACATATTTCTTTTTTCAAATTTTTCTTTAAATTTTTTTCATTTTTGTCTTGTTTTTTTTGTGGCGACACACATTTATCATCATCCTCTGATGAATCGCTACTTATTGGTCCATCTTCATTTTCCGTATCTGAATTAGAACATGTTTCCCAATCTTCATCATCATAGTCATCTTCGTCTTCATCTACATTTTTTAACATTTTCTCTCCGATTGTAAATATAATGTTAAATTTACTAGATTTTGATTTTTTATCTTTTTCATTTGATTCTTTTTCGTTGTGACATTCATCATCTTCAGTATTCTCTTCATCATCTTCATTATTCTCTTCATCATCTTCCTCATTATCTTCATCACTTACAATTATATTTCTTTTAAAACGTTTTGATTTCCTTTTTGTTGATTTTTGTTCATCAATTTCATTAGATTTGGCTACGTTTTTTTTATTTTTAATGATTTTCTTTGGTTTTTTCTTTGATTTGTTACATTTGTCATTTGGTTCATCGTCATTTGGTTCATCGTCATTTGGTTCATCGTCAACAACTACACTCTTTAGTTTTCTTTTCAGTTTTGTACCAGCCTTTATTTTTTCATTCAAATGTTGCGATGGAAACATCTTTTTTAAGAATTTACGATATTCATGAAAATCAATTTTGTCGTTATCATCATAAGAAGAATCATCATCATCATAAGAAGAATCATCGTCATCATAAGAAGAATCATCGTCATCATAAGAAGAATCATCATCATAAGAAGAATCATCGTCATCATTATAAGAATTATTATCATATGAAGAATCATCAGATGATTCATTATTTATTTTTTTTCTGGTTTCTAATTCTTTTTTTTTTGAGTTGGTCGATTTTCTAGTTAACATCTTGATTTGAGTATCGCGTTGCATTGTGTATATTGTATGTAAAAATATATATTTAAGTATATTCAATTTTTTATTTATATATTGAAACATTTTTATTATAAACACAACTAACATATATTCTCTTATTTTATTTTATTTTCAATTATTGTAATAAGGTTTTGATAAACAAAATAAAATTGAATTAAAACAATCTAAATATTATTTATTATATATAAGAAGAATGTTAAAGAATTCTGGAAATATGAAGAACATTAATAGTTCGAAGATTATTGGTATTCAATTTAGCATATTATCACCGGAAGAAATTCGTAAGGGTTCTGTTGCAGAGATTACTAGCAAAGAAGCATACATAAATAATAAACCAGTTATAAACGGTTTATTTGATCCACGAATGGGGGTTTTGGAACCTGGTCTAATATGTCCTACTGATGGTTTAGATTATATGCAAACCCCTGGATATTTTGGTCACATTGAATTAGCTCGTCCAGTATTTTATATACAATATCTAAGTACAATTCAAAAAGTTTTACGTTGTGTATGTTTTAAGTGCAGTAAATTGCTAGTTTCTAAGGAAAAATTCAAACAAGCTCTTAAGATGCAAAATCAACATAGATGGAAATATGTGTTTGAATTATGTAAAGGTATTAAGCGTTGTGGTGAAGATTCGGAAGATGGTTGTGGATGTCTCCAACCTAGAAAAATTAAAAAGGAAGGTATGTCTTCATTATTTGCGGAATGGGCAAATACATCTGAAGAAGGAGGAGATGAAAATATAATAATTCCATTAACCCCTGAATTAGTTTTAAAAATATTTAAGAGAATTTCAGATGAAGATGTAAGTTTTATGGGTTTTAGTCCAATTTGGTCTCGTCCTGATTGGATGATTTGTCAAGTATTGGCTGTTCCTCCTCCAGCAGTAAGGCCATCTGTTAAACATGATGCTCAACAGCGGTCAGAAGATGACTTAACACATATTTTGGTTAATATTGTGAAAAGCAATAAAACATTATTAGAAAAAATACAAAATAATGCTCCGGAAAATATTGTAAACGATTGGTCTGTTGTTCTTCAATATCATGTTGCTTCAATGGTTGATAATAAATTGCCTGGTGCAAGTCCGGCAGCACAACGTTCAGGAAGGCCATTTAAATCTATAAAAGATCGTTTAAATGGTAAAGGTGGTCGTATGAGAGGAAATCTTATGGCAAAACGTGTGGATTTTAGTGCTCGTTCTGTTATTACTGCTGATCCAAATATTTCTATTAGAGAATTGGGTATTCCGATGAAAATTGCGAAAAACATTACTAAACCTGTTGTTGTAAATAGGGTTAATAAAGCTTTCTTAACAAAATTAGTTCAAAATGGTCCTGATGTGTGGCCAGGTGCCAAAATACTTGAAAGAACAAATGGGCAAAATATAACTCTTCGTTATTTAGATAGAAAAAGTATTGTGTTAGAAGACGGTGATATAGTTCATCGTCATATGATGGATGGTGATGCCATTTTATTCAATCGTCAACCAACATTACACAGAATGAGTATGATGTGTCACATTGCGAAAATTATGAAGCGCGGTGATACATTTCGCATGAATGTTGCTGACACTAAACCATACAATGCCGATCGAAATTTTGTGATTATGTAAGTCACATAGCCGTCGAGGTTGGCAACAGGAGGAGTTAAAAACGTGTTACCTCCTAGTAAATAAATTAATATATTTGGCAAAATTACTTAAAGAAAATACTATAATAATATGTATGACGACGAAACCAGAAAATGTCACACATAAAATTTGTTCAAAATGTGAATTAGAAAAATTAAATGATGAATTCTATAAGAGAGGCATTGTTTGCCGCGATTGTAATAATTTAAAGAGAAGAACTAAGTACAATGAAAACGAAGAACTTCGAAAAAAATTAATACAAAACGCTTCAAATTTTAAACATCAAAAGATGCTTGAAAGACAAAAAGTTAGACAAGAAGAACAACTTAAAATAGGAATTGATAATAAATTATGTAAGTATTGTAATGAAATTAAACTCAAAACTAGGTTTAGACACAATCGATTAAAGTGTAAGGATTGTGAAAGAGATGAACCTAGTGAAAAGTTTAAACGTTACATACGAACCAGAATTTATAACTGTTTGCGTTATAAAAATAAAACTAAACACGCAATAGAATATTTAGGTTGTTGTTCTGACGATTATTTCAAGTGGATATTAAATTATAATGATAAATATAATTTAGAAAATCATGGTAAATTGTGGCATATTGATCATGTTATTCCGTTATCTAAGTTTAATTTGGACAATGTTACAGAACAATTAATTGCATTTAATTGGAGAAATACTATGCCTCTTTCAGCAACTCAAAATTTAAGTAAAAATAATAGAATTTCACAAGAACAAATTAATGAACATTTAAATAAAATTCTTTATTATCACAAAGATAATAATATAGATTTGCCAAAAGAATATATTGATTTATTTGCGAAACACCTTGTTGTTCGGGAAGTCCCTTAGAGCCTATCTAGTCCAATAAACTAGAGAACCACTACCAAATTTGTATTGGAAACTTTACAGATGGCCGAGATAGAACTCGGGTATGGTAATAATGTGGAGGATTGGGTAATCCGCAGTGTTACTTCCTAAACTCGTTATGGTAAGAGTATGGAAGGCATTCAGAGACTGAACGGGTGTTGGTGAGCTATGAAAGATTAACCATCTAGAGCTTGCTTAAGATACAGTCCGACGTCATTGGAAACTCTGACGATACATCGTTTGACGGCGATGAAATGAATTTACATATGCCTCAGGATCCAGAGTCTGAGTCAGAATTAAAAAATTTAGCTGCAGTTCCTTATCAAATAATTAGTCCTGCAAATAATTCGGCCATTATTGGTATTTATCAGGATTCTATGCTTGGTTCTTACAGATTTACAAGAGAAAATATCGACTTTACACAAAAAGATGCCATGAATTTATTAATGATGTTTAATCGCATTAATCCAAGCCAATTAAACAAAAATGCTAAAGAACGCATTTCAAATTTTGAAATATTGTCTCAAATAATGCCACCTTTGACATTAAAAGTTAAAAATAAACAATATGATGGCGATAAAGAAAAGTCCGATACTTCAAACAACATTATTGAAATTATTGACGGAAAATACATTCGTGGACAAATGGATAAGGGCATTCTTGGTTCAGGAACAAAAGGTCTTATTCATAGAACTTGCAATGATTTTGGTAATATGGCATCTTCTCAGTTTATTGATGATTTACAAAATATTATTACAGAATACATGAAACAAAGCGCATTTAGTGTCGGAATCAGTGATCTTATTACGGATTCTAAAACAAATGATAAAATTGTATCCATCATTACTGAGAAGAAAAATGACGTTAAAAACTTAATAGACCAAGTAAAAATCGGAGTATTTGAAAATAACTCTGGAAAAACAAATGAAGAAGAATTTGAAACCAAAATTAACAACATTCTTAGCAAAGCTCAAAATGAAGCCGGCAGAGAAAGTTTAAAGAGTTTAGACAAAGATAACCGTTTTGTTGTTATGTTTAATGCCGGCTCCAAGGGTTCAGAAATTAACATTCAACAAATGACAGCTTGTTTAGGACAACAAAATGTTGATGGAAAACGTATTCCATATGGGTTTGAACATAGAACACTACCACACTACACTAAGTATGATGATTCTGCCATTGCTAGAGGTTTTGTTGAAAGCTCATACATTAATGGATTATCTCCACAAGAATTATTCTTCCATGCTATGGGTGGACGTGTCGGTTTAATTGACACTGCTGTTAAAACATCTACTACCGGTTATATTCAAAGAAGATTAATCAAGGGACTTGAAGACCTTATGGTTAACTATGACATGACAATTCGTACCAATAAAAATAAAGTAGTTCAATTCTCTTATGGAGATGATTCAATTGATACTGTAAAAGTTGAAAACCAAGATTTACCAATTGTTGATATGAGTGTTCAAGACATTTATTCACATATTGCTATTATAGATGATAAAACCAAAGCCAAATCAATTTCAGGAATGTTTATTAAATCAGCATATACTCGTCAGAAAAAACAAGAAGATGCTTTAAGTGAAAAATGTCAATTTTACATTAATTTTATGATTGAAAACCGTAACAAAATAGTAAAAAATGTATTTAACGGTAAATCTGAAAAAATAGTTAGAGTTCCGGTTGCATTTGCTTATATTATTCAAAATATCATTGGACAACAAGGTATAAATAAAAATTCTTTGGTTGACATAACAATGTTGGAGGCATACGATATGATTGAAAAGGCATTCGCTCAACTAAATTTAATAGTATTTGCACCACCAACTGAATTGTTCAAAGTATTGTATTTCTATTATTTATCCCCAAAAGATCTTTTACTTAATAAAAGATTCAACAAAAATGCATTAGACATTTTATTGCAAACCATTATTCTAACTTATAAACGAGCAATTGTAGCTCCAGGAGAAATGGTTGGAATGATTGCCGCTCAAAGTATTGGAGAACCCACTACTCAAATGACTTTAAACACCTTCCATTTTGCAGGAGTAGCATCTAAATCAAATGTGACTCGTGGAGTACCAAGAATTGAAGAAATTTTATCACTTTCTGCTTCAATGAAAAATCCTTCTCTTACTGTTTATTTAAAAGAAGACGAACAATCTGACAAAGATAAAGCCAATACTATTCAATATATGTTGGAACATACAAAATTGGCTGAAATAGTAATAAGCATATCTGTCTGCTTCGACCCAGACGATTTAAATACATTAATAAGCGAAGATAAATTAACCATGTCTCAATATCGTGATTTTGAAAATATGATAGATGAATGTATCGGACAAGAACTTGGTGAAGAAACACATGAAAAGTCTAAATGGGTTATTAGAATGGAAATGGACCCTGAAATTATGCTTGAAAAAAATATTACTATGGATGATGTAAATTTTACTCTTAACAACACGTATAAAGAGGAACTTTCATGTGTATATTCAGATTATAATTCAGATAAATTGGTTTTTAGAATTAGAATGAATAACATATTGAAAAATGCATATGGAAAAAGTGGTAAAAAAATTAAAGTCAATCCATTAGACCAATCAGACCAAATTTATATTTTGAAAAATTTTCAAGACCAACTTCTTGATGGAATTGTGTTAAGAGGAGTTAAAAACGTTAATAAAGTCATTCTTAGAAAAATCAAAGATAATCTTGTTGAAAAAGGGGGAGCATATATTAAAGAAGATATTTGGGTTCTTGATACTATTGGCACAAATCTTATTGATGTGTTGGGTTTAGAATACATTGATTCTAGAAGAACGGTTAGCAATGATATTGTAGAAATATTTAATGTTTTGGGAGTAGAGGCAGCCAGACAGTGCATCTATAACGAATTATCCGAAGTTTTAGAATTTGATGGAGCATATGTAAATGCACATCACATGGCGTTACTTTGTGATAGAATGACATTTACCAGCAAATTAATTTCCATATTTAGGCACGGTATTAATAATGATGATATTGGACCAATTGCTAAGGCCTCATTTGAAGAAACACCTGAAATGTTTTTAAAAGCAGCAAGACATGCAGAATTAGATTCTTTAAGAGGAGTTTCTGCAAATGTAATGTGTGGACAAGAGGGTTTATTTGGAACTGCAGCTTTTCAAGTTGTACTTGATATCAATGAAATGATAAATCTTGATGAAAAATATAAATATGAATATCAAGACAAAGCAGAAGCAATTAGTGACGGTTTGTTTCAAGGAATTGAAAATCTAACAGATATTTGTAGCAAACAAAATTTAGAGATACAAAATAACATTAGCAATATTATTGTTGAGGAAGATAAAAATGACGATGATTATAATCCATTTGCATAAATTACAAATATCAATATATCAATTATTTAAATATAATATATTAAAATTAAGTAAACATTTATTATTATTATGAAAACATTTTTTAATATATTACAGACTTTGGCAGGTATAACTAACAAAATATACCCAAATGAACCTTTTTTAAAATCAATTAATACAGATACATCCATTTATTTTGGAGAAAAAGGACATATTATTTATTTAATAAACAACATTTTTTATAAGAAAAAAATTAGCAAAAAAATGCATATGTTTTCAAAAAATGCTTCGGCAAAATTTTTGTCTTTAAATCATATTTTGGAAAATACTTTTTATCAAAATGAACTTAAAGAATATGTTTTTGACATATTTACTAAAGCACAAAAACATTACCATGCGTTTTCACGACTTTTACACATATATAAACTTAACAAAAATCCATATGTTGTGACAAATGACCTTATGTTAAACCCTATTGAACACAGTCATAAACTAACATTCGTTTTAATAGAAAAAAATTCTAACTTTTTATTTAATATTAATGAAATTTTAAATATTATCGAGACATCTATTTCTCACTCACCAGATTTTTTTCCACAACCATTATCACCTTTAAATCCATATAATAACCAAGAATTTACACATGCAACACTATATAATATTTATTTTCAAATGAAACAAATTGGACGCGTAATTCCTTTATTATTTCATTGTTTTTTTCTCGAAAATTTCAATAAAGCTAAATTTGTTGAAGAATATGAAGTCATTATTAGAGAACATTCTATTAAAAAATATGTATTTAATTCACCACATACTATTTTATATAATTCTGTACTTATTATGTTGCGTGATAATAAATATACCAATAATTTAATAATACATAAAAACTTTCCAAAAGATTTGTTAGTTAATATTTTTAGACCTTACTTATTTTATGATTATATTGCAAATTTCCATATAGAAGGTACACTAAAAAAATTTAGGTTTAAAAACATTTTATATATTAAATTAAAAAAATTTTACGAGTTTAACCCAAGATTTGGACGTGAAATTATTAAACTTATAAAAAAAGATAACAAAATTATTAAAAGAGAATTTGTCATTGATTCAAAACACATATCATTTTATAATATTGTTAGTTCAAATGAAACAATTAATGGTTTTGTTACACATAACCTAACAATTGATGATGAAGACGATTTTAATGAAGACAATTCTGACGAAGACAATTCTGACGAAGACGATTCTGACGAAGACGAATCCGATGAAGACAATTCTGACGAAGACGATTCTGATGAAGACAATGATTGCTCTTTAAGTTAATAAATTTTTTCTTCTTCTACAATTTCTACATCTTCTGGAAGTTTTTTTCTAGTACCATTTTTACCAGGAGGATTTACCTTTATTTTTTTCTCTCGTTGTTTTCTTGTTTTACGTTTCTTTATCGGAACTATTTCCTCAAACTCTTCTGGAAAAATTATTTCTTCAATTTTCATTTCTTTTTCAG
>JACCDX011781906.1_pt1 | contig 10165 bp, 5 predicted proteins | sample 7449681 | NCBI WGS metagenome assembly JACCDX01 (sample SAMN15323450, study PRJNA562643) | freshwater metagenome | isolation source: river surface water | place: USA:Blue River Watershed | collected 2017-08-18
CCCGCTGCGCGCGGCGCCAGAACAACAGCCCGATGGCGGCGTTGAAAAGAATAAAGAAATTGTGCTGGACGAAACCGAACGCGGCCATCTGGCCTTCATTCTCCGGAAACAAGACCACCCACAAGGTAATCGCTGCAGCACGCATGGGAGTTGGCACCGTTGCAGCAAAGAAGATGACTGGCAGCACGCCGATCAAGGACAGGAAGCTCGCTTCCACGCCAAACAGCCCCAGCGCCAGCGTGTAAACGACCATGGCAGCGATGATGGCAGGCGAGCGCAGCAGGAAAAACGCCCCGTAATGCCAGGGCCGGGCAATCCTGAAAGCGTGCAGGATGCGTTTGTCGCGCAGTGTACTGCCGGGCAGAATGCGGCCCTGGAAATACAGCATCCACAACACCAGAAACACTCCGGCGGCCACTGCAATGTAGGGAATCAGGCCGAACACGTCAGGCAGGACGTCGGTCGTGAAGGTATAGCCGATGGTTGCCCACACCAGCAGGTAGAAGATTTCGCAGAACATGATGAAGAGCATGACCGAACCGGTCTCCCAGCCAGGCACTTTGTCGCGTCGGTTCAAATAGTACGCCATGGCACCTTTGCCGATCTGTTCGTTGAACACCGAGATAATGTAGGCGCTGCCGCGAATCGGCATGATGTCCCGGTATTTCACGCTGGCGATGAACCAGTTCAAGGCTCGGGTGATGACCAGCGTGTCGATCGCGAAGTAGATGAAAGAGTAGGTCATCATCAGCAGCAGCCAGCGCAGCCATTGCACATTGGCAAAAACCTGGGACATATACGGCACCAGATCCATGCCTTCGCGCAGCGCTGCCCCGTTGAGGCGATAGTACAGATACGCGAAGCACAGGAGGGTGATGGCCAGAAACACGGCACGCTGCACGACACTGGGTTTTCTGCGCTGGGGCATTTCAGGAACAGCCGGAGCTTCCTGTGACACTGAGTTGTTCGGGTCGGTCATGGCATTCGCCTCTACTTTTTGATGAATTTCTTCAGGGTGGATGACAGAGGCGTTAGAGTGACCCCCAGCGCTTGATCGGCATTGTGTCCGATGGACTCATCCATGGTGATCACATCGATCACCGTAGGGGACATCCCACCGGGCCGGAACAGCCCCTTCAGCTTCGCTCCCAGTTTTGCCAGCCGGATAGGGACGGAGCTGATTTCAATCTGACGGCCCTGCAGCTCTGCGGCCATGCGAACCAGATCGCAGTATTGCACAGCCTCGGGCCCCACCAGCTCATGTATCTCAGTGCCTTCGCGCCTGGCATTGCAGCTGTTGAGAATGGCCACACACAGATCTTCTATGTCCAGGGGATGCATGGTGTACCGCCCGCCGCCCAGCAGTCTGACTGTGGGCTTCGACGCTGCCCACTGGATGGCAGCAGCGCCAGCAGCGCCAGGCCCCAGCAGGATGGGGGTGCGAATGATGGTGGCGGACAGCCCGCTTTCAGCTACCAGCCGTTCGGCATCCGCCTTCGACTTGAAATAGGCGTTGGACGACTGGGAATGCGCGCCCACCACGCTGATGAAAACCACGTGGCCGACTCCCGCTTGCCGAGCAGCGCTCAGAACGGCAGCAGTGGCATCCACATTAGCACTTTGGTAGGTGGAGCCTTTGCTTTCCATGAGAATGCCAGCCAGGTGCACCAGGCAATCGACGGAATCCAGTGCAGCGGCAAGCCCCGTGGCATTGTTGTAATCGATCACCACCGGAGCAACCCGGGGCGAGTCTGGAAGCCCGGTGAACGCGCTCCGGGATCGGGCGCCGGCCACTACTGTGTGTTCACTGTGTGTAAGAATATGGGTCAAAAGGGTCTGCCCCACCCGGCTGTTGGCCCCGGTTAGTGCTATTTTCATGGATTCCACCGTAGTAGTTTGCTGCGCTGTAGCTTGCCTGCGGGAAGGTTCTCGATGTCCTGCAACAGGCTTGCCTGCAATGCCTGCGCCCGCCGCTCCTGAGTGACATCACCGTAGAGCGTGGTACGCATTCTCGGCGTGCGGCCCAGAGCGCGAATCGCAACCTCGATCTCCCCAGGGGGCCATTCCTGACCGAAACCGGCCCCAGCCGCGCGGGTGATACTTTCGTTCATCAGGCTGCCGCCCAGGTCATTACACCCTGCGTTCAAGCAAGCGGCGACCCCGGCCTGTCCCATTTTCACCCAGGAAGCCTGGATATTGTCGATAAACCCATGAAACACCAGGCGTGCAATTGCGTGCATCAGCACTGCCTCCCGGAATGTGGGGCCTCGCCGCGAGCGGCCTTTGAGGTACATCGGGGCCTCCATAGGCACGTAAGGCAATGGAACAAATTCCGTGAATCCCCCGGTGCGGGCCTGCAAATCCCGCAGTCGCAGCAAATGGCTCGCCCAGTGCGCGGGCGACTCGATATGACCATACATGATGGTGGCCGTGGTTCTGAAGCCCACCCGGTGGGCAGCTTCCATCACTGCCAGCCATTCCTCGGTTCGCAATTTGTCCGGGCAAAGGTGTGCGCGCACGTCGTCATGGAGTATCTCGGCAGCAGTGCCGGGCAATGTGTCCAGGCCCGCCAGCTTCAGCTGCTGGAGGAATTCGTCCAGGCTGATACCCAGTGTCTTTGCTCCTTGCCAGACCTCCAGGGGAGAGAATGCATGTATATGCATATGGGGCGTTGCGGTTCTGACCGTATGCACGATGTCCAGATAGGTCTGACCGGTGTAGTCGGGGTGGATGCCCCCTTGCAGACACACCTCGGTAGCTCCCCGATCCCAAGCCTCGATGCAGCGGCGGGCGAGCTCCTCCGCACTGATGTCATACGGTTTGCCACGCAGGTTCTCGCTGTGACGACCCTTGGAGAATGCGCAGAACTGGCACTTGAAGTAGCACACGTTGGTGTAATTGATGTTGCGGTTGACGACATAGCTGACCGTGTCGCCACACACCGCCCGGCGCAGTGCGTCCGCCTGCCGGACAACGTAGGTGAAATCATTGCCGCGAGACTCGAAAAGCCGGGTGATTGCCGCCTCGTCCACCCGTTCCCCTGCGCTACATCGCGCCACGATTTCCCGCAGCTCCGGGGTCACGTCATCCAGTCGGAGGGGGTGTTTCAGCAAGCGGGATTCCAGAATCGGCACCTGCACACTCTCGCCGGGCGTCCAGGCATCGCGGCGGGCCAAGCCGCCGCTGTCCATCAACTTCAGCACGTCGGGGCGGATGCTTTCGGCCAACCAGCGCCTGCCATCCAGCGCATAGGCGGGATACACGGTCAGGCGCTGTTCCAGAAACTTTCCCGCTGCTGCAGTTTCATTTGCCAGCAGGTCAAGGTGTGGCCATGGAGCCTCGGGATTGACGTGATCGGGCGTGACTGGCGATACCCCTCCCCAGTCATTGATACCAGCAGCGATCAGTTGGGGCAGCACACCGGGGCTGAGATTGGGCGGTGCCTGGATGTTCATGGAGGGGCCAAATAACAATCGTGCGACGGCAATCGTCCACAGCAGGTCGTCGAGATCCGGTTCGGGAGCCTGGGCCATTCGGGTTCCCGGCTTCGCCCGAAAGTTCTGCACGATGATTTCCTGGATATGGCCGTACTCTTCGTGCAGACGTCGCAGCGCCAACAGCGATTCGATGCGCTCCAGACGCGTCTCCCCGATGCCGATCAGGATGCCGGAAGTGAAAGGCACGCTGGCTTGCCCGGCCAGTGCAATCGTCTCCAGCCGGCGTGCCGGATCCTTGTCCGGGGAGCCGTAATGAGGCATGCCTTTTTCGCACAACCGCGGCGATGCCGACTCCAGCATGATGCCCATGGAGGCACTGACCGGCCTCAATATGGCAATTTCCTCTGCGGTCATGCAGCCGGCGTTGATATGCGGCAGCAGACCGGTCTCCGCCAGGACAGCAGCGGCCACAGTACGCACGTACTCCAGCGTGGTGGCGGCGCCAACTTCATCAAGGGCATTGCGAGCGGCACTGTAGCGCAACTCCGGCTTCTCACCGAGCGTAAACAAGGCTTCCTGGCACCCATTGGCAGCACCCTGCCGACAAAGTTCCAGTACCTCTTCCACGCTCATGTAGGCTTGCCCGATGCGCTTGGGCGTCTTGGCAAACGTGCAGTAATGGCAGACATCACGACACAGTTGTGTGAGCGGTATGAAGACCTTGCGTGAATAGGTGACGAGCTTGCCGTGCCCGTGGTCCCGCAATTGCGATGCTACAGCCGCCAGGGCCGCCGTGTCGCGAAGCTCCGCCAAGGCGGCGGCTTCGGCGTCACTCAGGTAATTGCCGGTCAGCAGTGGGTTTGTCATCGGAGTGCCCATGGTCTTTGATTAACTGCTATAGGCAACACCTCAACGGGGGACGTAAGGTCGACCAACGATCAAGGCAGGATCGGCGTCCGGCTTGGGCACGAGCTTTTGCGGGCGCCCGGCCTGATTGTCGGTGCCATAGAGATTACCGTCCTCATCGATGGACGCCGAGTGCATTTCGATCCACATGTCGGGACCTTCCACAGGCAGATTGAACACGTACGTTGGTGTGCCTTCCAGATCAAACTTGACGATCTTGGGAGGATTCAGATCCGTCACCCAGGCAGCGTTCTCGGTGACGATGATGTCCAGCGGCAGACCCAGACCTGTCCAGGTCTTGACGTACTCGAACTGCGGATAATTGGCGCTGTCACGCGCTGCAGTCTGCTGGAACACCTTGATGTCACGCTTGTCCCGGTCCAGGGCATAGAGATGTTCGTTGGGACCCCATGCCAGGGAATGCACACTCGCAAACTGATGGGGCAAGTCGCCCGCTTCCCCGAACTCGCCGAGGTAGCGGCCGCCGGCGTCACGAATGACGATGCGCTTGTTATCCCCCAGACCGTCGGCCACCAGGATCTTGCCGTCCGGAAGGAAGGCCACATCCTGTGGCAGGTGGTAATGAGTTGAGTCCTTGCCAGAGATACCCTTCTCACCCAAGGTCATCAACAACCGGTTACCGTCATTGGAGAACACGTAGATAATGTGGTTCGTTTCGTCGACCAGCCAGAGTCTCTTTTCCGGATCATAAGGGCTGATGCGCAATTTGTGCGGGCCGGGGCCGTCGGTGCCTACGAACAAATGGTCCCATTGATCCCACACTTCCAGGACCTCGCCTTCGCTGTTGATGACATAGAGACTGTTCTGCCACACGCGGCCCTGGCCGCGCAGCACATTCCAGCCCATGGAGCCCGCAAATGTTGTGTATTCGGGCGGCACAGGATCTGGCAATTGAGTCTCGCCACGCTGCAGAATGAAAATGCGTTCCTGTGATTCCACCACCACACTGGAGGTACCCCCAAAGGTAAAGCCTTCGGCAGCAAACGGTTTCATCCACGATTCTGTGATGAACTCATAAGGACTTGGCCCGGCCTCTACCAATCCTTGTCCGAAGGCGGGCAGGCTCAAAAACCCGGTGACAAGCCATGTGACTGATTGATGCAATTTCTTCATTCTGAATCCCTTATTCTTCTTGTGGTTGATGAAGCGCTGCTGGCAACACGAGTGGGAGTGTACAGATAATCCATCGAATCTCAACCAGACAATCACTTTGAAAAGGAGGTATGCAACTACTTGATGGAACTCCAGTCACGCCGGATCGATGCCGGCATTTACTGCCGCATTGACGCCCCTAATACCGGGTGTTAGGGTCTTATCCTGTAAGGTTGCGAAGGCAACATCAGTACAAAACTCAAATACCAGATTCGGCCTGATCCACTGACCCTATAATCAAAAACAAGACGCGGAGAGTGCACAGTGAGCAAAAAAAAAATCGTTAGAGTAGCTGCCGGGGCAGTGATTCTGGTCGGAATATTGAGCTGGATGTTCACAGCTCCGTATATCAGCAATACAGGCCTCGGCCGCATTCCCGGTATCATCCTCGGAGGTACACCAACACCCGCACTGAGTGACTTCTCAGTTCTCAATGGCACAGTGCAGGGACTGTTGATCAAGAAGCATGTAGGCTTTCCTCCATTTGTTGACTACTTGTCCTGGGTGGCCACTCGCGAAGGCATTATCACTGCCACCCGCCCGGATGGCGGTTATTGGGCGCGGCGCGTACGAGAGCGCGGTGGTGATGGCTGGCTGCGAATCGGAGACGCGACGTTCGAGATGACGGCCGTCGAGAAATTCGTAGACGAACGTCTCGCCAAGATGCAACTGTGGGCCGACAAAGCCGGCAGAACGCTGGATCAGTCAGTCTACGAGGGGGCGGAACCACTACGCGACTGGGAGGTTTTTTTCTGGGTTCCTCGATAGTACGGCGCTCATGCCGCTTCCGCATGTGGCAGTCTTCTTGAGTCACATGAATTGAGAACAAGAGGTATCGCTGTCCTGCGAATAGAAAAGCCATTGTCAATTCCAGGGCATCAACGCAGGTAATCTCTGCAGCCAGTCAACCTTGTTTTCGAGAGCAAGAAAAACGGCGCCACCAGGGCGCCGTTTTTGGTTGCAGAAACCCTGTAGCGGTTTCTAGAAGCGGACAGTTGCTCCGACATAGGCAAGGCGACCTAGCACATCGTAATACCCTGGCACCGTATCCAGCGCCTGAGTACCTGATGAACCGGAAGCCATGAACGGAGGCTTGTCATCGAACACATTGTTCACGCCGCCATAAATCTCTATGCCGTCATTTACCTGATAACCAAAGGTGACGTTGTGATAGACCTTGCTGTTCAGATCCGGGAAACCCGCTGCAGAGGTTCCAAAACCCATCTCGGCACCACCGATGTAACGTGCATTCCAGTTGGCTGAAAGGTTGTTCAATGCCCAACCGAGATTCAGAACTGCCGTGTTTTCGATATAGCCTTGGTCCACAGTAGATCCTCCGGCAATTCCCAGCAGATCAAGCACGGCGCCGCCAGCCTGAATCTGTTCAGCATTGTCGTAATGAGTCCAGAGCAGGTTGCTGTTGAAGTTGCCCAGATTGGCCAATCCTGCGAACCCCAGATCGAAACTGTAGTTCACTTCGAGATCCATGCCCTCAATGTTGTATTGCGCAACGTTCTGCAGCCGTTCGTTCACAGCACGCAATACGTAGTTTGCACCTGGAATCAGCGGATGGTCTTTGCGGGTCACTTCGCCGCAGAACTGGCGATCAGTAGTGTCATAGCAGAAATTCACCGCTGCCTGACGCGCGACTGATGTGATGGCCCCTTCGATCTCGATTTCGAAGCGGTCGAGCGTAACGGCCAGGCTGTCGGCGAATGAAGGCGTCCACACCAAACCGATGGTCATGGTGTCACTCTTCTCCTCGCTCAGGTTTGGATTACCGCCAGTGAAGCCTTCGACGCCCTGCTCGATGATTTGACCCGGAACGTAATTGGCGGGCACTCCATCTGCCGTGCAGTTTGCCGTGCGTGTTGCATTCAGGCCACGCCGCGCCTGTGTGCACGGATCCTGCACTACCCCGAAAGTCTGGCCAATGCCTGACAATTCGGAGGGGATAGGGGTGCGTACAGCACGGGCATTCATGAAGCGGAAACGAATATCTTCTACAGGGGTATAGCTGAATCCGTACTTCCAGGTTTCATAGTTGCCCAAACCATCGGTATCAGAGGCGCGCAAGGCTAATTCAGCGCTGAGCTCCTTGATATAGTTCTGATCCTTTATCAGGGGTATCAGTGTTTCTCCAAACACTTCCTGCGTGCTCACTTCAACAATGTCAATATCACCTAGGAGGTTGCCTGTCGCCAAGCCCTTGTTGATGGTGGTGTCATAGTCGCGATAGCCGCTGAAGGTACGGGTTTCCGCACCGAACACCACGTTTAGCGGGCCGGCTGGCAGATCCATCAGTTCGCCGCTCATCCAGGCAACGCCATTGTTCAGTTCACTCTCTCCGCGTGTAGCAGAACCGACTTGCAGGTACTTCTTCATCGCATCGGTGTAGTTGAAAGGATTGACAGGAATACAGCCGGTGGCGCGGGCTGCTGCATCAATGCAGCGGTACTGTCCGGGCAATGCCGGGTCGGGCTCAACACGCAGACCGTAATAGAGCTGGCCTGTGCCTACCAGACCTTCAGTTTTCAGGTCTTCTGTTGTGCTGCCCCAAACATAGGACACTTCCCAGTTCCAGTTGCTGCCAATTCCACCCAGTGATTCCAGTTCACCGCGCAAGCCACCGGCCAGACGGGTCGAATCCCGGTGGCTGTCAGCACCTCGGTTTTCGAACTGACTGAAGCGTTGCCACCACGTGATCTCTGTCGCGGTCGAGCTGTTGGCAAGAACAGCAGCTCGCAATGCGGCTGGTACGAACGGATTGTTCACCGGAATGGTTGGCTGCAGCGCCACTGTTCCCGGTGCGCCGCCGAAGGTGCTGCCGCCAGCTTGAGACTGGAAGGGGTGGGCTTCAAACGACGAATTGATGTCCGCTTCCCCATAGTTGGCTTCGAAAAACACCTCTACGTCATCATTCATTGGATAGGCGATGTCAATTGCGGCCATCAGTCTTTCGGTCGGGATTGCGAGATCTCGTTGCGCGTTGCGGTTGTAGCCATCAATAGTCGTTACATAAGGAATCAGCGCGCCTTTGTCATCGACCATGCTGCCATTGCGCATGGTGTAGCTGGCGCCGCCAACAAAGTAGCGACCGCCTGCTGGAACACCTGAACGAGCTGCTGGACCAGCCAATGGCGTGGCGGGTGCACCCCAGAAAAAGTCGTCCTCACAAATTTCGCGGTCGGCGCAGCTGACCTGATCCTGTCTGGTGCGCTGCAGAGTGACCAGTGCATGCCCACCTTCGTCAAAAGTATTGCCCCACATGACTGACACGTTGGGGTTCTCGTTGTCGCCGTGTTTGAGCGCTTCACTGTAGGAAAGATCCACCTCAATGCCTTCGAAATCCTGTCTGGTGATGATATTGACCACGCCCGCAACAGCGTCAGCTCCATAAACTGCAGAAGCGCCGCCGGTCATCACCTCGATACGCTGGATATTCGCCGTGGGCATACTATTGAAGTCTGCAGCCGGAGATGTGGCTGAGCCTCCGGGTATACGGCGACCATTCACCAGGGTGACCGTTCTCTGCGTGCCAAGATTGCGCAGGTTGGCGCGATTGAGTCCAGACGTCGCAACTCCGGAGAAAGTCGACTGGGTGCGTGATTCACCAAAGGCCGGAGCAAATTGAGGCAGGGTCTGCGCCAGATCTGCGAAGTTGTCAAACCCTTGATTGGTCAGGGCGGAGATATCCAGATTCAACACTGGGACGGGTGCTTCAACGGAGCCACGAATGATCCGTGAACCTGTGACGACGACTTCTTCGATCGTGTCTTCCTGCGCAAATACCATGTGTGGCATGCCTACCGCAGCGATCCCTGTTACGGACGCAAAAGCCAACGACCATGCTGATGCCTTCTTATTAAGTTTGAACATTCAAGTTCCCCGTTACGTGGAAGCCTCAAGTTGTCAAAGCTTGGGAGAGCATGACAGCCTGATGCTTTTACTGGTTGATTTTGAAACTTCTTGCGAAGTTTGCTGCCGAGGATGGTACGAACATATTCGTAGGCGAGGAAGCGGACTGCCAATGAATACATAACTGGATTCCTGTATTGCAGAAATTAGCAATGTATTCTGACGAGGTAAGGAAATCTGTGGTAAAAAATTGCGCAATCCAAACAGGACAACTGGCGCCACATGATCCAAATTTGTGTCGATAACTTTTTAGTAGTCGACCTTGCTGGACTGTCTTTATGAACGATTTTTATACAAATGACTAAAGCCATGGGAAAAATGTGCCTTTTTTACCGATAGGGATGCAGATCAAAGTTGAAGAATTGTTCAATAAACTGATCACATTTTGTGCATGTTCTAAAAAACTAGAGTTCACTCTTCGAAAGTTCATGCCACGATTAAGGAAAAGATGTAAAAATTCCACCGGCCTTCTCCTGCAGCAATTCTATAAGCGGACAGGCTGTATCACTGGCTCTAACTCAGTGCCGGTGATATCGAAGAATTATTCGCTCAACGCGGAATAAAGCTCTGCTATCGAGATCAAGCGCAAGACTCGAAACTGCAAACTTCACTCGATCGAAGTTTGTCTGCATTGTTCCTGCCTCGCCTGCAACGTATTCAGGATCGTGAATTTTTGTGTATTGTGCTTCATACAGTGGAGAGCCTGGTGAGCGTATCGTCAATGAGGTGAG
>JACCDX010045675.1_pt1 | contig 10164 bp, 10 predicted proteins | sample 7449681 | NCBI WGS metagenome assembly JACCDX01 (sample SAMN15323450, study PRJNA562643) | freshwater metagenome | isolation source: river surface water | place: USA:Blue River Watershed | collected 2017-08-18
AAGCCCCACCCGGCCTTCTGGACCGGACTGGCGGAGTCCCTGATGACGATCTGCCGAGATCGCGTGCGCGTCCGCCCCCCTCGCAATCGCGACGACGGCGGCCAGGTTCTCCGGGCCGTCCAGGAGCACTTTGGGGGCACGCTGAACAAGGCGGGCGACACCCTGACCTTCGCCACCAAGCGCAAGGAGACGTTCCTTGAGGCCATCGCGGAACACAAGGACGGCGTCACCAATCCGACCGAATGGGCGCGTGGCCACTTTCTGGGAGCCGCGCACATCACGCCCAGCACCATTGAGGTCAAACGCACGAAGAAGCCTGATCTCATCACCCGACTCCGCGATGCCCTGGTCGCCACGGCCCCGCCCGAGGTCCGCGTCTACCATTCGGAGGGTATTGTGGCCGTCTACGAAGCCACGTCGCGAACCTATGTGCGCGAGGTCTGGATGGCCTACCCCGCTCCGCCCCAGCTGGCGATCGACGAAGCCAATGCCCGGGCCGATCGCCGGCTGGGCGCGCTCATGCTGGAGACACAGGGCGCCGCCGTCAAACGCACCCCTGCGCCCCGTCTGACCAATGCCATGAAGGCCCGAATTGAGGAGCTCTACAAAGAAAACACGGATTGGGAAAAGCAAACCATTGCGCACATGGTCGGCCGCGAGTTTCGCCGGGTGGTCGCGCTGCCGCAGGTGAAACACGTTCTGGAGCCTTTCAATTTCACCAAGGGGACCAAGCACAGGGCCCGCAACCTGCCGGAGGACATCAGGCGTCGCGTCATCGCCGACCTGCATGCAGGCATCCACCCCACCGTCGTGCGCCGCAACATGATGAATACGGGAATCGAACAGTCGAGGGTGCCGACAAAGGAGACCATTGCGCGTATGGTCAAAGCCAAGGAACGCGATCCCAAAAAGTATTACGGGGCCCCGACATGGTTTGAGCTCACGGCCAAGTACCGCCCCAAGCCGCCAACCGCAAAGCCCGCGGAAGAAGTCGCGGCGGCAGAGGAGGCCGTCGAGGAGGCAGTCGTCTGAAGGATCCTTTTTTTTATCCAAATGTGAAAAATTATTCCCTAGGGGCTCAGAAACAACACATACATACCACTTGCTCTGCCACCTTCTTCTCTCTAGTACTTTTTTTTATCCAAATGTGAAAAAATATTCCCTAGGGGCACAGAAACAACACATACATACCACTTGCTCTGAGGGTCCATGTTTTTTAAAAAGAAAGAACGGGCGGTTGGACGGTTGGTGCGGTGTGACGTGGACCTGTCAGAGGAAGCTGCACGTGTATGTTACATACCACCGCCCTTAGGGAAAAACTTTTCTCATTTGTATTAAAGTATGGACCTGTCAGAGGAAGCTGCACACGTATGTTACATACCACCGCCCTTAGGGAAAAACTTTCATCATACGCATTAAAAAACGGACCTCACGGATGAGACGCGCCATGGAACACTTAAGGTCATGGCGCCTTTGGAAGCGCATCCACGATGCATGATGACGCCGGAAGGCCATCCAGGCCCCGCGTCTCCCTCGGCGACTCGGCCGTTCACCAGGCGGTGATCGAGGCGGACCCGGTGGCGCTTCGCTTCGCCCTCTCGACAGTCTCCGGGCCTCGCGACGTGGCCTACGACGCCTGGGGGGACGCCTTTGAGCCGCTGGACCTCCTCTGGGCCGTGCCGCATGACGACGTTGTTCCGGTGATCGAGTGTCTGGAGATACTCGTCAACGCCGGGGCCACCTCGCACACTCGCGCCGGCGCCTTTCGCGAAGTCATTTTTCGAATTGCGCCCGTTGAAGTCATCGAGGCCTTTTTGGAAAAGACCGACTGCGACCCCAACGAATCTCTGTCCTATTCGACGGTCTTCGCCCCGCTCATGTCGGCGGTCGCGCACCACAACGATCCTTTTCGGGTCTGTGTCGCGCTCCTCAAGGCGGGCGCGGACCCCAACGTGGTCTCCACGCACGCCCAGGTCGCCCATTTCATCACGCCAACCATGGCCCTGCACGAGGCCATCGTGCGCGGCCGGCGGGACGTCGTCGACCTCCTCCTGGAAGCCGGCGCCGACCCCTTTGCGGCTGACCGACACACCGACATGCGCGCCGTCCACTGGGCCCGACACGCGGTGGCCGCCCGGGACTCTTCGGCCACCCAGGAAATCCTCGCGCTCTTTGAAGGGCTCGAGGCAGGCCGCCAACAGCACGCCCTCGCCTGGTCGGACCTCAAAAAGGATCTCATGGAAGCCGCCTGGCATCCCGCGCGCCTGGCCAAGCAGGGCTACTTTGCCGTCTAAAAGCGCGCGCCCCGTCGGCAAAGGCACCAAATGCTGGCCGCCTGGTCTCCCATGCATTTTTATTACAATGTGCACCCCACTTCTTGCTGCCGTCGCTGTGGACAGGGATCCCTACGACGCCTGCAAGGCCTTGCTGCGGGCCGGCGCTGATCCCAACGAGGAATCACCATTGCTCCACAAAATACCACCGCACATTACCGCCACGTTCCCCCTCCACGAGGCCCTCCTCCGCGGCCATGTACGGGTCGTCCACCTCCTTCTCGAACACGGCGCCGACCCGTTTCGAGAGAACGAACATACGAGACAGAGGGCTGTGCATTGGGCCCGGCGCTGTGCCATGTATCAGACGCCGTCGACGTTGGCCACCTTGGTGTTGTTTGAGAATATGGAGCGGGCGCGTGCCATTCACCGCGGATCCTGGGACGATCTGGAAAAAGAGCTTATGGCAGCGGTGTGGCACCCCGTGCGCCTTGCCAGGATGGGCTACTTTTATGAGGACTGCGACGACCGCGAAATAATCTGTGCCTGAGTATATGTCGTCGTCAAAACAACCACCGCCTCCTGCCCCACCCCTCCCAGGCGGCAAACAAGCTCCCCCGCCGCCGCCTCCGCTTCCAGGCGCCCAAAAAGGCCCGCGTGTCCTTACACCCCTTTCTGAAATGAAGAAGAAAAATGCTGAGAACAACACCCTACCTCCATTGCCGAGTCGTTATAATGTAATACTTCCCCCAAAGACGCGCGCAAGCACGCCCGGTGGTTCTGCCCAGTCACGGGATTTCACAAAAAAGCTCGTTACCGTACTAGAGTCGCTCCCTATTCCAAAAACCGCCCAGTATTCTTCTTCAAACAGAAAACTGGGCAATGTCATCAAAACCATGAAAGCTGGACGACTCGAGAAAACCCTCATTCCATTCTTGACAGGGACCGATGCGTTGAAACCAAAACTGGTGGCCACCGTCGCCAGCAAGCTCCTCGAGGGGATCCCAAGCGCCTTTCCGGTGGACGTTGAGCCGTCGGGTGCCTACACGCTCTCCCCAGCTGCAAAGCGCGTGCAGACCGTCGTGCAGCACATGGCAGACGCTTTGGGCATCACCAGATCCGCTGTTCGAAATGCTGCCGATCACAGCGTTCGCGTGTTTCTGGATGCCAATCCGCGCTCTATGAAGGGCCGCACTGAGGCCGTGAACGAGTTGCGCATGGCTCTGACCCGGGATCTCTCGGCCATCGATGCCGCACGAGAGAAAATTGCCAGCGATGTCAGACAGGCTATCATAGAACTTGCCCCAATCGCGCAGAACCATATCCGAACGCAACCCGGCAAGCGCACCTTTGCAAACCACTGGAAACGCGCCGTCGTCAACAACGGTTTCAAAGAATGGGCGCCAACCGTGAACAGGGCAGATCCGACGTACAAATACCTGGTCCTGCCCATATTGGAGGCAAAACGCTATTACAGGACCCATCCAGCAATGAAAGAGCTCGAGACGTACGACTCAAAATTGTTGAATCTCGCGCAAAAGCGTGATGGATACACAGTGCAAGTACCAGGGGGACTAAAGTACTTTACAGGGTACCTCGACAGGGCGCGCTCTTTGGAAGAGGCCGTGCGCGCTCTCGATGCCAAGAGGATGGCATACCCAACGCTTGCCGAAGCGGGCATCGAACCGTTCTTTAAAGACGTCAACAAGCGCACCGGCTTGGGCAGATCAGTCCCCCAGGCCGTCGATGCCTATGTAAGGCTCGTGGACAAGCTGCTTAAAAAACAGGCCAATGCGGCAGCACAGGGCACACCCAGAAATGTGAACAACAGGGCGGCGGCGAACGCGAGAGCCAATGCGGAAGCACGGGCGCGGGCAGAAGCGAACGCGAGAGCCAATGCAGCGGCACGGGCGACAGCCAACGCGGCAGCGAACGCCAAAGCCAAGGCCGAGGCGGAAGCGCGGCGCCTCGCTGGCATTCGCCGTGTCCAGCAAAACATGGCGAATCAGTACGCCGCCGCGTCACGTCGCCCCGCCGCCAGGTCTTCCGCCTCCCCTGCTGGGAATGGGGCTGCACGGGCCCGCGCAAATGCCGTCGCCAGGGTCCAGCAGAACATGGCCAACCAATACGCCGCGAACCAAGCCCGTGTCTCGGCCCAACGCACAGCTTCCTCGAGGACTCGGAACACGGCCTCGCAGGCTCGGAATGCCGCTGCTCGGGCCCGCGCAAACGCCATCGCCCGAACCCAGCAGAACACCTACGACCGGGCCGCCGCCAACCAAGCACGCTCTACGGTCCGGCGGTCTGCGGCCTCGCAGGCACGGAATGCTGCCGCTCGGAACCGCGCAAACGCCATCGCCAGGGTCCAGCAGAATATGGCCGACCAGTACGCCCGGAACCTGAATTCGACCATCGTGAATCGATACGCGGCCGAGTTTGCGCGCAATATCGCCAACCGGAATGCCACCGACACGAAGAAGGCGGCCGCGGCGAAAGAGCAACGCAAGAGAACGATGGATTGGTGGAAACTCTCCCGGGCCGCCGACTGGTTCACATTCCGGAAGGCGGCTGACGGTCCGAAGGCCTCCCCCCGCCAGTCTCCCAAGGCCTCCGCACGCCAGGCCCTCGCGAATAATGCCACGTGGCTCGCGCTGTACGGCACCAACAACGCCGCGCGCAACCAGGCCCTCGCCACCATCCGCGCTGGCACCAAGGGATCCCGTGCTACCATGGGCAACGGACAACTCCTCCTTCCGGGCGCCACCGGGGTGAACGTCGGCGGGTACATTCCTGGCGCCACAGGGTTCAACGCCGGCGTCCGCGGTCTTCTGGGGCCTGGTACCACCACTGCGTCTCGCACAGGCGCGGGCGCAGGCAACGGATACGGAAAGTATGGGGCCGGAGCCGGGGCTGTTGCCCTCCTGGGTGGAACTGCTGCTGCCTACCTCGCGTCCAAGGCCAAGAAGAAGAAACAGTCGTCTGTACAGACGCGCGCGCACAGGAGCTCGTCCCAACCGCGACTGCGGAGACAGGTGGCCACCGGTCTGAGCCCGAAGAAAACACGGTCCGGAAAAGAGTACTGAGAGCTTAAGGACCTGTCGTACGCGCCACATCCATGGTCCTGAAAGGCATCTGCATCTATGCCTCCCAGCTGGCGTCCTGCATCGGGCACAACCGGTTCAAAAAACCCTCAGATGCGCTGGAAACCGTCTGGCAGCGCATCGACCCCGTCTGCTTTGATGATGCCCTGCGCCGCAACGGGATTAAAACCGCCGACGAAGCCGTGCACGACATCCTCACCTCCAACCAGGCCGTGCGCAGTCTCCTCGTGCGCGCCGAAGAGGTCACCACCACCTCCAACCAAGTGGCCCGAGGGTACGAAACCATCTCGCGCGAGCTGGAACACGCCGACCTGACGGAGACCGACCGCCGCCTGGTCGACGACGCCTTTCGACGCACAATGTACACCTCCTTTGGAACGCGCCAAGAAAGCGTCGTCCTCCAGAAGCTGGCGCACCGGCTCCCCTGCCGGCCTGACGACACCTTTTACCGCATGCGCGTCGGCGACGTCCACGGTGTGCCGGTGTATGTGGGCGGCAAGATTGATGCGATCAGTGATGACGCCACCACCATCATCGAGATCAAAAATCGCATCAACCGCCTCTTCCACAAACTGCCCATGTACGAAATCATTCAGGTCCAAACCTACCTCCAGCTGCTGCCGCACACGGAATCCGCCCGTCTGGTCGAATGCCTCACGCGTCACACCGGCGATGTCCTCATGAATGTCATCCCAATCGAGCGCGACCAGGACTTTTGGGACGCCCGGGTGGTGCCTCGGCTTCTCGGATTTGTCTCCTATCTTTTGAGGGTCGTCGCCGACCCGCGCGAACAGGACGTCTACCTCCAGAGTCGCCGCCGGGCAGCCCTGGTCACCACGGCCATGGAGGCTTTTGCAGATTCGTACTCATCATCAATCCCGAACGACCACGGTGGTGCCGCCGCCAATGAGCCAGTTGATCAGCATGCCCAGAAGGGCCACGGCGATGAGGGCCACCCCCAGGCCGCGCAGTCTGTTTTCGTGCGTGAGGATGTCTCTGAGGGATTTGCGTTCTGACTGGCCCAGCAGGTCGGATGTAATCCCGATGATGGCTTCCTGCGCATCTTTCAGGAGCGTTGTCACCGGCACGTTCCACACGTCCGCGTCCACCATATCCTTGTTCAGCTTGGCGTTCTCGGCGTCCTGCAGGGCCTTGAGGTCCGCGGGCGTCGCCAGGCCGTTGATACCGGTCGGCGGATTCGTCACTTGAATTTCCTGGGGGCCGTTGTACCACGCCGCTCCCCACGGCGTCAGCTCCATCGGCGCCATGGTGGTCGGGGGCGCGGTCGTCGGGGCCGGGGAAGGAATCGGGCTGGGGGATGGACTTGGTGCAGGGGACTGGGTTTCCATGCTCTGGGGGGCCAAAAAAAAAACAGAACTTAAGCACCCAACGCGATGCACCGGTCATGCATTCCGTCGAGTCCAAAGATGCCGTGCTCCTGGCGTCTCTCCTCCAGTTTTACAAAGATCCCGGCCACCTCCGAACCCTGACGGACGCGCTCAACAACAAGGCCATCTCCCTGCGCGTCCTCGATTGGTTTACGACAAATTACTCAAAGCGCACCAACACCTGCTATGTGGTGGAACGCGGGGACGAGCTGCGGTCCTTCAACGTGTACCTGGAATACAAGTCGATGCTCAAGGGCTACTCGAAGCGGCTCTTTGATCCCTTCAGTCGCCGCACCCGCATTGATTTTGTCGATGCCGACAACCGGACCGTGCAAACCACGATTGGGCAACTCCATTTCTTTCGTTGGGCGATTACATATGGGGTTCTGGACTATGCAATACAACATGCCGACGTCATCGAGCAGGACATGATGCAGCACGTCCGGCCCCGGCCCGACGCCGAAGAAACCAGACGTCCCAAACGCCGCGAACTCAGCAAAGCCGCCATCAACACCCTCACCAACACCAAGATCATCCTCACCCTGCGGTTTGAGTAGTTTTCCGGTACATGTAGGCCACCGTGAGGGCCCGGATCGCTTTCCTCGCACCTTCCACGCGCCTGATGGGTCCCGTCCATCGCACCGTGGTTGGGAGCTCGGCGACTCTGTTGCGGGCTTTGTCGAGAATGTCGTCCACAAAGTCAGGGTGCATGAAAACCAAACACCGGTGGTCCCCCGCCACGGCCCTCTCTCGCACCGTCATCGATTTCATGGCGTCTTTGTAATGCTTCTCTAACTCGGGACGAAGCGCCTCGGGTATGCCAGGGTTGAGCTTGAACGCCAGTTTTATTCCAGCCTCTTCAAACAAAAGCTTTCCGTCGGCATGCGTTTCGAGTGGCGCGAACCCATCGCTGTCGGTGTCCTCCCCGCGGGGCCGCTTCTTCGCTGGTTTCCTAGGCTTCGCTGGCTTGGCCGTCTTGGCTGTCTTGACTGTCTTCGCTGGCTTGGCCGGCTTGGCTGGCTTCGCTGGCTTGGCTGGCTTCGCTGTCTTGGCTGGCTTCGCTGTCTTCGCTGTCTTCTTCGGCGCTGGGTGGTGCGCAACAGGGCGTGCTACAGGGCGTGCTACAGGGCGTGCTACAGGGCGTGCTACAGGCCAGCGCGCATCAGAGCAGTCCTCCGCGGGGTCGTAATCATCGTCCTCCGCTTCGGTCATCTCGCTGTCCCAGTCCGTGCCATCGTCTTCTTCGTGAAAGACGTCTTCAGGGCACGCTTGACAGAGGTCTGTGGAATCCACCGGGGGCACGGGACTAAACGCGGTGATCGGCGGCTCGGGTGGCACCTCCGTGTGCAGGGTCGCGAGAAGGTGCAGACCCGTCGTCCTCAAAATATATTCCATGGGCTCTGTAAGCATGCGACGAAAACAGGACGTCATCAGAGATCATTTCATGTTCCTCGGGGTGCAAGAAAATGGCATCCAGCGCCGCGGCGACCTCACGCACCTGTTTGTGCCAGACCCTCGACGTCGTCTCCCTTTTCGGAATGCACAGGCCCAGCTGGGGCGCCTCCGCAAAGAACTGCGGCGGGTGGTGTTCCCGAAAAACGCGCGCCCGGTCGCAGGAGGAAATGCGCCTCGGACGGTGCGGGTGGTCTTCCGGATCACAGACCCCCGGCAACCTCCAGAGCCTCTCCAGAAATTCCTCAAACGCGAAGAAGGCGGTGTGCGGCAACATCTGGACCTCCTGGACCCGCCCGCGCGACCCCCACCTCGAGTCGATTGCCTCACCAACGTCTTCCAACTCGAGCCCTTTGTGCCCCGCATTCATTTTGCCGGCTACCATCCCGCGCTCGATGCCTACGTGACCGTCATGGACTACGCACCCGGCTCGAAGCCATCGCCCAGCACCAGCCCCGCCGGGCTCGCGGCCGTCGAGCGGGCCCTGTTCACGCTCTGGGTGCGCGGGGTTGCGTTGCCTGACATATCCAGGGAGGGCGTGCGCGTGTCGAAGGCGGGGGCCACGATCGTCGACTTCACCAATTGGAGGAACCCGATGAAGAACCTGCGCGCGGTGCAAGCCAGTCGCAACCCCCTGTTTTCGGGGCTCTGGGATCCCCCCGCCTGGCTTCCCGGGCTCCTCCGACGCACAAACGCCGCGCGCCTGGACACCGCTCGACGCGCCGCCTGGCTGTGGTCCCCCGCCTGCAATGCCACCCCCGCGAGAGGAAATAATTCTGTGGTGTAGTGTATCCCCACGGATGCCCAAGAAGAAAGCGAAACCCAAGTCCAAGACGTCTACACCCAAGTCAAAGACGTCCAATAAGTCAACGTCGACGCCCAAGAAAACCAGCCGCATTGACCTCCTGCCGGTGATGGACCCGAAATTCAACGCACGTGAGATGGTCAAACAGTCGTGCATGCTTGAAGACCACCTCAATAATGCCACCAAGAGGTGCTGCGACTGCATCAAGAAGCATTTTCTGACACTCGAGGGACTGGCGGAGGAGGCCCCGTCCCTGGAGTGCGCCAAGTATGCGTGCCCCAACGTGCTGAAAAGCTGCGGCGCCACCATCCGGACATTGCACCAGACCTTTGAACACACGCCCAAGAACGAGCGCCCCCAGGTGTTTCCCGTGATCGCGGGCCGACTCCGGCAACTTCGCAAGAAGCTCATGCAGGACAACGTGAAAATCCCGCTGGACAAAATGCCCGAGGACGAGCGCAAGGCCGTGGTTGCTCTCCGAAAAGAGGCCCTGTCGGCCAAGGGCGTCAAGACGAAGAAAACTAAGAAGACTTCATCGACCAGAACACGCCGGCGCCGAGCAGCACCAGCACAATCCAGGCGCTGATGTGGTCCAGGCGGTCCATAGCCTCGATGGCCTGGGGAGGCAGCGAGGCGAACTCAGCCTTGTACTCGGGCGGTTTCAGCGGCAAAAACAGCTGACGGCCAAACGGGACCAGCGTGGGCTTCAGTTTGTCGTTACAGTCGTACGTGTAATCGTACCAACTCATGGCAACATACGGCACAATAAGCAGAACAAACAGCACCCAATAGTTTTTGGGAGGTAAGAACCAGTACCCCCCCGCGACCGCCAGCGTAAACCACACGCACTTCCAGTTGGGCGCAAATGGGTAGCCGGGAAACAGTCCGCCGGCCATGGATGGGGTTGGTCAACATTTTTTTGTGTCCGTATTTGAAACATGAACAAGAGTGTCAACCACGGCGCCCGAGCTCGCGCGGCCATGTGGCGTCGCGTCCGGGCCGTCAACATTGAAGGCATCCGCTAGAAAATAAGCGCGTAAATCACTTTATTCCTTGTAATTTCCGAAATGAAAGAAATTACGAAGGCAGAATCACAACGGCACAAATACATATACCAGTTGTGCGCGCGCTTCTGCATGACACCA
>JACCDX010820339.1_pt1 | contig 10164 bp, 11 predicted proteins | sample 7449681 | NCBI WGS metagenome assembly JACCDX01 (sample SAMN15323450, study PRJNA562643) | freshwater metagenome | isolation source: river surface water | place: USA:Blue River Watershed | collected 2017-08-18
CATTCACTACTACAACCACGAGCGCATCAAGAGCAAATTAAAAGGGCTGAGTCCTGTGCAATACAGAACTCAGCCCTCTGTGGCCTAACTGGCCGATTCGACTGTCCAACTTATTGGGGTCAGTTCACAGGGGCCCTTTTTGATTGGCCTCAGGCCAAAGTCTTGGCCCGCTTGGCCAGTCTGGTTGTTTTGGATACCTGCGTCGGGTTGGGTACACGCGCAGGTTTGGACGTCGACTCGGTGCTGGCTCGCCAGCCTTTGGAGGTCTCGCGCAGGGTCATGGTGAAGCGCTCGCCCTCGTTGAGGGCCATGACGATGTTTTTGACTTGCTCATGGCCGTGGGTGTGAGCCGTGTAAATGAGGCGGATCATCGCATCAGCCATTTTGGGTACCTTGCTGGTCTTTTCCCACAAGGCCACCGCCTGGCCACTGACGCCCAGCATCTGGCCCAGATTGGGTTGTGACAGCATCAGACCGTTGCGCAGATACCTGAACTCAGCCCCGGTGAGTTTGGAGGGTTTTTTGGTCATGGCCATGCAGATGGCTTTCGTCAGCCCCTCCAGGTCGACGACGGACACCGCTTCGCCATAAGGGCTTTTTTGAATTTTGTAGCCGTTCGCCAGCCACACATTTCGCAAACCTCCGTCTGTGTAGTGGTACATGTTCATTCTCCTATTAACAATGTGGTGACAACAATCCCCGATCCTGCGTGTTGGTCTTCCAGCGCCAACACCACGCCAATGTTCCGGCCCGCGATGGCTCGCTCCATGCGGCATTGCGTGTGGCCAGTTTTGAGATCTGGCTCAGGCTCGCGCCGAATGACACCAAACTGCAACACATCGATCACCTGCCGGCGTGTGATATGCCGTTCCCGCATCCGCCGCAAGGCATGTTTTGAAAAGAACACATTCCTGCTGTCTGTGGCCAAGTGCCGAATCAGCGTTTGCCATTGGGTCGGAGTTGGCTTATGCGACATATAAAAATTATAGGTCAAACCAATCAGCCATAGATGCCCATGGGGGTGATTGGGTGTTCGACGCCTGTCGGGGGCGCCATGTTTTCTCATTGGCAGGGTTGCTATACTCGCTTTGAGCTCATAGGAGTTTTATGAAGCACTCAACTCTGGCCTTGTTGTTCGCCTCAGCCATCACCATGGCCCATGCGCAATCACCCTCGGATCCCCCGGTATCGGTTTACGATGGATTCTGGATCGGCACCCTCTCTTGCTCGGGCCTGGTCAATCCAGGCAACAACCCCAAGGTCAACGAACCTTTCACGACCAAGCTGACCTTCAACATGACTCAAGGTCAAGCGCTGGCCCGATTGGACAATGAGGTCAACGCCAATACTTACCGATTGACGCTGACCCCTTCCGGGCAAGCCGAGATTCAGTACACCGGCAACAACAAGGCCAACGCCAATCGCGCCTGGCTGGTCAAAACCGAAGGCCGTGTGGTGGGCGGAGATCTCTTGCTCAAGGCGCCTATGACCTCTGCGGATAAAGCGAACGTGTTGCGCGAAAGTTGCATTTTTGAACTGCGCAATGACCAGGTGCAAGATAACATTCAACGCCATCTGGCATCGCTCAAGCCTGCCCCGGCTCCGGCCCCTGCCAAAGCGGCTTCAGCACCGGCGGCGCCGGTCAAAAAGCCTGAGCCACCGGCGAAAAAACCTGAGCAGGCTGCCGCCACCAAATCTGACTCAGTCACGCCACCCAAGCCCGTCAGAGCGGCGGATGGTTTCTGAGCTTGTCGGGGTGAGCCCTGTCCGGTAAACAGGGCCCAGGGCTTTTTTAACGGGCCTGCGGTGCCCCGAATCGAATCCCGATTTGAGACATCGCTTCGCGCGTCTCGGGACCCCAGCGCCGGGCGATCTCTTGCCCCACCCCTTCGGCGTGATAAACCGCATCCTGGCTGTCGCCCGGCTCAGGCTGGATCATGACGAGCAGGCGGCCTAACTCGGTACCGATGTTTTTGAAGTCGCGGTAAACACCCGGGGGCACCGACACGAAATCAAAGGGCTCGAGCACCGTGGTGAACTGACCCTCGTCGCCCCAGATGATTTCGAAGCGACCGGTGACACAAAAAAAGTTTTCGGTCGCAGCGGTGTGCATGTGCAGCCCGGCACTGTCGCCCGGCGGGCACTCGGCCAGGGTGATGGTCAGGCCGGGCGCACCCTTGACCGGGGCGATTTTGCTGCGCCCTTGCCAACCCAGTGGCGACATGATGGGCATGACCTTGTCGGGTGACATCATCATGACGGCTTCGGCCGGGATGCCATTGTTCTGGTTCATGGTGTCTTTGTAGGGCACCAGTTGGGCATAGCGCGCCACACGTTGGGCGATGGTGTCGTCGATGGGATTGTGAGCCATGGTTACCTCTGGTTCTGTGCCCGGGCACGGCCAAGTCTGACCCAAGGGTCAGAGCGAGGTCACAGCGCTGAGCAGGTTGCGGATCGTCTCAGGCGCTATGTTGCGGGTGATGAACACCAAACGGGTGTCGCGATCTTGACTGGGCCAGCGGTCCAACTCGACCGGCGGGCTGAAGATGTGTTGCACGCCCTGCACCACCACCGGGTGACCCTCGACATTCACGATGCCTTTGACGCGCAACATGTCGGCTCCGCGCAGGGTGGTCAACAACTCCATGGCGGAAGAAAACCCGGTCCATTTGAAGGGCTGGGCAAAGCGCAGCGACAGGGTGCGAATGGCAGGGTCGTGGTGAGAGGCACGTGCGCCCAGGTACTTGCCGCCCTCGCCCGTGCCGGCATCGTTGGTCTGCCTCAACGACTCACCCAAAAAAGATAGTGTGTGCTCGCTGACGCGGGCGCTGTGCAACCCCAAACCGGTGAGCAGTGCCGGGTCCAGGTCGCCTTGCACCACCAGGTGTTGGTCAGCTTGGGGATTGAGGACCCTGAGTTCGTCTTGCAGAGCACTCAGGGTCGCCGGATCGACCAGATCGGTTTTGGTGATGAACAACCGGTCGGCCATGGCGGCCTGTTTCACCGCCTCGGGTTGGCGGGCCAGCAGATCGTGCCCATGGTAGGCGTCCACCAGGGTGGCCAGGCCATCGAGTCGGTATTGGGCGTTGATCAGGGTGTCGCTGATCAGGGTCTGAACCACCGGGGCCGGGTCGGCCAAGCCAGTGGTCTCGATGATGACGCGATCGAATTCGGGAATCTGGCCGGCCCGTCGCTCGGCAAAAAGTTGTCGCAGGCTGTCTTGCAAATCGGTGCGCACCGAACAGCAGATGCAGCCATTGGCCAACAGCGACATGTTTTCGTTGACGTTGGCCACCAGGTCGTGGTCAATGCCGATCTCGCCCACTTCGTTGATGATCACCGCCGCCCGGTTCATGCCCGGGTGGCGCAGCAGCTTGGAGATCAGCGTGGTCTTGCCGCTGCCCAAAAACCCGGTGACCAGGGTGATGGGCAGTTTACCGGCCAGCGGGTCGCGTTCGCTCATGCAGCGGACACACTCAGATCGTCATTTCCAAAATGTACAGGCCACCGCCAAAGCGGTCCTGGGCATAAACGATGCGGTTTTCATCCACAAACACATCGTTGATCTGGATCGCGCCTGCCGGCGAGAGTTTGGGCGCGCCCGGCACGAAGTAGGCCACCTCTTGCACCTGATAGGGGTTGCTGGTGTCAAACACACGCACGCCGGCGTTGAAGAAGGTGCCGATGATCAGCTTGTCAGAGTTGAACGAGGTCGGGATCGGCAGGTTCTCGTGCAGGTTGTGGGCTCCGAAACGACCACCACGCTTGGCAAACGCCTCGAAGGGGGCCGAGGGGAAGGTCCCGATGGGCACCGGATTTTTTTCGTTGCGCGAGTCGATCACCCAAACCAGTTTGGGCCAGTCGGCGCCGTTGTCCTGCACGCACTCGTCACTGACGATCCAGAGGTCTCGGTCGAACAGGGGCAGCAGCGTGTGGATGAAGCCGTTGAACGGGGGCGAATGATTCCAGTGCGACACCACCTTGATGTCGGACATGTTGGAGATGTCGAGCACGAACGCGCCACCGTCGATGTAGCCCACATAGGCCCGATCCGGGCGTTGCGGAAAGACGTTGGTGTTGTGGGCTCGGAAACCGGTGTCGAATTTTTGCGTCAGGCGTTGCGGCGCGGGCTCGGCGTCGCCCTCACGCGTCCCCGGATACCACCAGCGACCGGCCTCGACCGGTTTGGACGGGTTGGAGACATCCAGGATGCGATAAAACTGGTCGTCGAGCGGATTGCGCGGCTGAAAGTCGGGCGCGCCCGAAGCCATGTGCACGTATTTGCCGTCGACAAACCAGACGGCATGGACGCCGCGGGAATGCGGGCCCGAGCAATCGAAATGCGAGATCAGACGGGGGGTCTCGGGTTGGGAGACATCGAACAGATCAACGCCGGCGGGTTTTAGGCCGACGGTCTGAGTCTGGTAAGCAACGGCCATGATGTCCCCGACGACATCGAGCGAATTCGAGCGCACTTTGGCGTGCGGCAACTCGGTTTGCACAACCACGCGCGGGTTGCGGGGATCGGTGACATCCACGCCGGTGAAATTCTTGGGCGCTGATTCGTGCGCCATCCACAGGATGCGGCGACCGTCAGAAGTCTTTTGCAACGACATGCCCTCGCCCATGCCCCCAAAGCCATTGAGCTCATGGTGGGCCAGCAATTTCATGTTGTGCGACAGGGTTTGGTCGCCGCGGGCGCCGGGGGTGGAAAGATTGAGCATGGGTTTTTACTGTGTTGCAATTGATCAATTGATAATATAAAGGATGCCGAGGTGGTTCTCAACCATTCTTTAGAGTTCAGACAGTCACAGAAAGGACATTCATGCGAATTCTCGCTCAACTCTCTCGACGCGCCCTGTTGGCCGGTGCCGCCCTGGGACTGGCCTTCAGCCAAGCTCCGGCTCTGGCTCAGGCGGGCAAGTTTCCCGATCGACCGGTCAAATTGATCGTGACCTACCCGCCCGGGGGCAGTTCTGACCTGATGGCCCGCGTGATGGGTCAAAAAATGAGCGACATTTGGGGGCAGCCTGTGGTCATTGAAAGCAAGCCAGGCGCTGCCGGTTCGATCGGCATGGAATTCGCCGCCCGCCAGCCCAATGACGGTTACACCTTTGTCATCGGTAACCTGGGTCCTGCGGGCGTCAATCCGTTGCTGCAAAAGCTGCCATACAACATGGAGCGTGATTTCATTGCGGTCTCTCTGATTGCCACCGGCGCCAACATTCTGGTGGTGCCGGCCAACTCGCCGTACAAAAACGTCAAGGACATCATTGCGGATGCCAAAGCCAATCCGGGCAAGATCAGTTTTGGCACCAGCGGCCCCGGCAGCATGTCGCACCTGGCCGCCGAGTTGATGATGCGCCAGGCCGGCATCAAGATGGTGGCCATTCCCTATAAAGGCGGTGGTCAGGCCGTGACCGATGTCTTGGCGGGCCAGTTGCCCATGATCATCTCGGACGCCTTGCCGGTCAGCCAGCACATCGCCAGCGGCAAGCTGCGTGCGCTGGCCATCACCAGCGAAAAGCGTTCGCCCCTGTTTCCCGAGATCCCGACTTTTGCTGAGGCCGGGCTGGACGGCATGGTGGCACTGAACTGGTGGGGTGTTTATCTGCCTGCCGGGACTCCGCAAGCGGTGGTTGACAACTACAACGCCACTTTGGCCAAGGCCATGGTCAACCCAGATCTGAAAGATCGCTTCAACAAACTGGGGGTGGAGCCGCACGCCACCTCGCCGGCAGATTACCGCGCCTTTTTGGCCAATGAGCGAGCCAAATACACCAAGTTGATCGCCGATAACAACATCAAGGCCGATCAATGATCGGCACCTGTGGGCGTTAAGCCCGCCGGTTTCAGTGCAAGGGGGCTTAGGCCCCCTTTTTTTCAGGGTCACAGGCCCTGACACAGGGTTTGCGAATTGGGCAGATCAGGGCACAATGAAACGATGAATCTTGCCGATGTTGCTGTGCCTTACATGGCCCGAACCAGGGCTTATTACCTGGCTTTGGGCTACGACAACCCGTACGAATGGGCTCACTTTGAAGAGGTGCCGTTTCAGCCCCTGCGGCAGCCCCTGGACAGGACGCGGGTGACGCTGGTGACCACGGCCGCACCGTTTCAGCCCGATAAAGGCCCTCAGGGACCGCATGCACCTTATAACGCCGGACCCAAGTTCTACCAGGTCTATTCGGGGGATACGGCACACGATCACGACGTGCGGGTGGCGCACGTGGCCATAGACCGCAAGCACACCCACATGGAGGATCGCAACTGCTGGTTTCCTTTGCCGGCCCTGCGGCGCCTGGCAGAAAGCGGGCGTTTTGTGCTGGCGCCACGTTTCCATGGCGTGCCGACCAACCGCAGTCAGCGCCACACGCTGGACGTGGATGTGCCCGAACTGATCCGCCGCTGTCGCGAAGATGCAGTGGACGCGGCATTGTTGGTCCCCAATTGTCCGATCTGTCACCAAAGCCTGTCGTTGGCTGCGCGCGAGCTCGAACACGCGGGCATTGCCACGGTCATCATGGGGTGCGCACGCGATGTGGTCGAGCATTGCGGCGTGCCGCGATTGTTGTTCAGTGATTTTCCGTTGGGCAACGGGGCCGGCAAACCACACGACCCCGGCAGCCAGCAACAGACGCTGGCGCTGGCGTTGCAGTTGCTTGAGCAAGCCCGGGCACCGCGCACCACCTGGGTTTCACCCCAGATCTGGAGCGAAGATCCCGATTGGAAGCTGGATTACGCCAACCCAGAGCGCATGAGCCAGGCCGAGCTCAAGGCAGCCTGGGAAGAGGCTGAAAAAGTACGGATCGAGGCCAAAGCCCTGCGCATGCAGACCTTGAACCGCTGAAATGGGAGTCATGAAATGAACAAGATGGCGCACGGTCGCCGCTGGTGTCTGGCAGGGATGTTGTGTGCCGGCATGCTCGGCTCGATCGCCATGGCACAAAGTCAGCCTTCGGGCACCGAATTTGGCTTTCCGGCCGTTCCTTTGCGGCAACTGCCCGAGCCTTTGCGCAGCACCTACATGGGCTTCAAACCGGACATGAACGATCGCAGCCGCTGTGCAGCGGCCTTCGATGCGGGTGGCGACCCCGACAAAATGACGCTGCGCTGCTCGATTTACATCCGCATGGCGGCTGAAGGCGCACGCCGGGCCATGAACTATTGCGAAGAAAAACGCCAAGAGTTGCACATCCGGGCCCCTTGCCGCATCGTGCAAGAGTAAAACCCACCGCATTAATTGGGGTCACATGAATTGGGGTCAGACCCCAGTTTCTCAGTGCCTGGAGGCAAATACTTCTTCCAGTGTGTTGGCAGTCAGGATGGCATCGGCCCATCGTTGCAGCATAGCGGGCTTGGCGCTGGCCAACCGGTTTTGCGTGGCCTCATCGAGCGGACCAAACCGGCGGGCGATTTGTCGGCTGAGTATTTCTGCTTGACCCTTGATCCGGCCCTCGCGTTGGCCCAGGCGTTGGCCCAGGCGTTGTCCTTCTAGCTTGCCTTCTGCCAAGCCAGCCCGCATACCTTGATCCCGCGCGAGGCGGTCACGCTTGGCGAAATAAGCTTCGACGTTTTCTTTGAAAGACATGGCAGTTCCTTTCACATTCACAAATTCGTCCAGTAAAGGGGCGAGGGAACTGCTTTCGCCCACCGCAGCCAAAGCCCAGGTGCAGATGGTTTCACGCAAGGGGTCTTGCCGGGCTATTTGATGGTCCAGGCGGGCCATCACGTGCATCATATCTTCAGAGTGGTGCCGCAACTCAAAACGCATCAGCAAAGCCAGGACGCTGTCGAGACGATCCAACTGTTGCAATGTCAGCCGCTGGATGTCGATCAGGACAAAACGATGCTGCACGCTGCGGCGCAGCAAGCCGCGCGGCAGGCGCCGGATGTGATCCTCGATGCGGGGGCTGCCGTGCCAGCGGGCCTTGCCGCTGTAGAGCACGATGGACAGCACCGGGGGCCAGCCAAGGGTCGGGGATAAAGCCACGGATGAGGTCAGCCACCATCCTGGGCGACGAAAACAAGAGCTTATAGGGGGCGTCTTGGAGGGCGCGGGGCATCGGGTGACCTTTGCAAAAAAGCGAGGTCAAATTTCAACACGAAGTCCCAGGCGCCAACCCCGAAAAACGGGTGATGAGTCAGTGAGCCATTCACACACCTGTCTGCCCGACAGCGAAATGGGGGGCTGCCCCAAATTTCTGCGCCGTGGCGAAAAAGCAACCATTAATTGGGGTCTGACCCCAATTAATGTTGGGGATCAGAAGGCTTCTTTTTCGGCTTCGAGGTAGGCGAGGCTGATGTATTTGCCGATGTTGCCGTCAAAGCCCTGCATGGTTTTGGCGCGGCTGGCCACGCGCGGGTCGCGCAAGACCCGGGTTTTGGCCTCGGCCTCGTCGGCACCGTCCTTGACGGCTTGCAAGCAGTTGTCCCAGATGCCGGACAAAAAGCGGCCATAGGTGTGGAGCAAATCGGGGGCCGCTTGGCCATGGCCGGGTAACCACAGTTGGGAACCCGCTGCTTGTTGCAGCCGGGCAAAATATTTCAGGGTGCCCGGGTAAGAACCGTCGTCGATGTTGGCGATCCGGTTGCCCATGGCCACAGCCCCGACATGAGTGACCCGATCGGGCACCACCTCCACGCTGAGGTCTGCATGACAATGCGCCTGACCATAAAAATGCATGCGGAAGTCGACGTCGCCGATGCGGATGGTTTGCCCCGCCGACACGGTCCGATTGGGGACCACCACCCGGGTGCCGGCGGTGGACTGGTTGGTCCAGCGTTCCATCAGGGTGCGCCAGGCATTGCCCTCGATGCCCTGAATTTGCTCGATGGTGTGGGGCAAGGCATAGATCGGCAAGTCCGGGCCGAAGTGTTTGACAAAGGCATGGTTGCCCAGCCAATGGTCGCCATGAAAATGCGAGTTGAAGACCGCCACCACTGGTTGCGAGTTGACGCGGCGGATCATGCGGATCGCCATTTCGCCGATTTGCAATGAGGCACCCGAATCCAGAATGACCACGCCGGCCGAGGTGGTCACAAAGGTCACGTTGGACATCATGCCTTTGTTCTCGGGCGTTGGAAAACCGTCGGCGGCGTAGATCACCCAAACCCGTGGCGAGACCTGAACAGGGGCGATGTCGGGCATCGGGGGCCCCTGGATGAAGTCTTGGCCTTGCTGAGCCAACAACTGCAGCTCGGGCCACATGGCCACGCCGGCAGCCCCCAGCCCCCAAGTGAGCCAGCGGCGGCGTTTCATGCGGCGTAACCCGGGTTGGGCAACCCTCCGGTGATGGTGGGCGCATTGAGTCGGCGCGGTTTGACCCGGCCGCCTTGGGCTTTGAGCCATTTTTCGACCAAGTCCCAGACCATCGGCAGATTTTGCTTGCTGGCTTCTTCGGCCACCGGAGCCCAGCCCGCCACTTTGTATTTTTTGCCGGCCTCGATGGGTTTGCCTTTCAAGCGCATGTCACCGATGCGCCGACCCATGGCGGCGGTCGGGTCGCAGCTGAATTGCAAGCCGCCCACACGCACCATGTCCCCCCCTTGCTGATAGTAAGGGTCGGGGTTGAAGAGGTTGTCGCAGACGTCTTCGAGCACGGTTTTGATGGTCTCACCGGTCATGTCGGTGACGGTGGCGTATGAGTACGTGGTGGCGGTCATGTCCAGCAGCCACTCGCGCGTGATGGCTTGTCCGGGCAACAGCGTGGTGCCCCAGCGGAAACCGGGCGAGAAGGCGATTTCGGCCCCTTGCACGTCCATCAGGGCATCGATCAGCAACTGGTCCCCGGTGCCATTGAAATTGCCCCGGCGGTACAGCAGCCCTTCAGAGATGGCCAGGCGCTCGGACAGTTTGGCCTCGTAGGGGCCGCGGATCTTGCGGATGAGTTCGGCCATGGCCGGATCGGCCTTGAGGTACTGGGCAAACACCGGCAAGAGCCTGTAGCGGAAGTCACTGACTTTGCCGTCTTTGACGTCGAAGTCGAGCACCCCCAGGAATTTGCCGTTGGAGCCGGCGTTGGTGACGATGGTCTGTCCGCCCTTGTTCTTGACCAGCGTCGGCACCGGCATGCCGTCGTGGGTATGACCGCCCAAAATGGCATCGATGCCGCTGACCCGGCTGGCCATTTTGAGGTCGACGTCCATGCCGTTGTGGCTGAG
>JACCDX011556429.1_pt1 | contig 10164 bp, 13 predicted proteins | sample 7449681 | NCBI WGS metagenome assembly JACCDX01 (sample SAMN15323450, study PRJNA562643) | freshwater metagenome | isolation source: river surface water | place: USA:Blue River Watershed | collected 2017-08-18
AAAAGATTGCCAAAATATTTTGTATATCTCTATGTCAAATATCATGCTAAGTTTAAGATAGTGTTTAAAGACGATACTATAAGTGTATATAAAAGGGATAAGTTGATAGGTTTTTTTAATAAAGAATCAATAGGGCTTTATGATTAATAATTCCTAAATCCCTATTTCTGGTCTTAAGTGTAATTGAAGAGCGCTTTTTTCTGGAAATATGGATTTGTGAATTAAGAACATTAAAAAAGTAAATAGTAAGCTTGTATCTATCGTTTAATTGAAAGACAGTTAGGCGCCCTCTGACCTTTGTGAGGACGAAACTCACTAGATACAAGCTAATTGTTTATTTAAGATCTTTGAAAACACACTGTTATGCGAAAAATAAAATCACTATAGCTAGGAGGCTTCTATTTTCACAACTATACATAGCAGTGTGTTTTTAGATATCTTATTTCTTAACAAAATAACATGGAGAACGAAAAGAACAAAAAGGCTTGGGAAGCTACGAGAGAAATCAAATACTGGCATGGAAGAAGTATGCTTCTCCAAAATTGCTTAGATAAATTAATAAAACCGATTTATTTTTGGCAAAAACCACAGTTAAATGTAAACGATATTGCAACATTATGCAGGGCAATAATGGACAGCAAGTCAGAAATGTGGGATCAAGTTATAAGAGAATATCCAGAATTAAAAGGTAAGAACTACGCTGTTGATAGTAACAGCATATACCTAACTTAGGGTTATTAGATTATTTCTTAACAAAACAAAATGAAATATAAATTATTAAAAGATTTGCCAAATCTAGAAAAGGGTGAAATTTTTTATGAATATCACGGTTTCTATGTATCTGATAATTCAACATATAAATTTGCATTTGAGTTAATATGCGATGGAGATTGGTTTGAAGAAATTAAAGAAATAGAATATCCTCTTAGTTGGAGAGCTGAATACGAGGGGGTATACTATGTATGTAATTACATGTACGATTATGTAACCAGTATGAAAAATGCTAATACTAAGCAAGATGATAACTTTTTTATTTCGGGCAACTACTATCAAAAAATAGAACAAGCTAAAAAAGCAATCGAAAAGCAAAAAGCTTACATGGAGTATATAAGATTGGTTGAGAAGCTTAATGAGGGTTGGAAGCCTGATTTCCTTTCTGATAAAAACAGAGCTTACCACATTTCATATAATCATGCTGAAGAAAGTCTAGGGTTGGGTTACTCTTTGGACACTACAATACAAAGAAGACCTGTAAATGAATATTTCAAATCTAATGAACTATTAGACAATCTTATCGAACAGCTAGGAGAAGATAAAATTAAATTAGCTTTAGGATTTTAATTATTATATTAGATCAAAATGAGTAGACCAACTTCAAAAGAGACTTTAGAATTATGTGAGTATATTGTAGAAAACTACCCTGAAAAGGAATACGATGCTTCAAAGGTTGCTAAATGGGTAAGTGTTAGATCTAGTTTTTCGTATGCTAAAGTTTATAATGTAATTGACAGAGGTATCTTTGATAAATATATCTTTAATAATCCTGTTAAAGTTAGAACTACTAAAGGAACCACTTTAGAAGACATACAAGCTTCAAAAGAAGAGGCTTGGAATGACTATACTAGAATAAAAGCTGAAAGAGCTATTAGAGAATTAAAAGAGAAAAAAACAGAGCTTAAAAAGGAGATTAGAACTTATTTGGCTGCTAAAGAAAAGAAGAGAAGTAGAGCGGCTTTAGGCGTTGTTAAAAGTAGAAAAGACTACGAAAAAGGCAAGTTTATTACACTTAGAACTGATGAAGAAATAGATGCTCATTATGACAAGCTAGCTGAACAAAAAGCTAAAACTCAACCATCTAAATATGGTATAATTGCTGCATTGGTATTGAGCTGTATTACTTTAGGCGTAATATTCGCAGTTGTATTATGAAACTAACATTCGGACAATCAGATAGAAGTAAAACAAAAGGAGAAGGCAAGAGATTTAAACGTAGAGTTGTACCTGTATCAAACTATAAACAGATAGACAAAGTAAGCATAGGTAGGTTTTTAACTGAGCTCAACGTAGAACTAATAAAGGGATTAAATGAAGTAGAGCTGCTTACTAGCAAAAGAATGGAAATTACAAGGATGTTTAGTAGAAAGGTTAAGGATATAGGAGATAAATTTAAGAAAGAAAAAATATGATACAATACAGTATCTGAATATTCAGCAATTTTTCAAAAATGGAAGTAATAAAAAAACAAAATGGTGGTGCTAGACCAGGAGCAGGAAGAAAGCCTAAAGCAGAAGAACAAGCAATAGCTGAAAGATTATCACCACTTGATGATCTAGCTTTTGAAGCTTTAAAGGCAGGATTACAAAGAGGAGAGCCTTGGGCTGTTAAGCTACATTTCAGTTATAAATATGGAATGCCTAAACAAACCATAGAGCAAACTAACCTAACTGCAAGTGATCTATTAACTGCTATAGAAAAGAAAGACAGTGAATGAAAGACTCAAAGAAACACTAGGAAATGAAGAGTGGAGATTGAACAATCTGTTCCACATTACCAGTAGAACCTCTGAAAAGATAAAATTCACTCCAAATAAAGCACAGCTACACTTCTTAGAGAATAAGGGAAAGAGAAACATTGTACTCAAATCAAGACGTTTAGGATTCACCACTTTGTTAAGACTAAAATACGGACTAGATAATGTTCTGTTTAATCGAAATTATCATAGCTTGTTTATAGCTCATGATCAGGATAGTGCCTGGGATATATTCCAAACGGTCATCGAATTTGCTTGGCTAAACTTGCCATTGGAGGTAAGAGCCTTGTATAAACTAGATGCAAGCAATGCCAATACACTGCGTTTTGGTTTTGGTGATGGTTCTTTCAGCTCCACAAAAGTTAGAACTTCTGGAAGATCTGGAGGTTATCAAGATTTGCATATATCTGAGTTTGCTAAAACTTGCTTACGTAATCCATCTAAAGCTAAAGAAATCATCTCAGGTTCTATACCATCAATTCCGTTAAATGGAGATATAAACATAGAATCAACAGCTGAAGGAGATGAAGGATACTTTTATGACATGTTTACTGAAGCTTGGCATAATCCACCTAAGCACGCAACAGAATATAAAGCTTTCTTTTATAATTGGAGATGGGATACAGAAGAGATAGCAAAGGTCACTACAATTGAAAAGAATATACCTAAAGATATATTAGAAGTTAAAAAAGAGCACAAGCTAACAGATATAGAGACGACTTATTACTATCTTAAATATAAAGAGCTTAACCAAAACTTCTACCTATTAAGACAAGAATATCCAACAACTTGGACAGATGCCTTTGCAACTACAACTGAGGGGGCTTTTTATACTAATGAGATCAATGAAGTTTATAACTCTAAAAGAATATCAGAAAGTACGCTATACGATCCTAATTATCTTGTTGATACTTGGTGGGATATAGGAATGAATCACCCGACAATCATTTGGTTTACGCAAGATATAGGCAACGATGTAAGAGTACTTGAATGCTATGTACAAACAGGTGAAGGATTAGATGGAGCTATTAAAGATCTAAGAGCAAAGCCGTATAAATACAGCTCACACAACGCACCGCATGACATTGAAGTGAGAGAATGGACTAGAGGCGGTGTTAGTAGATACGAGGTGGCAGCTAAGAAAGGTATAATCTTTCAAAAGGTTCCAAATATATCAGTTGAAGATGGTATCGAAGCAACAAGGCAAATATTAAAGAGGTGCGTATTTGATAAGAATGGCTGTGAATTAGGATTAAAAATGTTAAGAAATTATAAGAGAGAATGGGATGATAACAGAGGTAAGTGGAAAAACAACCCAAAAGATGATGAAGCGACTGACTTTGCGGATGCTTTCAGATACATGGCTGTTGGACACAGTAAGAATAGTTCAGACAAGAACAAGTATAACCAATCTTACGTTACTTTAGATAGCTTAAACAATTACTAAATGGACTTCACACACGCAGTTAAATATAAAAGAGGTAGATCTAAGAAGACTTTAAAGTTCTACATGGACTTTGCAAGAAGCGATCTAGAAGGTCTTCATATGTTATTACCACACGAAAAGACAGTTATTAGAGCAATAAAACTTGGAGACAAGATAAATAAAAGTGCAAAGGAGATTTTAACAAATGTAAGCGAATATCAGTCTGAATTGTTTGAAGATCAAGAAGAATCACTGCAAAAAGTTAAAAGTATAACCATTCCTAGAAAGGATATAATTGACATACTACCACTAAGAGGCTAAGATTAAGCATCAAAACTATTTAATTTATAAATATCACCTATGTATAATGTAAAAAACTTTGCTCTTAAAGAAGAGTTAAAAGAACTGGGAGTTTCAAGCATCAATGAGCTTGATGAAGCGGGCTTGTATAAGCTTACAACTTCTATTCTAAAGATCAACCCAGTTTGGGAGCCAATCGTAGCACCAAATAAAATGCCAACAAAGATCAATAAAGTGCTAACAAGAAAACTAATTGAAGATGCCTTTACTTTTAGCGAGTACATGGGTTCTGAATATTGGGATATTGAGCACAGAATCATAGCTGAAGAGAACAAGCTATCAGAGACTTTAGCATCTAATCAGACAGGTGATGAGACTTATGAGGCCTATGAGACACTAGGTTTTGGATTCTTTAGATTGAAACCTGGAAGAGATAAGGACATTAACGTATCTGAAAGATGGATAAATGAGTACTTCTTAAATAAACCAGCAGTTACATCAGGAAAGATTGTTATTACTAATCTGGAGACTAACAAAGTACTAGATCCAAAAGAAAAACTAAATAATGCTATCGAAAATATTGTAGAGACTACAAAAGAAAATCTAATCAAGACTGCATCAGGAGTTACTGATAATTTAGAAGATGTATCTTTTAAAGATCTACAAGGACTAGCTAAACCTTTCATGACTCAAGGAGAAAGTATTATAGGCAAAACAGCAGAAGAATTAAAAGAAATAATTAGAAACAAACGAAACAATGGAACAAACAACTAAAAGTATAGTCACTCCGTTCGAACCGGACATGCGAAAACACAAAGATAAGTGGCAAAGTAAAAAACAGTTCAACTTAATGAAAGAAGTTAGAGAGCGATTTAATAGACTCTCTGAACATAGAGCAAGTTCATGTCCGTATGCACTGCCAGCTGAGGAAATGGCAGAATCAAGAACAGTAGAAGGATCTTCAACTGAAAGATCAGCTGAGGCCGGTACTGACTGGTCTTTACACTGGAACAGAGCAATTAGACAGTACATGATGTATAGGAAGTATGATGAGGGCAAATCTAATGTAAGATCACCAATCAGTTTCGCGCCAATCGAAGCAATTAAAGCAGAGGCAATGGACTCTGGAACTGGTGTAATTATGGGAGCTGTGGATAACTTAGAGCAAATAAACATAGACATCATAGCAGCAGCAATCAATCATGAAGAATCTATTCATAATTTTGATGAGATTAATATTGATTCAAAAGTAAGCGCTGCAATATACGGCTCTTCAATTGAATACATTTCTTACTTAGATCAAAAAAGAAGTGTAGAGTTATTCTTAGGAGAGGAACAAAGAGAAGTAAAAATAGGAGAAATTGAAGGAATGGAAGGAGAAGAAAAGGAAGAGACTACAGAAAAGATCAAGACAAAACCACTAACAGAAAAGAAAGAAATTACAGTTTATCAGGGGCTTGCAAAAATTCCTGTATCTATTTATGACTTCTTTCCAGGTGATAGTGGAAGTGAGATGCACAAGCCTTCAGACAGTATTTACGACTGTGTATGGAGAAAGACAATGTCTTTATCAGAGGCATATGATGAATTTAAGAATAGCAAAGATCCATACATTATAAAAGATAATGTGGATAAGATTGTAACAGTTACAGACGCATTGTCATCATACTTAGATGATGGTTCTGAACAGTCTTTCTTAAAAATGACTGATGGGTTACAAGGAGATATGGTTGAAGTTCTTAGATACTATAACAAATTAACAGACAAATATATTATTATTGTTAATGACATAGTGCTAAGAGAAGGACCACTACCGTTTAATCACAAAGAATTACCTTTTGTTATTCATAGATATAAAAAACTACCAGGAACATTCTGGGGTATAGGATTACCAACACTAGTGGAATCACAGCAATCTGAAATAGAGACATTTAAGAATATGCAAATAGAACAAGGAAGAATTGCACAGTCTCCAGTTATCTTAGTAAACACAGCTATCTTTGAGGATATTGATAGCCAGTATACAGAGGTAACTCCAGGAATGAAGATAGAGGTTGGAGGTTCTGTTGGTAATGAAAACATTAGAGTATTAGAGACGCCAGGACCAAGATATGATGTAACAACACTATCACAAGGGATTAAAGAGGACTCTATAGAAATTACTGGTATTAATCCTTTACAGTTCTCAATGCCAACTGATCAACCTGTAAGAAATAATCTAATGATTATGGAGTCAGGACAGAAAATGATTAGAAGCTTCTTTAAGCTATGGTCATTTGGTGAGAGAGATGCTTATAGACAATACGTATCTTTATTGCAACAGTTTGTCCCTGAAACGTATGAACTTATAGATGAATCTGGTCAACAGACTAGAAAGTATCCAACTATTAAAGTTCCGGGTAAGAAGTTTGAAGAGACTCATGAAGGCTTAATGTCTGAAAGAATTAATGGAGAAAGTACGCTTGAATTAAAGCCTGAATACATGCAAATATCTGGACAAATAGACTTTAAGATAGATGTAGACTCAATGGTTGCATTAAGTAAGAGTGTTAGATTGCAAGCTTTAGACAAGGCATTTGCTCAATTAATACCTATTCTTGCTAATCCACAACTATTAGAGAATCCTATGATTGCTATATTAGTTAAAGATTACGTTAAACAGTACGATCTACCTAAATCTTTAGAAGATATGATTCAAGATCAGGACAGTACTGAGGAACTAGAACAAGCAGAGGCTGAGAATCAAATGATGTTAGCTGGAGAAGATGTAGCAGGAACACCTGGAAGAAGTAATATCCACGTATTCACTCATACAATCCTATTAACTCAAGCATTAACAGACATGATGGATATTGGAGAAGACAACATGCCAACGTTGAATGAGCAACAAATGAATGAGACAGTTGCATTTATTCAAAGAATGCAAAAGCATTTAGAGCAAGATACAACGCCAAAGGATATATACCCTAAGAAAACAATGGCGGATGCTAATGCTTTATTGATGCCACCAGCACCACAGCAAGCACCAATGCCACCTGAAATGGCGCCACAGGAAGGAATGATGCCTAACATGGCTGGAGATCAGCAATCTATGATGGATGCTGGTAATTTACCTGTTATGCAATAAAGAAATGAGCATAAGAATGATTAAAAAGGAGTTTGAAGCACTTAACAATGAAGAAATAGAGAGCATTATTAGAGAGGAGTCGGAATTAGCGTTCCACTCTCTAATAAGTGTTTTAACAACTGAGATTGATAAAATGAATAAAGAGATGAATGATGTTAGTTTTTATGATGTTAATAGTACTCAACTTATAGAAAGAGTTAATTTTATTAGAGGATACTTCAATGCTTTAACAAAGATTAAGAATATAAGGAAAGATTTAATTAGTTATTTAAAACAAAGTGAACGAAAATAACGAAGAATTAATGAAGCAAAAAGTAGCTAGAGTTAAGAGAAAGCTAGACAGATTAATAGCAAAAATGACCATTCAAGAGGGTTTAGTTATAAGACCAGTATTTTTTTATCAAGGGTTAAAAGAGTTAGAAATGGCTCAAGGACACTACGAGTTTTTTGTAGCAACAGAACAGGAAAGAGAGATTGCTTTGCAATCCCTTGCAAAAACACAAATTTAATGATATCTTAATTATTAAGACACACAAATGTCAGATCAACAATTGAACAACGAAAACTCCTCCGATATAATCGATAACGGAACGAGCAATAATGACGTTGAACAAGCTACCTCTGAGCAAAGCAGTACTCAGAACGTAGAAAACTACACTGTAAATAATGATGCCTCTCAAGAAACTGAGAACGCAGACACACAACGAAACATTAATGCTGAAAGAGGTAAAATCCAAGCATTAGAGAAGGAAAGAAATGAAATGTCTAGAAAGCTGAAAGAAGCAGAAGAGTACAAATCAGCAGTAGCAGAAATCAAATCTACCTTTGAAAACAATCCACAAGCTAGAGAAGCTTTTTGGAATGCATATAATGCTAGAACTCAGACAGCACAGTCAAGTAATCAAAATGTACAAAGTAGTGCGGTTCCAACTGCACAGTATCTTGAACAACAAGTTGAACAAGTTATACAAAGAAAAGAAGCAGAAAGACAAATTAGACAACATTTATTTGAAGTTGCTCCAGAAATGAATTCTGATTCGTTACAAGACGAAAGAAGTATCAGGGCTGCAACAATAAAAGCAAATGGAGTTTACGCTTTAGCTCAAGAATTATTGAATTCAGGCGAAACAACAGATGTAAAAGAAGCTATTAAACTTTCTTACAATTCTTTGTATGGAGTGAATCAACAGCAAGTTGATAAAGCTCGAGAACAAGGACAACTAAGTGCATATGCTAATCAGAATTCTAGAAATATGGGTAATGAAGCTTTAGGTGGCAGTGCAACAAAGCCAGCTATAAATCAAAGTACACAAATTACATTAACGCCATCACAGCAGAAGATGTATGAAGAAATGAAGAGTAAAGACCCTAAGGTTGCAGACATATTTAAAAGAAAGATAGCAGACTCACAACAAAGATAAACTAAGCACAATTTAATTATTTGGCTACTAATTTAAACAGTTAGTAGCCTTTTTTTATATTTATATTATACATTTAACAATGGCAGACAATTACGGAGCACCAAATCTTCCTTCTATCAAGAGAACATTTCTTGGTGGACGAGCAGAAGAAAGAACAGCAATCACTATGGTTGGTAAAAGTTCTACAAAATTTTTTCTAGGAGAATTCGTTCCATTCGGAGCAGGAACTATTGCAGCTCCAACTATCCCTCAATATGCAGTTGATAACTATCAAGCTAAGCAATTCACAGGATATTTTGTAACAGGTTTTTATAAAAGCAATAACACATCACTTCCAATTCAAGATGACCCATCTAGATCTGGAACATTAACAGATGCGACAGCTGTAGCGCCTATGGCTTACACTTTCCCAGCTAATAATGATGATGATGCAGGAACAAGCGCAGTTAGAGAATTGGTTGAACTAATGCCTATTTTTGCAGGAGACATTTTAGAAGTATCTCTTTCAAACGATGCAGGAACAGCTATGGTAGCTAGAGGAACAACAACAGCCTTTGGTTCAAGCGGTTCTAGTGCAAACATGGGAGTAGGTCTTGCAGTAGAAGCAGACGCACCTTTTGCATTACAAGAGTCTTCAGCTTCAACTACACTTGCAGACTTAGACTTTGTAACAACTAGAATTGATGACCGATACCCAGCTCTTACTAATAGAGTATATGTTACTCCAATTAGACCAGGTTTCGGAGGACTAGTAGCAGCAATTTCATAATTTTTTAAATATTAATTGACAATAAAATGAGTTTACAAACACCTATAAATTGGGAGGATTGGAATGTAAAAATCGATGCTTACATCGAGGACGAACAAGGCAAGACTGCTAAAGGAGACTATTCTAAGCTTTTTGATGTTCAGACTACTAGCAGACTAGATCACACAGAGAAAACTTACTCTGATGGAAGTCCAATGGCTGAGGTAACTGATACAGGAGATGCAGAAGAAAGCAATGGTTTAGATGGATATAAGACTACTTATTCTAGACGAAACTTTAGATCTTACTTAAGCTTTTCTTCTAACTTGGTTGAAACAGATCAAAATGGAGAAGTTGAGAAAAGAGCTAGACAGTTAACTAGAAAAATTGAAACATCTAGAAATTTAGAAATCTTTGGATTTATTAGAAAGGCTTTTGATGCAAGTCAGACACTTTCTGATGGAAGTACTTTAGTATCTCTTTCACACGCTCGAAAAGACGGTGGAACAGCACAAGCTAACACTTTCACTGATGGAGTTCAGAGACCACTTACATACTCTAATGCTTTAACATTACGAGATGTATTAAGATCAACAGTTTCTAACACAGGTA
>JACCDX010264391.1_pt1 | contig 10163 bp, 14 predicted proteins | sample 7449681 | NCBI WGS metagenome assembly JACCDX01 (sample SAMN15323450, study PRJNA562643) | freshwater metagenome | isolation source: river surface water | place: USA:Blue River Watershed | collected 2017-08-18
AGGCATCATCCAGAAGCACTACGACAGGGCGTCGGGGGAGGCCATTGTGGAGAACATTAAAGCGCCCAATGCAAAGAAAGCGCTGTTCGATACTTCAAAAGTTAGAGATATCTACAAGTCAAACAAACTTTGATACTAAATCTTTAATTATTTTTTTGCTTTCTAAACTCCCAAGGCGGGGTTGGATTTTTGTCTTTCCAGATACCCACGGCCATCGATCTTGCCGCAAGCTCAGCTTGAGCATAAGTTTCACGGTCTTCCTTGGGTTGATCAGACTTGTACTGTTTGTAATGCCAAGTCATGCCCAATTTAATTTGCTCTAAACAAACGTCTGTGCCGTTGAGTAAAACCTTGCCCAAGATTCGGCCATATTTGTCTTTCTTCTGATACTCAACCGTCACTTGTTTGTTGTAAACCAACTGGCTTAAAGACTGCTTCGATTTTTGTCCGAAAGGCTGCGCTTTTTCTGGTGCGTCAATGCCTTGTAGGCGAATTTTGTGCTGGGTGTTGGTAGCGTCTAGAACCTTGATGGTGTCGCCGTCGGCCACGCTCACTACTTTGCCTTGTAAGGTAGCGGCCTGCAGACTGCAGCTGAACAAAATTAGGAAAGTAGCAAATAGTTTGTGGGTACACATGATTAATTAATGTTGATCTGACCCCAATTAAATGAGCCAAGTGTCGAGCAAGCTAGCTACGTATTCTCTGGGCAAGCTATGTCCTGCGCCTTCAAGTACAGTCACTTTTGCGTTAACTAGCGCAGCGAATGCAGTGACGTTGTCGGGAATGCTTTGCCAGTCTTGCGAGCCTACGTGAATTTGGCAGCTGTTGGGTATGGGATACAAGCCTGTGCTGGCCAATTCAAAAAGTCGCTTGGCATAGGGCGGAATAAATCCTATGCGAGTTTGATCGTTTGAAAATTCGCCCACGATGGGGGAGAGTAGCAAGATTTTGCCGGGGAAAACTGATAAAGAAGACAATGCAAGAAGCAACAAATACGCGCCATAAGAGTTTGCAATGACCAGTGCATCGTCATGCCAAAAACTGGCCTTTATGTCTGCAGCTACTGTTTCAACTTGCACATCGAAGTCCAGCTTTTTGAATTCTCCAAATGTTTCCCTACCTAACACATCAAACCCACGCCGAACAAGTTCTTGCCCCAAGCCATTAGAAATGCGCCCACCATGTCCAGGCAAAAAGTAAATTGATTGAGGCATTTTATATTCGAGTCAGATCAACATTAATTCGAGTGGCTCATCTCTCGAGCCATCTCATAAGTACCATCAATCTGACCTAACATTTGGAGGCTAGCATGACATTGCGTTGCAAAGATGGTGATTTGGCCGTCATCGTAGGAGAGCTGCCTGGCTGCGAGGCCAACATTGGCCGAATTGTTCAAGTGCGCGGCCCTGCACATGTTAGTGAGCAATGTGGTGATCTCCTTTGTTGGGTTATCAAACCAATTGACCGCAAAAAGATGCTCATCCTCTACATCCCCGACATACTCGTTTCAGACCACGTCACTTGGAGGATGGACATCAAGTTACCTGATTGCTGGCTAATCCCTATTCGTCCGCCCAAGGAAGACAAAGATACTGTTGTTAATGAAAGTTTACCGCGCAAGCAACAGATGCCGCTTGCAGCATAGATTGGTCCAATCACAGACTGAGGCTGTTTGAACCAAATTAGGGTCATTAGGGGGCTGCAAGCGATTGACAAAACTCGAGCTTCTACGACTAATGTGGAAAAAATACCTGTGTTAGATGTGGCGTGAAATTAATGTTAATTTGATGCTATTTAATTAAATTCATTAGGTTTAGACCGCCTCCTTCTGGAAGCATAAAGAGCATCGGCTTCTTTTAGCAATTGCTCAACTTTTGTATCTTTTACTCGATAGGGTATGCCAGTTGTGAACATGCGAATTTCAACTATTTCAATGGAAACGCAACGGCCTAATGAACGTGCATGGTCGAGTTCTTCTTGTGTTTTGCAAAGGTAAACGTCCTTTTGGCATTGTGTGCAAAACTTGATGTTTGATGAAATCTGAGTTTCTAAGTCATCCCATTGCTTATCGCACTTGATTTCGAATGTGCACTCAATATTCCGTAGGGTGGTTTCAACTTTTTTCATCAACTTATCATCCTTTACATTTCTGCCTTTACACAATCAAACACGGTCATCTTGAACTCTCTCGCCATCTTTGTGCATTTATCATTGAATTTGTAGAAGAAGTCTCGAACCACGTCTGTGTCATAAAACTTGGCTTTGGCGGTAGTTCTAAACCATACTTCTTCATAAAGGCGCTCGGTGCCGTGAACACCCCAGCGGCGTTTTTCTTTATCGTCTAGCTTCCAGTTTGTGTAGTTAGGCGTAATTCGAATAGCATCTATCAATTGGGTTGTCATACCCATTTCAAACAAATGGTTGGCGTTGTCTATGTCTGTTTGTTTCAAAGATTTTTCTAGTTTCTCAGTTGGGTAGCCATCTTCGTAGGTAGTCCGATGCACCGTGACTACGCCGTAGGCCATTCGAATAATGCCGCTGCTAAGTATGTAGATGCATGCACTACCGCAATGTTGCTTAGGTCCAACATAAGTGTTTAATTTCTCTTTACGAACAATCTTGCCAATGGCTATTGCGGCAGAAGGGCTGCCACCCGCCGTATTCAAGACTACGCTATTTAATTTGATCTTGTAGCCGTCACTCTTGATTTCATCCAATATTTTTTGAAACTGTAGGTCGTCTTCATATTTGATCCTCCCCTCAATTTTGAGGATTACCACTTTTTTTGGATGGTCGACCTTGTCGACGTATATGCCAGCGCTAGCTGTGGTGGCCGATGTAGCTATTCCAAGTGCAGCTACAAAGCGAAAAAATATCATCATTTGGTAGATTAATAATATAAAAATGTGGTTCTGACCCGAATTAAATTTCACGCAAGCAGATGCTTTGCCTGCATTGCGGACAGCGATAGCCCACTTCTACGTACTCCTTAATTTCGCTCGCCTGAAAGTTGTGATTGCAATTTGGGCAAGTGGTATTGGTCAGTACGGCGTGATTGAACCTCTTGGTTTTGATCTCAACTTGAACTACCACTGGATAAGGGTAAGGTTCTTCCAGTAATTCAAGGGCCTTCCTGGGAATTTCTAAATTTCCATCGATCATCTGTTGAAACAACTCAACTACCATGGCAGTGCGTTCTTTTATCCAAGTGTTTTTGCTGCGCTTAAAGTCTTCTTTGTAGTCTTTTAACTCTAAGATCAAATAAGCTAGTTGGCGTCTAGATATGACATCGTCCCACCTTAGATCTGACAAAAAAACTGTGTATTCATGGATCGGGTGGTTTTTTAGCTTTTTGACGGCGTCTTTAATGCCGCACACACTCTCAAGCAACTTGACTGCTACGGTCAGTTTCTGCAGGACGACCTGCGCTTCTGTCTCTGTCCAGTCTTGTTCTGAAAAAGTGGTCATACATACAGCTTAGCTCAAGTACTGGCTCATCAGACGAGCTAGCCTAAGCGCTAAGCTAAATGAATGTTTATCCAACTCCAATTAAATCCCCTGACTTTTTAGTCAAGAATTACATACCTACGGTATGACTGTTTAACAAATGCATGAATTTGACAGTCCAACAATTTTCGTGGTTTGCTGAAAAAGGAAAAGCGCTTGAGCTTGCCGCTTTTGACAACACATAAAGGCCCAGCCATGAAAACTACGCCACCTAACGCACAACTTCGCAGTTACACAGAGTTTGACTTCGACAACAACCCACCCTTCATAGGTGAACTCACCACGATGTTTGGCCAGCTGGCTATGTGTATCAATCCCCACGCAGGCTATGGCGCATCCGACAGAACCCTATGGGCCGTAGTAGGAGAGCACATACGCTTTACCACTCGAGAAAACGCACATGGTTACCAATACGGCCTGTGCCTAGAAGTAGACCCAGAGGCTCAAACCGTCACCATGGATTGGTACGCCTCAGAAAATGACTACGAAGAGCGCAAAGTAGATTCCCAAAAAACAATGCACATCAATGAGTTCGGAAGATTCGACGTTCTCTTCGACAAATACATCTACGACATGACCTCACTAGGCTTAGCCTGGCCCTCAGACCCCGTTAAGCCCGGCGCCAACCGACAATACGACGCCGCCAAAGGTGCAGTACTGGGCGCACTCATAGGCGACGCTGCCGGCGGTGTTCTGGAATTTATGGGACGCCCACCCACACCCAAAGAAGCAAGGAACGCATTGGCGTGGATGCCAGGTGGTGGCGTGTTTAGCTTGGCCCCAGGTCAATTTACCGACGATGGCGAGATGACTGTTACCTTGCTTCAAACCCTGTGCAACACCCAAGGCGCTTACAGGGCCGACCTAGTGGCGCAGGCTTATTGCCAATGGGAAGGCTCGGCACCCTTTGACATTGGCATTGCCACTCGCAGCGCCTTAAGGGTTAACCGCGACAGAAGGCAAGAAGCCAAAGGCTTGGCCGCATTGGTGCAAGCGCAAGCCGCCAACAACAACGCAGAAAGCAAAGCCAACGGCAGCCTGATGCGGGCCACGCCCTTGGGCATAGCCGCATGTGGTTGCTCGGTAGATGAGGCCATAGAAATGGTTGCTGCCGATGCTGCCATGACGCACCCCAACGCCACTTGCATAAGCGCCACTACCGCCTATGTGCTGGCCTTGCGCCACTTGATATTGCATGCCGACCAGCCCAACAGGGTAGAAGACGCCATTCAGGCCGCGGCAGACTACCTGTGCAATGAAGCCCAAGCTGCAAACGCTGGTGCAGTGGAAGTGTCTGAATGGTTAGACGATGCGATGCATGGCCAATTGCCAGCAGCTTTTCCGCAGGCAGGGTTTGTTCGCTATGCGTTTACCTATGCTTTCTATTACCTTGCTCAGGAGAGCAGGTTTGAAGATGCTATCTACCGCACCTTGCTAGAAGGAGGCGACACAGACACCAACGCTTGCATTGTGGGCGGCTTGGTGGGGGCTTATGTGGGCTTGGGTTCATTGCCGAATTACGCTTTGAGCCGAGTGTTGAGATGCGACCTATCCAAGGGCCAAGAAAGGCTAGAGGCCTATACGGCCAAGCCCGTGGTTAAGAACCTCAAGGTTTTGTGTCAGTATTGCTTAGGAGATGAGAATAGATAAACATGCAAGCCGTCAGAAAAATCATTCAGAAGATTATTGGAAAATTCCAGATGCCCAACTCTACTAAAGTAACTGAAGCGGCTGAGCCAACTGAGTTAAGAGAACAAAGACCCAAAGCCTCAAGTGCAAAACTGACGGCACAGGAAGCGATGGATGCCATTTATATTGACTACGAAGGTAATATGAAAATGCCACCCACATTGCTTGGTTGGTATGTAGATGGTCAATACATGGCGTCAATTACTGAGCCATTGTTTGCAACGTGTGAAAACCGCTACAAAGCTAAAGATGTCTATGTAGAAGATCACACGGAGTTAGCCCTCAGATTGATCAAACAATCAGAGGATGAAGAGCGCCTAATTGTTAGTTGGAGTGAGCACGACTATTTGCAAATGTCTAAAGTACTTAAGCCTAAAGACTTTGACCGACTCAAATTGGTCTATCGAAATGCAATTCGAACTGCAAGACCTTGGTACAGACAAAAATACGGCCCACTTCCTGATAAAGCTAGCCTGGACTTTTTCGAAGACCTCGTGGGGTTTTACGTGCCAGATCGTTTTGGCCTTGGCTTGGTTGGAAAGGCGCTAGGTTTAATTAGGAGTCAGATTCAGGATGGTCGTTCTTACGCCGACCTAACCAATGCTGCTAGAGATGGGTGGACTACGGTGGTGCGACATAACAAACTGGATCTTGAAGGCATGGCTTACGTTTTAAAGGCCATAACCCAAGGAAAAAAATCTTGAACAGTTTTAAAAATAATCAATTTTTATTCGCCTTATGAAATTCATTTTTTGAATCTCTAGATTGCTTCACAGCCCCTATATATTGATTGGCAAATTTAGGTGTTGATTTTGTTAAATGCAATCCATTTTTATGTGGGCAATGATATGCATGCATTGTGTGTCTTACATCAATAGATAGTCTATCGATTGAGTACTGTGCGTCATATAAGTTAGTAAAAATTGCTTTAGGTTTACCGTCTGAACTTTTACACTGGTAACAACGATCTCGAAGCTCGATTTGCTCGCCAATTTTCTGGGACATTGAAGCTTCGAAAAATGAAACCTTGCTTACTAAAGGGAGGTTATTTTCATCAGCTAAATGAAATTTTTCACACTTACTACATTGGTAATGCTTACTTGTAATGGATGCTGTATCCCAAAGAGCATCTGAGTACAAAATTGCTTCATTTATCGCTGTAAAAGAAAGTAATAAAAAATCCGAAGTAATGTCTTTGCAAGGATAAGAAGATTGATTTTTTAGCGGTTGATTTATTGAGTCGCTTTTGTTGTTTTTGAATGTAGCTTTCTCATCTAATACCTTCGATCCATTTGTTGAATTTTCAAAGGTTCCCCTGATTGAGCCTAATTGTTCTGAAAGAGACTTCTTTTGCTTCTTCATTTGGATTTTTAAAGATGAATTTCTGGTCGATATGATAATTATCGTAGGTTAATTTTTACAATGAAATATTTTGAAAATTAAATGTATGAAGGCTAAGTGATGTATTCCATTGAATAGGTGAGATCCAAAGATTTGCAACTTGGACAAAAAAGCACATTATCTCGATCCAGTCCTCCACCACATTCACAGAATAGTGAAGCCTTATATGCATTCTCTGATTCAAGGCGCTTATTTTTCACATCTTCTATTTCATTTTCTTCGACCAAACTTAATTCTTTCTTGCATTCTGTAACTGTAGATTCCCAAGTGGGAAGCCAGTTTTTGCGAGCGGTCTTTTCCATCTGAGTTTCGCAGAGGCTCAACATCTGCTGCAGATGTTCTATTCTGCTAGGTCTTTCATCAAGAGGCAGTTCAGAAAGTGGTACATCAAAGTTTTCATTACTAGATCGTTTAAAAGGGTCGGTTCGCATTCGAAAAGCAAATTTCCCACAATCTTGGCATTGATAGCCTGTTCTGCTGCTGCGTATGCCATGTGTAAATGAAGTTAAAGACTCACTGAAATTACATTCATTGCAACTTAGGTTGCCGTGTCCGCCCATATATTGAAACTTCAAACCTTGATGCTCAAGGTCATCACTGTCAGGTTGAACTTCATAGTTTTTGTTTTCCTTCAATGCCCCCCATAGTAGGAAAGGCCATAAAAGAGAAAAACCTAAAATCAAGGTCAATTTGAAAAAGAATAGTTTTTTTTCTGAAGGCGCCTCGCGTTGCATCATGGCATTTGTAAATTCTGTGCCACGTGTTTTTTCAACCTCGCGCCGAATGCTTTTGCCAGCGGGTCCTAATGTGGCAAGGAATAAACCTAATGTCACATATATTCCTATAACAAGTTCAATCATTTTTTTCCTATTTCCTTAGCCGCGGTAACGGATGGGTGCTGTGGTTTTTTCGATTGACAATTCCAGTAGCAATCGACTAAAGCTATCCTGATCCTCGTCTTTTATCCCATTGATTAGCTTGATGGCAATGTCAAATTTGCCTAACTCTCTGTAGAGCACAGCTAACTTAATGGGATATTCCAAATGCATCCTTACTGTTGAATTCAGCAACAATTCAATGAGTTTCTCCATATTTTCAGTTTGCTCTGTTGAAGGTTGAAAAGCTGGAAAGGTAAAGGGTCTATTTGGGTTTAAGGGTAGTCGCTGAGGTTTGATCCTTCGCAATTTGTCGACTAGATTTTTGAAGATCGAGCGATCATCAGGATTTGCTCGTCTCCATTCATTTTCCCAATTGGCATCTGTTTGAGCATCCTCTGCGTCACGGTGGATGCAGTATTTTTCTCTGTATGACTCGTTTAAATGCATCCAGTAATCTCTTCGCGCTGCTAGCTCAACTTTTTCGGAGGTTGCAGTAGCAATTGCGTGTTTTAAATCGGAGGTATGAACATGGGGAGCAAACTCACGATCATCGCCTGCTGGGATTTCAAGCTTCACAGCTTCACTTTGAAGAAAATACTTTCCACATTGGCACTTTCTCAAGCCACTGTCGTTTGGCATTAATGAGCCATCTCTTTTCCCATCAGTCCAGAATGCAAATGAGCTGTAGTTAACCGACATGTAGCTTGTCATAGCGTAAAGCGTATGGCAGCAAGGACTTGCGATTAATTTTCTTCCAGATACTCGGGTCATATGGCCATATTAAATTTGATTTGAAAAGCTATCGGATAGGTTCATTACTAGATCTCTTTTTTATCTGATTTGGTGAAATATCGGGGGCAGCAATATGGAGCAATTTCCACTGCTTCGGACTGGACTAGACCTAAAATTGATCTTAGTTTCGCGGTAGCTCATTAAGTGAGCTTTTGGCGAGCCATAGTCGTGGTGTTCAAGACAAATTTATAGGAGCACACCATGTCTTTCTGGCAAATTTTAGGGAACTTCGCGTTCTCAGACTCTGGCGAAACTGTTCACAAGATCTCTGACAGTTTGAGTATTTCTACCGAAGGCACTTCGTACACCACCATGGGTTTAACTACTGTGGGGTCTGATGGTTCTGTGTTTATTCAGCAGGGCTGCTTCAGTTCGGATGGCAGTAGTCGGATGGGTTCAGTGGCTACGGGCTTGGGTGCAGTGTTTGGGCGGAATTAATGTGTTGCTCAATATTGCTTGAGCATTTTCTGGAGGACTTCTTTCATTTGCTTGACCAGCGTGGCCGGGCCCATGACTTTGACGTCTGAGCCTATACGTAAGATGTCACCTATTAGCTCGCGTTCGTCTGAGTAGGGCACTTCTAGCGTATAGCTGCCGTCTTTGTATAGCGTGCCTTTTTGGTCGGGATGCCATTCTTCGTGTTGCACCCACCTGGCTCGCTCAATACTAAACTTCAACTCTGCAGTGGCCTTGGCTTGGCCACCAAAGATACCGTAGCCGCTTTGCATCTGCTTCTGCAGCTGTTCACGGTCAATGTCTTTGGCATCCTTGTCTACCAACATGGCGCTCTCGATAGCATCGATGGAGAAACTTCTAATACCGCCGCGCAAATGACACCACGCATCCACGTACCAGTTATCGCGGTAGTGAATGAGTTGCTGCGGAGAAATGATGCGTTTGATAGATTCACCATTTTGCCTGTTGAGGTGAACGATTTCGATTTGTTTGCGATCTACGGTAGCTTTGGCAATTAACTCGAATGACTTCAAGGGCATGCGACGTTTGCCAGCGTGAACCACTCTAATTCTTTCCGCCAAAACGTTTGCATTGGCGCCTTGCGTTTCTAGAATTTTGTTCAAACGCGTTTGCAAGGGTTTGAGTTTGGGGCCCAACAGGCCCGGCTCGAGCTGGCCAATCATGGTTTGAATAGTCATCAGAGCCAGCGCTTCTTCTTGGCTAAACCACATACCTGGCAGTTGCTGCAGACTTTCTGGATTTTCAAGTCTGTAGCCGCCCAAATCGCGGTCGTAAAGAATTGGCATGTTTAAACGGTCGCGTAATATGTTGAGGTCGCGTTTAAACGTGGCTGAAGAAATTTCGAGCTTCTTCAGAATCTCGGACTTGGGCACAGCTGAGCGTCCAGTGAACAAGGAAGGGTAGGCGTAGTAACGGTCAATTTCTGCCATGTTTGTGTCTCTGCTTAATTGGTTGTTGTTTTTGTAACTTGTGTCAGTTTAAGAGCAATTTTTTCTCTACGGCTGAGTCTTTGGGGCTCTGGTGAAGTTCCGTATTCCAATTTGATGGTTAGAGCTTGGAGTTCGTTTGGTTTAAACAATACGGCTTGGCTAACTCGCTGTGTGTAAACACCGGTAAGGGGGATCCAGAGTGAAGCGGCGAGTAAGAAGGGAAATATCATCCGTTTGTAAAGTTTTCAGTTGTGAAAACCATACTGTGATCCTGTCGAGGCTCAGCCCTTGAGCTAGTCAGGCTGATTGTTTGTACAGTTCATTTTAATTATTCCCAATCCCCGAGGGGTTCCATTTCGGTTTTGTGTTTGGGGCACAAAGGCGGGCCAAAGGCTAGGAACTTTTTGTACATGGGCACTTCGAATCCGCAGGCTTTGCATTTTGCTCGGGGACGCGGTGAGCGTTTGGTTAGGCGGGTTGAGATGTGTAA
>JACCDX010383825.1_pt1 | contig 10163 bp, 4 predicted proteins | sample 7449681 | NCBI WGS metagenome assembly JACCDX01 (sample SAMN15323450, study PRJNA562643) | freshwater metagenome | isolation source: river surface water | place: USA:Blue River Watershed | collected 2017-08-18
TCAAGGACATGGCCGGCACCACGATCGATGGCTCCCAGGCCATCGTGACGTTCCTCGCCGACCAGACCTCAATCTACTTCAACCTCGTATCCGACCGGCATGTCACGGTCAACGTGGCGTCGAGCCGCGTCAAGGAGGCCGGCCGACTCTGCGGCGCCTTGGTCTGTCAGCAGCTGATGGAGACCATCCACGAGCGCGAATCGCAGGTCCGTAAGGTCGAGAAGACCTTCGAGCCGGCGATCGACGTGCTGCGGCGCTTCATGTGCCAGCCCGACTTCCAGGAGTGCATCGTCGTACTCGACGAAGCCCTGGCCGGTGCCGAGGACTCGCCCTTCGAGAACGACGGTCCCTTGGCCCGCTACCTTGGCAACCTGGTCACCTACGCCAAACTTCGCCGGGATCCGGCCAACGCCCGCAAGTCCCCTGACCACCTCGCCCAGCAGGCCGGGCTGACCCACTACGGGGACAACATCGGCCTCACCGCCAAGCAGAAGTATGCGGAGGACTACACCGCCCGTTACCAGGGCCGGGAGCGTATCTTCGCCCCCCACGTCACCATCGGGAAGGGCCTCAACCCACGCACCTGCCTCTCCATCTACTTCGACTGGGACCCAGTGGCCCAGAAGCTCATCCTCGCCCGCTTCGGCCGCCACGGCCGCGGCGCTTAAATTGAAGATCATGACTACAACAAGCGGAGCCGGGGCAAGCATGACCCTGCGAGCGAGGTACCAACAAACCATCGACAAATTACCGCCGGGCATTTTTCCCTTGGAGGAGGAGGCCTGGAGTGCACTGCAAGCCGTTGTCTTGGGCTACAATGTGAATATAGAGATCGATGCGGGGGATGAACGGGTCGATCTGCTTAAGGATTGGCTGACTAGGGTGATGCCCGAAAGGAGTCGACATGAAGTGATGGTAATCGCGGGTGATCAATGCGGCTATCGTAAGCCGCCGGAAACTGAGGCGTATCAGGCGGCGGTTCGTGAAATGATTTGGGGACGGAAATTCTCGCATGTGTACCTCGGCCGAGTTTCCCAAGAATATGCCCAGTTGTTTTCCGTGAATCAGGCGCCGACGATTGGAATCAAAACTTTGCCGCAGTCGGATGACGGCAAGGCCCGGGCCAAACTCGTCTCCCATTGCTTTGGTGCATTGCGACCAATATCGGAGAAGGACGATTCTGCGTGGCGGGAAGCAAGCCAGGGCAGAATTTATTTCGATTCCGCGGAGCGAAGCATGCTAGCTTCGCTCATCGCAATGAACGTGGCTGCCCATAGGGCAAACTATCACCACTTATTGGTTACGGGATGCTTATGGCGACGCCTCTATCAATGGATGAACGCGGCGGCGTTCGCGGATGGCCGTCATAGCCTATATCTCGGGGACTTTCTGAGCATCAGGCACTTTATGCCCGCTGATTGGATAGACTATGCGACCAAGTATTGGTCGGCTGAGCACGACCCTGAGCACTATCCGGTAGTCGAGCCTTTGTTGGCCGCACTAAGGAAGGTTCGCCCCCAAGAAAAGGAGCCGTACACCGATTCCGAAACAGGTCGCGGCCTAAAGGACGAGTAAACCTTGCCTACAGCTAAACGGCAAAGGTAGTAGCTAAGTCCGCGATAAAACAATTTAAGCTTTCGCAAGGCGAATGGGTTTGCCGTAAATTTTCGCCAGGCGCTCGGCTTCTTTTCCGCCCGGGAAAATCTCTTCCTCGAACTGGATGCAGAGAATGAGGGATTCATCTTTGGGCATGAGGCGGAGTTCGCCGACAGCGGGAAGTGGCCGCGCGGGCGCAACGAGGTCGGTGCGCTTGGCGAGGCGATCATCCCCAGGCTGGCCGGGTGCCGGGGCTGGGACGGACTTCTCCTTGGATCTTTGGTCAAACACGCGCTGGGCTTTTTCGAGGTCCTTGCGCAAAGTCTTTACGCGACCTTCGATGGCGCCCTTGTCTGGCATGGTTTCGGCTTTCTCGTCCGGGGCCTCCTCATTGAGGGCGTCTTCGCACTGCTTGATGAGTCTTTTGATCTCTTCAACTTTGGCCTTGGCTTCGTCAAAGGCCGCCTCGGCCGTAGCGATATCTTCGCCCCATTTTTTGTGAGCCTTTGAGTCTATCGGTAGGCGGTAGGTTTTCTCGTAATACTCCGACCAAGTGCGCAGGATTTTGTAAGGATCATAACCTGCCGCTGCTTGGCCGTGCTTCCAGCCAGTCTGCTCAGGCTCGAGCAGCTCCAGCGACTCCTTCGCTTCGTCGCATCGAAGTGCTGCCGCCCCGAGCTCATTCGCCTTGTAGCTCGGATGGTCAACGAGTGCGCCATCCAAGTTCTCTCGCAGCCCCTCGAAATCCTTGAGGAGCTGTTTCTTGATGCCGTTGATGGTCTTGAAGGCGGTATCCCATTCGACGTACGCCTTCACCTTGCCGGCCGACTTTTCTGCTTCCGGTGGCTTGACGCTCCAGGTGTAGACGGCTTCGACCGCGAGGGTCGGTGGCTCCGGCAGATCAGACGCCTCCTTGCGCAAGCGCCCATCTTTTTGGTCGGCAAAGTCGCTAGCCTTAACCGACCCCAGATCTTTTTCCCATCTACCTTCGGGGAAGGCCTTACCCGGGACGGTTTCTTGACCGCGCTCCAACTGAAACGCTGCTTGAAGATAAATGGGCTCAACGGACCTCGGGATATCCCGAAGGAACTTCCAACCATTCGTCGATTTGGTCCACGACTTGAGGTCTTGGATTTGCTCGGCGGATAGCTTCAGCCGATACGAGACCCCGTCTTGCTGCATGATCAAGCCGCCTTGTTCGCTTCGATCGATAAAGGCCGTCGGCAAGTCGTGGCTATTTTCATGAATGGTCACCCTGGGGCCGAGCAACGCGTCAAGTTTAGCGAAGGCGTGAGAGCTGCGGTCGGTTAAAATCAAGGAGGCTTTGGCTTGGCCAGGTAGCTCGGCGCTGATTAATTGCGAAAAATCGTCATCGGGTAGGCCGTCGTCATCTTTAGCCAGCAAGGACAGCAAGCTATCGTTTGGAGTAGGCACATTGAAGGGCGCCGCAATGGCTGAGCCTGATTGGGTGACCCAGGTAGTTCCTGCCAGGTGATGCTGAGACGAAGCTTCATGCCAGAAAGTGTAGAGAAAGCGCTCATAGAAAGCGGCGCTCTGTTGCGCGTTGAGCGTCAACCGCCAGAACTTCCCCTTGCCGGTTGTTGTCCAAGCAAAGCCGTTGGTCGACGTGCAGATGGACGTCGGGCCTTTCAGGTTGATCGTTCGCAGTAACGGGCGTAAGCGCGGCGCGAGTCCGGCCGCGAACTTCTTGGCCGCTTCTGTATCCTTGTCTTCCGCGAGCAGATAAACTCGGGTGTTCTCCGCGCATGTCGCCAAGGCGGCTCGCAGGAAATCAGCCAACTTTTCGCTGAAGAAGATCCCCAGGGCTGAAGCATCCCAGCGAATTTGCTCAAGCTTTTGAAGGGCTGGGCAAAAGTGATCGCAGCTCGGAGAAGTGGTCTCAGCTTCGCGAAGTCGTCGCCAGGCCAAGGGGATTTTGGTCCCGGCCCGTGAGACGACGTAGCAGTAGGCCTCGTCGACAATTGGAGTTTGGCTCATGATTATTTGGCCCAGTTACGGATTTCGGGGTGGGCATGCTCTGCCTTAATCCGCGTGAGGCAGAGTTGCGGCCAGCGCAACTGGCCATTAATCTTGTGAGGATTGAGTAAGGAATTGGATGCATCCCATGCCGCTGTGGGGTGAGCCGGATGCTTTAAAAGCAGAAAACGGTCATGGATCTTGCCGTTCAGAATGGAGGCAGGAATGGGCTTGATTGCGCAACCGTGCTGTTTGCAGGCTTCAACAAGTTGAGTGCTATTATTTAGATTACGGTCATTAAGGTGCCAAAGCTCAATCTGGGTATCGGGCCATTTCAGACGAATAGCTTCAACGAAACTTAGAAGATGCTTGGATTGCGGAGGAGCAAGCATATGACGGTCGCAAAGCAGAATATCCGTCGGGGCCGCCGATTCGGTCCAGAGCTCGCCCAGTAATTCCGGATATTCAATCAATTGATGATGTTCGATGGTCAACCCAGCCGACCTTGCAAGTCGGCCTTCGACCCTATGCGCCGCCGCAAAGAGATCAATCGACGTATCAAGCTCAGCGACATCAAGTGGAGCCAAGTCGAGGGGCGCTTGCAGGTGCCAGTAGTCAGCGATTTTGGACGGGTTATTGCTGGCTAGATGTGCTTGAGCCAAAGCGTCATTGGTTGGCACCATCGCTGTCAGGCCTTTGAAGCGATTTTCGTAAGCAGCCAACGAAGCTTCAATTTTTTTTATGAATTGGGAACGGGTGGTTGGGCTGTTTAACTTGAGGTTGAGTGAGTATTCTTTCACCCAATGCACCGCCGTATCCTGGTTTGCGGGTCGAAGCGGTATTTGAACGCACCCGGCCTCGGCGATACGTCCAAGGCAGAACGCTTCAATATCTGTCATGATGAAGTTAGCCTCAAAGGCAAAGCGCTGGGCTTCATTGACGTCATCGAATTCAACTGATAAATGTTGCCCATCCCACTTGCCGATGGGGGCTTGAAGCAAAATTGAATCAATGATTTGGGTGCGCTTCGGCGCTAGGGCTGACGCCGGACGCGGAGCCGGCCCTTCGGTCGCAATCTGATTGGCGAGTAATTGCCAACTTGGGCTGGCCTCCCTAAATAGACTTACCCGCAGACATTTATTAGCTATGGGATGTTGGATGCAGCGCGGTTCGGCTCCTGCATAGCCAAGAAACTTGAAACGCTGCGGTTTCTCAACGGTATCATACCATGTGTCCTTTCTTAGGACGTGCAGGGGGTCCAATTCACAGGTCGCTTGACCTTGGATAGTTTGGAAGTCTAGACCACGGATTTCTTGGGTGAGAATCCGGTGGAGGCTTTGGACCTGGAGGCCGCAGGCCTCGTGGTAAAATGTCGCCAGGCGATAGGCCCCATGCTCCACCATGGGTACTTTTGAGTCAGGGTCATCACAGAGATCTCGCCCCTGTTGGGTTAGTTTTCCGCTCTTGATGAGTTCGAGGTCCGACAAGAGCAGAAGAAGGTTATTTAGCCCTCGCTCGTTCAGCTGAACGTTAAATCTTTCTTCGTAAGGTTGGCCTGCATTGAGGACGATTTCATGTGCCGGAAGCGCTGCTCGCAGGGCTTGGACTGAAGCGTCTTCGCCGTCGGCCCGAAAGGCCTGGCAGATTTTTTTAAGTTCCGGGCGTTTGGCGCCAGTCGCGATTTCAGCCAGCACGGTATGATGGTCCACCTCGATGTTTATCTTGGCCTGGATTTGCATGGTCAGGAATTTTGGGCGAGCTCGCGGAGATGTTCTGTTCGACCATCGTCGAGGAAGAAATGCTTATCACCGACGATCACGAGCTGCTCCCGTGCTCGGGTGATAGCGACATTGACGCGATTCGGAATGTCCAGGAAGCCCTCGGAACGCTTGGCGCCATTTCTTCGCATCATCAAGATGACCATGTCTGCTTCGTGTCCCTGGAAGCGGTCTACGGTCGCTACGTTGATCTGCATATTCGTTGCCAGGAAAAGGCCTTTCTTGGCCGGTCCAAAGGTGCTTTGCAGGGCATCTTTCAGAAGATTGTATGGCTTAACATAGAAACTAAGGCAGGCGACTTCCCACGGCTCTGGGACGCCATCACGATTGGGGGGCGGTGGATTATTCGCCGCCCAATCCTTGAAGTGAGACAAGATTTTGATAGTTACGTCTATTTCCTCACGGACCTGTTCGTCGGATTTGAGCGGTCTGCCATCAGGTCCGCTGATGTTGATCCAGTGCCGTCGTTTGGCCCCCGGGCTTTTAAGCTTAAACCCCCACCGAGTTTGACGGCTAGGCTCAGTCACAGTATCTGAATCATGGAGCGCCCGGCCTGCGTAAAAAAGTTTCCTGGGTAGTTCCGAGATGAACGGGTGCATCCGATGCTGGTGGTCTAAGGTGGCCATGCGCGGCTGCAGGTCCTCGCTGGAGAAACCTGTCGTTAACAAGGCTTCTTGATTACGAGAGAGTCCCACCAAAGTGGGCACGCCTCTTTGCAGGCATTCTAAGATGCTCGGCAGGGCCGTGTCGCTGACCATCAAAATTTTGGATTGGAACGACGTGCGGTCGTGTTGCGGCAGACGAGCATAAACCTGCTGATTTAGGCCGACCGACTTTCCTTTTTCTAGCGCATGAATGCGCGCCAAGCGCCAGGAGAGCTCTCTTGCCAGGCCGCGGAACTGAGTTTTGGCGAAAGACTCGACCGGACTTTCCGTGGATGGCCAAAGTTTGTTCAGCAGTTTCCTCTGCCTCATCTGATGCTGTGTCGACTCGTCTTTATCGGTTGCGGGCTTCCCGTTCAAATCAAGGCAGTTCCCAGGGAGCTGGGTGAGCGAAGCTATTCCAGCGTCATCATCAACCAGGATGAGGCGAGCATTCGACATGAGAAGCCTTCCTGCGGCGGCGCTGGATTCATCAAGGAAAACTCCATGGGGGATAAATCTCAGCTGTGCCATTCTCGGCGGATCCCGCTCAGGTTTGCCTACCCAGACGGTTTCCTCTAAGGCACCGCGGGCCCTTAGTTCGCCGATGATGAGACGGTTGACCTTATGGCTATGCCTGGCCAGCAGTGGTCGGGCATCGGCCTGTTGTTTGATGGATGCCCGGAGCCCAATGAGTTCGAGACAGAAGTTCAAGGCTACCTGAAGTTCAGGCGGCTTGAATTGATGGCGTAGATTGGTCGTAAGTGCATTGTCGTCCACATAGGGGGCAAGCTGCTTTACGTCACCGACGATTATCCAGCGCTTTGCCAAGACGGCGGGAACCAGGAACTCCTGCACCAAGGTCTTGCTGGACTCATCTATGATTAAATAGTCCCAAGGGGGATTCATCGTCATTGGCTCGTTCGGATTCGGGGAGAAACGGAACCACGGATGGCGCGTCGCCCCCATGACGGTCGTACAGGTGACGTCGGCGCTTTCGGCCACGATCTCATCGGCTAATGCTTTCGCTTCTTTGGATTCCCCTAGGCCCAGCGAATATCGGATTCCTTGGTTTAGAAAGGGGAGCCTAAGTTCGTCGTGCCTCCCCCCGTCCTTATTGACCTTCAACAGGCTTATTTCGGGGTCACTTTTCAGACGATCGATGACATTGTCGATCGATGCATAAGTGCTCCCGCAGACGAGGATGCGTTTTCTTTTTCCATCCGGGGGCCGTTTCAGAATCTGTTCGATTAACTCGCAAATCGCATGGGTTTTTCCCGATCCCGGGGGGCCTTCCAGCAGGCAGAAGTCCGGCGTACTCAAGGCTTTCCGTACGAAATCCTTCTGCCGCTCGGTGCCTTTGGAGTCCCGCTTATCGGCCGGCCAATGAAACCATATTGGCTCCGGTACTATCGTCACCTTCGGCCAGCCGGCATTTGCTGGACTGCCCAGCCTAAGCAACGGACCTTGTGTGACCAAAGGTCGGTGGCAGAGCTGAAAGATGGCCCGGTATTGCTTTTTGTAATCGGCGCTTCGATCCGAAGGTATGATGCGGCTATGCCGCGGCGAGGGAAGCTTCCCGCTGACTTCGAGGTTGTACGTTCCCTCGTGTTTGTGCGTTATCCGAGCTTTGTGTTCCTCATAGTCAAAGCCGTGCCCCTTGCGGACTTGTTCAATAAAGATGATCTCTTCGCCGCTTTCCTCCATGAAGATATCACGAGGATCGATTGTCCCGTCTTCGGCATGGTCGTCCAGCATAAGAGTTACGCACTTGCTGCGACGGTCTCCGCCATCTTCAGGCTCGAGATCTCCCAGTCGCGTAAAGTCAAAGGAGAAAAGCTCATCGGCCGTTTGCAGTTTTTTTCCGCTGGGCTCGGAGTCGCCGGTCACGATATCCCCTTCGGTTTCGAGTTTATAGGATTGACCGGCCTCATCGACGATTTCGACCCGCGCCTCACGGAGGTAAGTGAATAAGTCAGTGACCTTGAACAAGATCTTCGCCTTTCCGGCATATATTTTCGCCGGCGGGGTTGGGCGATCAAGCACCCACAGTAGCTGACCATTTTTTCTAATAATGCGTTTCAGGCGCAGTTCCGCGCCATTTTCGTCGGTTAGCTGATCCTTCCGAATCTTCGCCTCCGACTTGACGACTTTGAGCCCCTCGAGTTCTCCCCAGTCCAAGGTGTCTCCAGGTTGCAGGGTCGGGTGGGTTTCGAGCATGCAGCTATTCTCATCAGCGACTACTTGAGAGATGGTTACCTTCTCTGCGGTGCCGTCCGCCTTCGTGCGGAAGAGTGTCTTTTTTGTGGGGAGGTTGCTGTTGGATGTTAGTCCTTCGATGACTATCGCGCTTTCCGGCATAGCCAGCAGGCACTCCTTGGGTTTCAGGGAAAGTGCGCATCCGGCCGAGGTGTATTTCCAGCGCAATGGAGGTCGTTCGCGCTTGGACTGCTCGGACTCAAGGCAGACATTCAGGTATTGTGCATACCTATCCCAGGTCGGGCGGGTTTCGGCGAAGAGTGCTACGGCCTCTTCGTCGCTTCTGGTGAGGGCCCGGAAGTGCAGCATGCTCAGCTGCGCTGGTGAAATCTCCGACATTAGTTGGAGCTGTCGCCCTTGGGGCGGAAGAAGCGGTTCTGGGCCGATTCGGTCGGCGTGAGGAGCGGCTTCTCGGATTGCTTGGGGAGGTCTTCGGGCTCACCTTCGGAGGCGGCTCGGGTGCGCTGGCCGGCCCACTTGCGCAGGTCCTCGATCTGGGTGCTCATGAGCACGGAGAGCGGGTTGGTCTGCTGGGCGACGCGGCTGAGGTATTCGCCGAGCGGCTTGGCTTTCGGCAGGTCCGCATACCAGTCGAGGAGCGCTTCGCGGACCATTTCTTCGAGTTCGGCGCCGGAGAAGCCCCGCGTCCGCTCGGCGAGTTCGTCCAGCTTGGCCTCGGTGGTCTTGTCGAGCTTGCGACGTTTCTGGAGGTGGATCTTCAGGATCTGGCGACGGACGGCCTGCGTGGGGAGGTCGACGAAGAAGATTTCGTCGAAGCGTCCTTTGCGGAGCAGTTCCGGCGGGAGCATGTCGATGCGGTTGGCCGTCGCGACGACGAAGACCTGCTCCTTCTTCTCCTGCATCCAGGTCAGGAGGGTGCCGACGACGCGCGCGGTGGTGCCGCCGTCGCTGCGGTCGGAGCTGCCCATGCCGGCCAGACCTTTCTCGATCTCGTCGATCCAGAGCACGCACGGCTCAAGGGCCGCGGCGACCTGCAGGGCGGAGCGGATGTTGCCTTCGGACTGTCCGACGATGCCGCCGAAGACTTTGCCGAGGTCGAAGCGGAGGAGCGGGTAGCTCCACTCTTTGGCGATGGCCTTGGCGATGAGGCTTTTGCCGCAACCTTGCACCCCCAGGAGCATGATGCCCTTCGGGGCTTCGATGCCTTGTTCCTTCGCCTGATAGGAGAAGGAGCTCTGGCGCTTCTTGAGCCAGACTTTGAGGTTTTCGAGTCCGCCGACGTCCTGGCTGAGGTTCGTCTCGGTCTGGAAGAACTCCAGGATCTGCGTCTGCTTGATGACCCGGGATTTCTCGTGGGCGATCTTGCCGAGGACTTCCGCTTGGTGGAGGCCGGGGTGTTCGACGTTCACCTTCGCGAACGCGAGTTCGGCTTCCATGACGGTCAGTCCGGAGGCGGCGTCGACGATGGCTTCGGTGTTATCCGGTAGTTCATGTCCCGACTTAGCCAGCACGGACTGGAGGATGGCCTGCAGCACGCCACGGCGCGGCAGGGGGAGTTCCAGCGTCGGGATGTCCTTGCGCACTTCCGGCGGGAGGGTCGCAAACGGCGAAGTGATCACGACCAGGCGCTTGCTGCGGCTACGGTCGCGGGCCAAATCCTTCAACTGCGTCAGTAAGGTGTGGTTATCTTCCGTGAGATGACCGTGGAGATCTTCCACCATCCAGATGGCGTCGAGGTCCGCGTCCTTGCCGCCGATCGTGGCCAAGATGTCGCTCGCGCCGATCAGGGTGTTGTCGATGACGTCCTTCAGGTTATGACGTCCGGGTTCGATGGCGTAGATGCCCTTGGTCGGACTCCAGCCGATGATCGGTTGGTTCTTGTGGAGGCCTTCGGTCCGCAGCTCCAGAAGGCAGGCTCGCAGGCGCTCCCACTCATGGGAGACCAGGTGGA